>Ga0116231_10010137_pt1 | contig 15393 bp, 5 predicted proteins | sample S1TSphgellanicum_2_FD_89695 | JGI IMG/M metagenome (GOLD analysis project Ga0116231, IMG submission 89695) | Host-associated microbial communities from peat moss isolated from Minnesota, USA - S1T2_Fd - Sphagnum magellanicum MG | ecosystem: Host-associated > Plants > Peat moss > Unclassified...
GAGCAAGGCTGGAGGGGAGTTGGATATCTCACTCCAAGCATTGTTCACATACTTGTGTGTCTTATGTGCTTGTAATTGCGCAATCTCTCCTCTGATCCTATTGTTCTTCAATACTTCAATAGGAATCATATAAAGGATTATAATTTTATTTTCCAGTGACCTTTTGAGCTTAGTGAGGTAAAAAGAAACCTAGTTTAAGCTTAGACAACAAATTTGTTAGATGTTGGTTTGGTGGAACTACCCAAGGGTAAATATGTTTCAACAACAATTATATTAATTAAAAAGGACATTTTTGGCAATTAGACTAAATGTTACAAGTGTGGGGATCAATATTCAATGAACAATGGACTTGTTTGGATAAATGGGTCATGCCCATATCAAAAGATATATTTGATGCCTTATCATGCCTATACATGGCCTCATACATGATGGCCAGTTACGAGCATGCCCATCATGCCTTTTAAGGTTAATGTACGTTCTTAGGTGACTATATGTTATTAGGTGCTTAGGGTTTTAGCTTGTTGGCAGCTATATAATAGGTCAAGCCCTTCCCTTCTATTTTTAGTTTTTCTAGAATTCCTTTGTTAAGGAGAGTTTCCTCCACAGTCAGATTAGATTTCTAGATGCTTAAAACAACTATTACACGGCCACCGTCTACATACACTACATGTTCTTTCCTTCTTTGCAATTCAATTCTAGAAAAACTCCTCTATGTTGCTTAATGTTAAAAGCGATAAATTTCTTTTGGCTATGAATTCCTAAATTTCTTTTTGCTGTTAGTGTTGTTGTTGCTGGTGTTGTGGTTGCTGGAGGGAGCTTGTGCTATTACACCTCTGCCAACCAACAGTGCCAGGATCGGAAAAGCTAGGAAAAGTGAAACTAAAGGAGGAGCGACATATCTTGGAGCAGGTTTCAAAGCTCTTTCTCTTTTTCTTTTTCTCTCTCTCGTAGAGACACAAGAAGAGGCGGTTGAAGACTCTTGAAGCTCCCGAATTAAAAAATAAAATAAAAATTATAACAACGCCCACCATCGTTGTAGAACTACACAATGTCACCCACCATCATTGCCGAACAGCTCCACGAGCTATAACATTGTCGCGAATTGCAGTGATATGAACTACAGCGCCGTGTTGTTGTCAGCCATTGTCGCGAAACTCACGGGTGCTTTGCAACACCGTGACCTCCAATGTCACATCACCAATTTCTATCTGTATAAAGACGTCTGTCCATGGACTTCCGCCCGTCGAATTTCCGTCCGTCCACAGACATTTTATTTTATTTTATTTTTATTTTTATTAATTATTATTATTATTATTATTATTATTTATTAATATGTACATCTACATATCTCATATTAATACATACATCTACTTATTTAACATTAATACGTATATTTATGTTATTTTGTATTAATACATACATTTATGTAATTTTATTAATACATAAATATATAATTATTTCTTCCTCTATTTCGTTATTTAACATTGGTGATTGCAAAAACTGAAAGTTGTTTAGGGTATGTTCTCTTAAGCACTTCACATTTCAATTTCCATTACAATTGTATTTAATTGCATGGTTGTGTTAGAACTTTATAGTTAATGCTTTATATTGTTACCAAATTTTGGGGCATGGGACAACACCATGTCCTCGAATGATGAAAACACTATCATTTAACCAAAGCTAAAATATTAGCAACGAAGTAACACACAATCATTTGAGTTGATTTCTTTAAGCTCACGATCTTCACGACAGTACCATCAAACGTCTACAATGCCATTGTCATCCAACACAACTCCTACCAGGAATTCAAGTTCAGGTTACACTACATCAACAATACATTAGAGTCCACTTGGAGGGGTTAATTAGTGGGGTACGACTATTACCAGACCTGCTTTCACACCATCACCGTATATTCTGTTGCAAGCGATGACCTTTACATTCATATACATCATGGAGGTTAACAGTTCCTCAAGGAGAATTGAAAAGTTCAATGGAAGGCCGGGTACCATTTCTTTGAGGGAGTTCAAGGTAATTTTTTAAATTGTGGTCTATGAATTAGAGTTTAAGTATGGCACCAATTACACCAAAACGTTCGCATTCAAACAATTGGCCCGTTATGTGCACTATGAAGCATTAGTTGTCTACGAATAACATTCTCTGAGGATTTTGGGCATCACCCAGATCCCCAATCCAGCTTATGCCACAGCCATTGCCACCGCCTCTCAAACTACACTACAAGTTGCCATTACCCATCATGGGACTATGCCTAATAATCCAAATTCAGTACCTACTTCAGTAAACCTTTCTCTTTAACAATTCATTGTTGCTACTGCAAACATTCCTCCCACCATCGATGCACCAACTTTTGCTGATCCAGTGGGGGAATTCTTTTGAATTCTTGAACTAGAATTTCCAGTGTAGAATTTTGAAATTTTTTTACAACTTGCGACCTTCTCTTGACAAAAGGATGAAAACTTCAATATGCTCTACATGAGGCTTTTCAAGCTTAAAGAGGATACTCAAAACATCACAGACCTGGAAACTGCCCATTGGTATCTTTGTTCATTGGAAAGTACTCTAACATTCCATGCACATGTTTTGTAATGAATTTTTGCAAAATTTGGAAACTCGTACATTTTGCTAAATGTGTATAACATTTTTGAAAAGCTGGAACTAGTTCATGCACACTATGAGGCCAGTATTAGGAGGCCTCCATCACGTTCAAGGCCTCATCCTCCACTAGCTATGCGAACCAAATCATCACATTCTTCTTCAAAGGTTAAAGAAGTGCACTCAACTACACCCATCCTACCTTCTTGCAACTACTGTGGCAATCCTACCCACAAAGCTAGTGAGTGCAACATTCTTTCTAAGGATCTCTTTTGTGATTATTATGGGAAAGAAGGACATCATGAAGCTATTTGTTTTGCCAAATTCCCGGAATGGAAGCAATTTCGATTACCACGGCAAAATTTACTAACATCTTCCACTGCTAAGGTCTTGGTTTTTCTTTGAAATGGTCTTGATACTATTTTTCCAAACCCCACCCAGTCATATGTAGCACAATTGTATAAGGATTCGGTGGAGGAGACAATTAAACCCAACAAGGATTAAAATTAATCAATGAAAAAAATGAAAAGGTGATACCCCAGAAAAGTAGGGGCAATTTTGTAAATAATACAATTGAAGAATCATTAAACCTATTGCAAGAAAACCATGGCTTTGATAATAGCATGGGCTAAGGTGGGATAATACAATAATTAGATTAAGCTAGTTTACTAATGTTTAAAGCCTGACATGGAAAAGTGGTTACATGGTGGTAAAAGGCTAGCAACTTTGGAGATTGCCCATGTGGTGGACTTCTATTGCAATTTTGATTCCCATGAAAAAGGCACACCCAACCGGGGTGGTACATAATAAGGAGTTCAACAACAACAATGACACATTAGAGGTACGCATCTTTCTCAAAAAATCCCTTCATTAATTGGTGAAAGAAACATCAATCCTTCATCCACATGAAACTAATTATTCAAAATAGCTTCATCCCTCAGTAAATTAGGAAATGATAAATAACATTTACTAATAATAATTAAATTATTACTAGGGTGCCCATTAGGCTAACTAGGCTAAAAGATTTCTACCCTTAACATTATCCCCCCTTTACCCCAAATTATGTCTTTGTAATTCAGCATATGTAGTCCTAAAATATGAAGATGCACTACCACCTATCATCCTACAAGGTGAGACATTAGTTGGACGTCTAAGGTATTGAATTCATTTGTTGAACCCAATATTATTGCAAAGGTTTGGAAGGTAACCTCCTCTTTAAAGCTTGCCTCAACAATGTTGTTATTTGAATTGCTAAAGGTATGGTGGGGCAAAACATCTGACTAAAACTCAGGGAAGATTTAGTGGTATGTTGCAAACTACCAATGGTAAGAAGTCTCATATGTTAGGGAAGGTAATGGCATCATTTCTAACAAATCATTCAACTTTGCATTGAATTCATTCCATTTGGCCTCCCTTTTACCTATCTTTTACCTTCATGCTTCTAACTTGAGCATGAAATGTCTTTTGAAAAGGGTAGAATAGTGGGCCAATCTTGCATCTGCTACCACTACCTTCATTGCCTTCTTCCACCTAGCCACCTAAATGTGCAAATTTGCCACTACTAATTTTGATTAGTAGTTAAATTTTGTCCTCAATCTAGCTACCATTTGCTTTGACTGCTTTAATTTCTCATATAGTAACAATATCGCCTTAGTTTTTTACTCCCACTCCTCCACAACTACCTTACCTTTGTGGTGTTTAAAGGTAATTACCTCCTTATTGATCTCATTGAAGTGTTCAATGAAGGTGTCCTTCTCACCCCTTTTTCACCTAATATGATCTTTTAGTGTAATAATTTTGTAGTTCATGAAAAGGCATTCCTCAATCTTGGCATCAATTACCTCCTACAAGTGGCTACTATCTACCTCCAAATCCTTCACCTTGGCCTTCAACAATTTCATTTCCTAATGCTTATGATCCAACAAGGTTTTAGCAACTTCCACATTGCCCGCATAACAACTAAGCTCTTGAACCTTCCTTTTTTCTTCGTTGAGGCATTTCTCTAGGTTTACAATCCTCTCCAAATGTAGTTGGATTACTTGTTCAACTTACTATTGCTCGCTTACCACCACTACCTTTATTTGTTCCAAGGACTCCAACTACCCCACTACCATCTCATGCGCCATTGCTTTTTACTCCACATGGCATGTAGATGCTTCAAATCATCCATTCCCTCTATCATCCATTCCCTCTATCATCCATTGCCACGATGTTTTTCCTACTACTTCCAAAATTGGAACATGGCATGTCCACCTACTCTTGGACGATAGGTGCCTCCATCCTCTCCACTAGTATGGTGTGGACTAATTGTTGTATGGACTACTATCAGGGAGTAGGGGATTTTTCTTATACCTTGTACCTTTTGGGTTTTTTCACTAGATTGAGGAAGCAAAACCATCACCTACATTCATTGTTTCCTAACTTGGCGTGTGTCTAGAAGAAGCAAGTCATTCTTGCTATCATCCCCTCCAACTATTGTTGTGAACGACCTTAGTTATTCCTAGCAAAAATAATGGGTTGTGAAGTCGAGGCTTCCTCCTATAGACTAACCTTTGTATGCATGTTGATGGTAAGTTCCTCTTATAGGGGTGAAAGGGTAGGCTTGTAGTATAACCCCCTTTCTTGCTTTTCTTTTCATAAAACTCTTCAAATGGGAGCTTTGAGGGTTTTATTTATGTCAATTTTCTCTCCTTGAACAATTTTACCTCTTGTTGTCACACCATCACTTGATTCATTGGGCTACCACCACCCTTTTTAATTGGAAATGGTACCTCATTTGAATCGCTACCCAAGTCATAAATTAGGACATTAGGTTGGACAATAGGCCCTTGAGGGGAAAAGGTTTTGGCTTGTTTGGTGGGCTAGACCTTTATACCTTTAGGTGAACTTCTATCTGGTGGGTTGGATGGACTTACATTTTCCTCTTTCGTGAAAACCGTAATGAAGGTAAGGTTATTATTTAACTTGGGGGTTGTATGTGCCCCTTGATCCTTCTTGGCTTTCTTCTCAACTTCCCCTTTTGTAGGTAGTCATTTGGCTACAGGGGACATGATAGTTGACCTCTAATACTTAGCTACCTTCATCGCAAGCATAGTGACATAAAAATATTGGAGTTCCACATCTACATAGACTATTCATTCTTCATCAACAACAAAAACAATGTGTTGGGGATTACCAAGAACAACCAATATTTCTAATGTGTCTTCATTGTTGTCAAGCTCCTTGTTTCACAACAACACATCTTGGATTTTTCAACTAGTTAATAAAACAACTATTGTCTTTTTTGACTACAATTGTAACTACAAGTTCATGTTAATGATTACGTAATTGTAAAAAACATTGTGGTGCCACATGACATTATCATTTTGTGACTGTAATTGATATCATGACTTGATGGTTTTTACACAAATATTAAAATTTCAAAAAATTATTTTTAATCATCCAAAATTAGGTAATAAAAAAAATTCATTCATTCTTGCAACTTTTCATGAATAATAACAACTTATGGCCATGTGATGCTAATGTGGCATGCCACAAGGTAACAAGGTTGACTAGTAGTCACAACACTTCATGACTTGTGACACTAACTTCACATCATGTTTCATGTCATTGATTTTGATGAATTGATCTCATTTATTAGCTAATTGAAAATATTGTTGTCCTTTGCAATTAATATCAATTTGGTCTCCCATGTGATGATGGCATGCCATGCCATTTGGTAACAAGGTGTCAAAAATTTTCATGGCAATCCATGATTTTTGTGACACCATAAGTTTTTTGTGTTTTGAATTTATGGCACCAATTTTTGTCATAGCATATCATTTTTTTTGTGTGCCATGAGGTTTTTGAAGTTATGAATTCACATGCATGTGTATGTGTACTAAACAATCTATTGTTAATTATAATTATGATTAAAATATTAATAGTCATTTTGAAAAAGGTGACACATAACTCCTTGAATTTTTAACTACTTAACACACTAGCTTAAGTTAACATACCTATTAAATTAACCTATGTATGTAGGTTACCTACAAAAATCTATTTTGTAATATAGGCTACCTTGTAAGTTACTTAATTAAACATAATAAACTTACTAATCTAGTATGTTTAAGTATACTTAAAATAGGTTACCCTACTATTAGGTTAACCTAGGTAGGCTTGCCTAGGTTCCTCACTTTAGGTTTTTTGCCAAGTCAACTTAGGTAATTTCAATACAAGATATTTTTATCAAGTTTGTAACCACCTCAAGTTTGTGTGTGACTAAATGAAACTAAATGCAACATAATCATCCTAGGTTTTTTTTTAGCCTAAAAATGTTTAGGTTAATTTGGGCTAGGTTACTAAATAATATAAGTTAACAAACTAGTTCATCTTAAGTCAACCTAGGGAGGTCTAGGTCTAGGCTAAATTGGTAGGTAGTAGGTAGATGGCCAAGGTTAATTCAAGGCTAAAAATTTTGAGCTTTATAACTTTGTGTTAAATATAATTGGTATAAAAAAATTTGGTAGTGCAATGAATGAGGACTTGAACCCCAAAGTGAAGGTGAGGGGTTCAAGTCCTCACTCTTATAACCTATGATACCTAAGCCACTTGGCTTAAGTTAAGTAGCCTAATCTAGGCTTTTTGGGCTACGAATTTGACATTTTTTTAACATCTAGGCCATTTAGCCTAGGTTAGGTTGCCTAAGTTGCTTAACATAGGTAGTTATCCTAGTTAGGTTAAACTAGATTGACTTTTGGTTGCGTTAATTACATGGGTTAAATTAAGTTGACTTTTGGCCATGTACAATGACTCATAATGTGTTTATAGATTTTTGACACATGTCATCCATCCATCAAGGTGCCTTTTGTAACACTTAGTTGAATAAAATGACTAAGTTGAGATGGCATGCACTTTACATGTCATACCAAGGTCATCAATGACATGAAATTTCAATACTAAGCCAAAATAATAAAAAATGTTAATTGATAAGATGATTGGGCTTTGGGATTAAAGGGATGAAACAACATGGGTTTAGTAATTCTTGAGTGACTAGTTGCATATGTCTTTCTTGACTAGGATATAGTCGCAAACCAATTACAAAACCCAAGGTGTTGTGTTTACATACCACCCTAGTTGGGTGTGCATTTCCCATGGGAACCAAAATTGTAACAAAAGGTCCACTACATGCACAATCTCCAAGGTAATTGGCTTTGTATTACCAAGTAATCGCTTTTCCATGTTAATTAAGTGCCCTTAAACATTGGTAAACCACCTTGGCCAAATTCACATATTACCCTGCCTCAACTTGTGTTATCATCAAAACCACAATTTTCTTACAATAGGTTTGACGGTTCTTCAATTGTACTGTTTGCAAAATCATTCCTAGTTTCTTGGGGTCATCATTTCATTTTTGTCATTAACTAACCCTCCTTGTCAAGTTTAACCATCTCCTCTACCAAATCCCTACACAACTGTGCTACATATGGTTGGGTGGGATCTAGCAAGACAATATCAAGACCTTATCCAAGTAACAACATGACCTTGGAAATCACCTCCTTTGTGATTTCCACCTTTTCCCCCTAGACTTTGGACTTGATCTTCTCATTGTCTACCATCTTCATCCCCAACAAAAATTCAAAAACAAAATCTGGTATAACCTTTTAGTTTACTAAGGGATGTAATTACTTTGCTTACTTAATTTCATGTGAATGATAGATTGATGTTTTTTTTCCCAATCAACTAGGGAATTTTTGGGGAAAGATTAAAATAATGGTTTATTTTCTAAGGGAAGATGTGGACTTGCATGTGTGGATTAACAAGGAGGGCAACTTGGAAGAACAGGGGATCATTCATTGTAGAGGGGGAGTAGGAAGAAAAATGGAGATGCTTCGAGAGTTTGGGAGGAAAGAACCATGTTGTATTTCATAATGTTGAAATATATGGAGAATGAAGGTTATGGACCTTGGTGTGTACTTTTAGTTTTGTTTATTTTGCTTAGATTTTTTGGATGTGTGAGTGTAACTTTATCTTTCCATAGAATATTGTAGCTCTTTCTATTTTCGAAATTACTTTCTTCTTAGTTTCATTTAGAATGTACTTTTGTAGTTTCTACAGCATGATGGTAGCTATAGCAAAAGGCAATTAGAACTATAACAAACGTTAGTTGTTGAAAAATAATGTGTAGAATGATGAAGGTATCATGACTTGTTGTTATTCTATAGTTTAAAAGTACTTTCCTTCGACTAGAGAACAACCACCTTTTAGTCACTTAACATGTCATGGGATTCTTCTTTGTAATTTTTTAATTTGAAGGTAGGATTGCCTTCAAGAAGGTAGCTCCTCCCTCCCTTTTTTATGCTTTGATTTTATTTCTTTTGTTTATTTTACTAGGCTACTAGGGATGGTAGCTAGGTTTGTGGTTATATAATATCTACCATAACCTAAAGTCAATTTCCACATGGATAAATGATTTTTTTTCAAATTTTTTATTTTATTTTATAAATTTGATTTTTTTCCCTTCATGATCTATTATGATATTGTTGTGTGAGGAGTGAAATTATTCAAATTGTAACATGCAATTTAAGTATGATGGTTTTCAACACTTCAATTCATATTTTCATGGAAATTCATTTGAATATTTTAAATTTTATTTAATGACGAAACTAACCTTAGAGTACCAACATATTTCACTATTAGGGTTGGAGAAAAATAGGGAATACTTGACCAATTTGGTACTAGGGTTTTGATAGTAGTTTGAATATTCATACCATGGAGTTCACTTCTTTGTTCCTATTGTATCAATCCTTTTTGTTACTTGTTATGATTTAAATATGACAACAAGAACTTCTAAGTTATTTTGTTGGACAACAACCTTTCATCCTCTTCATTGATTGAATGTTAATTGGGTAAAGTTTGTGAAGGCATGCTAGAAGGATTGAAGAACTATGATAGGGTGGTGATGTCAGTCATTCAAATTATGTGTGCAAACATGAGTTATTAACATCCTTGAATGTGGTATGCCAATGATGTAGAAACTAACACGTGCGTTAGGATGTGGATGTTTGCACCCAAGAATAGTGGCTAGAACTAGATGATCGACAATGTTTCTTTGCCTTTGGTATTGGAGCTTTGAGTTCTTGATTTTGCTTTAAGTGGAGTTTGACATTAATTTATGGAAGGAAAGAAATTAAGGAAACCCCTCCCTCCTACATGTTCCTTTTGTTAATTTCTTTTCAAAAGAGGAAGGTAGTTAGTTGTGAACTAATTTTTTTCTCTTTTGTAGTAGAAAGATATGTAGGCTAGGAAGAGGATCCTAATTTCTCCCCTTCTACTTTTGTTTCCAATAAATTGAATAACAAGATTAAAATATATACTTGGAAAATAAAACAAGACTAAGAAGCTTTGAAAAAATAATCTACATTGATACCAATGGTCATTTCTTATAATAATTGGTACACTACAACAAAAACATGTCATTTTCATTGCTTGAATTTGATTAATGTGACTTAACAATTATTGACATAACTAACCATATTTGCTTTGACTAATTACAAAAATAGTAATGTGCATTATGACTAAATCCAATTTTCAATTTAGTTAAAACAAACATTACTAATGAAACATGGAACATGGAGGACTTACATGGAAAACATAATGTTAACATCATGATTGAATTCAATCATTATAATATGACATAAATGATGATTTGTTATCACATATAAATGTTGTGATTAAAACATGTTACTTTTGATGTCTTATGTTGTATAGTGTATAATATTTTATTAAATATAATTTTAAATTAAAAAATGAAATATTGATAATCAAGTTATAATCTTGTACTTCACATGTGAAATGAAATTAATGTCATTATGAAAATAAATAATTACACAATTATAACTAAAGAAATTTGTTGGAAATGTTGACATAAATATTTCAGATTAATTTCATGTCTTTGCATTTGATATAAAACCATTATTAAATAAGATGTAATTATGAAATTATGTACATATGAAATTGATAACAAATTTTCATGTGTACAATTTATTTCGAATTTTGAAATTATTAATTAATAAAATTATATTACATTGTATTTGAATTTCGGCCTATATGAAAATATTTCTAAAAGTTAAAATCATGGCATTTGCAAATAAACACATTGTAGAATTAAAATAAGTGATGAGATTAAAATTTTCAAAAAATAGATGTCACTTAAATGATTGTATTTGAATTTATAACCCCGATTGAAATTCAAAAAATATATTTAAATATCTAAAATGAGTATTAAGATTATTATTTCAAAATTTTCATTAAAATATTAAATAAATAAATAATTCAATGTAGTTATGAAATTAAATTGTGAATCAAATTAAATAATGAAATGAAGGTAGGTAGATAAATAAATATGTATTATCTACATACTTACACACATACCTACTTAAGTACCACTTATTACATACCTACTTACTAATTAAACACCACCTATTACCTAAGTATTACATATGAACTTAAGTTTTCATTATGACCTTAAATAATTATATTATAACATTTTAATGTTCAAAATTCAAAAATAGGTTGTGTTCATATTTATGCAAGTACAAGATTTGTCAAAATGTGAAGTGGTGGTTGAATGGTTAAGAACTTGCCATATGAATGTGAAGGTGAAAGTTCAAATCTTGCTTTTGACACAACAAAAATATAAGGGTCAATGTGGGTCCATTTATTTGTCAACAATAATGAGGCTTGAATTTTTTTTAAAAGGGCTTTTAATTGCATTTAAATCAACAAAAATTCACCTTTGCAATTTTATAAAATTAAGATACTATTAAAAATCTAGATGTTATAATGACAAGTTGAAAATGTTAGACTTGAAAAGGTCAATTATATTATTTATTTATTATTTTAAATGTATATTGCCATGTAAACTAACATGTGAATCAAAATGGACATGATAGATTTTGGATCACATGAAGATGATTAACTTATTAACAACTATTTGTCATAATTTACTAGTGTTTTTTTACTAAATCCAAATGTGCCTAGTGTTCATTTTGATTGAAATTTTTAATTAAAAAATGAAAAAAACATGATTTGCTATCATGGTATGACACAAAACATTCCTATATTGATACCATTGCATAACCCATTATATCTTTGAATACCATTACTTATATCAAATTGATACTTAATTTTAAAAAAAATTCAAACACCCGTGTTGGACTAATATTTCATTTTTTTATGAAACCTATATACTAGGACCATACTAATACACACAAATTTTGATACCATACCAACATTATATATACAACAACCTAGCTTAAGCCCTTTTTAATTTCAACAAAATTTTCACCTCAATTCAATGTCATCTTTGACATGTTCAAAATTGACCTAGTGTCAAATGCATTACAAATATGTGCCTTCAATACAATTCCCAAAGCTGCATCACTCTTGATACCTCTTCATGGTGAAAGACATGACAACACTAAATGTGTATTTTCTTTCAAGCATTTCAACTTCCATGGAAACATGTTTGGGAAATTTGGCAACAATAAATTGACATTGTGAAGTTCATGTCCAATTTCACCATTGATAATCACTTCATTTGTGCAATTTTTACTATATTGATTTTAAGGATTTCTTTGGCAAACTTTTTTAACAATTACTTCATTTATTAATTTTTTATAACAACCTTAAGAACTACTTTGTGGATCCTTAAATTTCCAATGTCACAAATGATTCTAATGCTATTATGGGTTTTTAAAAAAAGTATTTGATGAATGGTTTATGAATGGTTTTCCACTAATACACCTTCCATGAAATCAATAAAAATGTTTTATTGATGGTTTTTCTAACAATTAGCTCTTATTAGAAATGATTCTATATATGGGTCCATTAAGAATTTCTTTTCAAATCTTTCCATAATCATGGAAAACATATGATGATACCATTGGGATTTTGAGAAAAATTTCATTGTAAGCACAATACTATACATCAATGAAAGTTAAAGATGTAATACTTCAATCACCAATGGGAAAATTATATTAGGAACTTTATTAACACTATGAAGATATATTAGGGATGTCAAAGAAATAAAATTGGAAAATTTGAAAACAACAAGATGACGAAATTATTTGAAAGTTTTGAGATCAATCAGAACACAAATTTTAAAATAAAAATTCCCATTTAATTTGTTTATTTATGTTGTTACTTGTACATTGAGTCTTAAATATATAATAGTTTTTATTTTCACAGTGTTTTAGTTGAAATTTTTAATGTTTCTTTAAAAGTTGGCAACCTAAGCAACACCAATGGCTCAAAAAGGGAACCCCAAAATATCCCAATTTTCTTTCCAACATTTTCATCTTCATTGTCTCTTTTTTGTGCTCACCTTTTTGAAATGGGAATAAGTTTAGGGATTTCTTGCAAATCCAAATCCCCTTCCACTTGTGAAGATTAACACTTTAATTCTTCATTTTCTACCCTGCCCTCCAATTCAACTCCATTTCATACAATTGGAAAGGCTAAAAATGAATTCCTTCTAGTAATCACCTTGTGGGGATTCACAAAACCAACCATGTCAATTCTAGAATCGATAAAAAAAATGGGGGAATTGATGTGCTTTCAACAATGTCCTCAATCCAAAACATGTTTTCCATTTTCACAAAAAATGAATAGAAAGGGTAAAAAAGATAGTGGAAAAGAGCAAAAAAAACAAAGAAATGAGTAACCTTGAACTTGATATTACACTTTTTGGTTCTCCAAACCATGAATTTTCCTTTAAGTTTTTTTTTGGGTCCAGACCTATTGGTTTTCCTTTTGAAATATGCCATGTAAGCTAAATCACAATTTGATTTGTCTTGGTCTTGGACCCTTGTTTAAAGGCATTGAGACTAATTTAAAGTTGTTGACCAATAGCAATGCTCAATTTCATTGGACCTTGCTCTTTGGACCCTTGTTTAAAGTGGCCTTTAGTATAGTGCAAAGAATTAACATGCAAAAGAAAATTACAATGCCTTCCAAGAAGGCATGTAAAAAGGAATGATTATTCTTTATTAACCAACCACAATGGTTTGTTAAAGTGATGATATTCAAATAGTTTCCCATTTTATACTCTCCACATTTTCATGTTTATGGGGGGCCTAAGGGTGAAGATGGGGCAACAATTAACATAATATGTTAGACATGGTAAATGTTGATAGAGACCCAATTAGGGTGTTGTGCATTCCTATGTTGGCACCTACAACCATCGTTGTCAACACACATACAACACATAACATATAAACACCTTGAATGGTACAACATATCTGAACCAAAAGAATTGAGTACAACATTATAAGATCCAAGCCTATAAAACATAATGTAAATCACACAAATTGAATGCAAAAGAAACTTGCATAATACCCATAAAACTTGCAATTAAAAAAAATTGTGTTCTAGAATTTGAAATCACCAAAAGTGATTTGAAATGACACAACTTGGAATTATATCCCATACATTAAATCTTGAAATGCATTCACATTGGAACTAATTTCAAGCTAATTTACCCTATTTTGTTTATAATAATTAAGATGTAAACATGTAACAAACATAAAATTTCTTGAGAGTTGTTGTCACTCTTAGGTTGATGCTTACAACCATCATTGTCAACACACATACAACACATGACAAAAACCTATTAAATATTTTGTTAAAAAATGCATGTGCAACACCTTCATTGTTATAATTTGACAATGGCACCAATTTAAACCATGTCAAGAAATGCTCGATCATAACCAAAACATATAAGTTATGTTGCATTATCAAATTCAATGAACTGGCAAAGTTTAAATTCCATCAATACCCAAGTCCCATGGTGGGCATTAGTTGCAAATGAAGTGTAAGTGCATTGAATATGCCCACACTTGGTCACACACCACACACCAACAAACAAATTATTGAACATGTAATTGCATCCCACACCAGTAATATTGTGCCTATAACAAACTATAGGTCTGTTAAACCCCAAAATGACCCAACTTTTTATGAACATGCCACACAAGGCCTTCACATTGTTTTGGGTGGGGCATACACTAGTAGAAATCAGCCAAAATGTAACCACTCCATTTACGACTACATGCGACTTGTAGTCGTTTGCAACTAGATTTGGGAATACTTGCAACTACACGACCAACTTTCAACTATTTTGGTCATTTTCTTAACTATGATGCAAATATTAAAATTTTCATCCTATTGGTTGCATCAATTTTACATTTATTTTCATCCATTAATAGGTTGATATGTCCCATTAAATGCAATAGTCACCAAATTAGTTGCATCCTAAAGGTATTCTATAATGACATAGGGGTGTATTTTAATGTATGTACTAAAATTATATATATATATTATGCATACGTATGTATATTGTTCATATAATGAATCTCAAAATTAATATTTGAACTTTGAATTTTTTTATTAAAATCTGAAAATGATTATTTCAATTGTCTAAAATAGTACTTGAATTTGAAAATTTTGATCTGAATATGATATTTTAAATTTAAATTCAAAAAAACTTATTTGATCTAAAAATTGATTTTGAATTTTAAATTAATATTTTTGAATCCAAAAATTAATATTTCAATTCAGAAAATTATTAATTGATTAAAAAATAAACATTTTGATTTTGAATATTTTTATATGAATATAAAAATTTATATTTCAGCTCTGAAAATTTTGCATTTAAATTTTAAATAATCATTTGATTCAAACCTGAAATTTAAATTCCAAATTATTATTTTGTATTTTCAAAATTAAAACTTCAAGTCTGAA
>Ga0116231_10010138_pt1 | contig 15392 bp, 16 predicted proteins | sample S1TSphgellanicum_2_FD_89695 | JGI IMG/M metagenome (GOLD analysis project Ga0116231, IMG submission 89695) | Host-associated microbial communities from peat moss isolated from Minnesota, USA - S1T2_Fd - Sphagnum magellanicum MG | ecosystem: Host-associated > Plants > Peat moss > Unclassified...
ACCGTCATGCTCAAGGGCCCGGTCGCGCGGGTGCGGGAATTCGCCGAGCAGATCATCGCCGAACGCGGCGTGCGGCACGGCAACTTGAATCTCATCCATGTCGAACTCGGCACGCCGCATACCCATGGCGGAACGACGCACCGCCACCGCCATTTCATCCCGCGGCATTGAATATGAATCCACTCGTGACCCAGGTTCATGCCGGGGAAAGCCGATGGAAATCCGAATTCGCAGTGCTCCGTCAACTTTGCCTCGAGTCGGGCCTCAATGAAGAACTGAAATGGGGCCAAGCTTGCTACGACCTCGATGGTGGCAAGGTGGTCTTGATCCATGGGTTCAAGAATTATTGTGCTCTGCTGTTCATGAAAGGCGCCCTGCTCAAGGACCGCAAGGGCATCCTCGTTCAGCAAACCAAGAATGTGCAGGGCGCGAGACAACTCAGGTTTGCGTCGCTCGAAGCGATCAACACAGGGAAAGCGGTGATCAAGGCCTACATCAAGGAGGCCATCGCGGTTGAAAAATCCGGCGCCAAGGTGGAGATGAAAACCGTGGCGCACTTCGATATACCCGAAGAATTTCAGAAGCGCCTGGATGACGACCCCGCGCTGGCCGAAGCCTTTCATGCACTCACCCCCGGAAGGCAGAAGGGTTATCTGCTGCATTTCGCCGGGGCGAAGCAATCCGTAACGCGCAGCGCGCGCGTGGACAAACATGCGCCGCGGATCTTGCGCGGATTGGGACTCGATGATTGAGCGCGCACTGCACACGTCGTCGACGCGCTTGTAGACCACACTACAACCTCTCGCTGTCATTAATCATGGACGTCAATCGTCGACGTCCCGGAAGGACCTTCTTGTCCGCAGCATCATGCCAGTCGCAGCACCGCCGCACTGGACGCGATGATGCCGGCAGCGATCATACGTCTCGCACCGATGTGTTCCTTGAGGACGAGGCCCGCGATCAGCGTGCCAAATAGAATGGAAGTCTCGCGCAGCGCCGCGACCAGCGCGACGGGGGCAAGGGTCATCGCCCAGAGCGCCAATCCATACGATGCGGTCGTGCCCACACCGCCGACGATCCCGATACGCCAGTGGCGGGCGATGTAAGGCACGAACGTATTGCGTCTCGCCGATAAAGCCCATATCGAGAACGGTAGGCCCGTCAGCAGAAAGACCCACAGCGTATAGGCGGCCGGCGATCCGGACCGTCGCACGCCGACTCCGTCGATCAACGTGTAACCGGCAATGACGACTGCATTGAGAAGCGCAAGGTAGATGCCTTGACGATGATTGAGCTTACTGCCCAGGGCCATGCTGAAGATGCCGACCGACATGCCAATGACCCCGATCCAGGCAACGCTCGACAAGGAATCGCCCATCTTGAATACGGTCACGAGCGCGACGAGCAGTGGCGCGGTGCCCCGCATGAGCGGGTACGTCTGGCTCATGTCGGCCACTTCATAGGTCCGCGCCACCAGGAGAAAGTAGATGATTTGCAGCACCGCGGAACAGCCCGCATAAGGCCAGCTCGCCGGCGCCGGGGCCTTTAAGAACGGCAGTAACGCCGCCGCTATGCCGGCGGCCGCGGCGGTCACCAGCATCGTCGTCAGAAATTTGTCGCCCCCCGATTTCACGATGGCGTTCCAGGTCGCATGCAGCAGCGCCGCCGAAATCACGACTACGAAGACGACGATCGGCATTCGATGAAAATCCGCTGCCCGACGTTTCCGCGGAAACGTCTTTTGACCGCCTGGTGGTGTTTGCTAATCGAGATCATGTGCTAGATCCGCAAATCCCGTCGCGCCACCAAAGGCGCCGTATCCCCCTTGTACGGACTGAGCTTCACGATCTTCTTTTGCCGCGTCGGATGCCACGGAAACCCCGGCGGTTCCCGCACCGGTGCACCCGCTTTCAAATAACAAATCTTGATGCCGATCGGGTGAACGAGGTGCATCCACACGGCGCTCCATACCTCGTCGCCGTTGCGCAGTACGCTGACATCAGACTCGTGAGACAACATATGCCCCGCGGGCACGAGGCTGCTGGTCACGAGCAAGGTCACCTCCGGATGGGCGGTACCCACCATGAGGGATTTGGCAAACGATTCCAGATCCACACGGATGCGATCCGCCAACAATTTACGGCCCAACAGCCTCACGAAATGCAGCTGCACCCGGACCGATTGCGCCGCCGTGTCGGCACCGAACACTTTCGTCAGATCGAAGCTGCCGCGGGCCGTGATGTCGCGCCAGTGCGCGTGCAAGTAACTCGACAGTCGTCCCCACGCTTCCTCGTAGACTCGAGTCTGGGAATCATCCTCCAGCACGGCCATATCCCGATCGCCTCATGGCTCCGCTGCCGCCTTGCGAAACACGACGATGTGCTGCAGCGGCAATCGTTCCGACGTGCGTTGCCACGCGAGCGGCAGCACGCTCATTTCCCGGCGGATCTGCGCCACGCTCATCTTGTGAAGCGCCTTGATCGGCACGTTCGGATCCTCACCGCGATATTCCACCAGCACCACCCTGCCACCCGGCTTGAGCGCGCGTACCAGGCTGCGCATGACCTCATTGGGATACGCCAGCTCGTGATACACGTCGACGAACACCGCGAGGTCCACTGAAGCCGGTGGCAGTTGTACATCGTCGGCGCGCCCCTGGATGGGCACGAGGTTCTTGAACTCGGGCCGATGCGACAGCTCGGTCAGCAGAGCCACCATCTGCGGCTGGACGTCGACGGCAAAGACGCGGCCGGGCGCAACGAGCGGCGCCATGCGCCGCGACAGATACCCTGAGCCCGCGCCAATGTCGGCGACCGTCATGCCGGGCTGCAGGTGCAGTTCTTCGACCAGCAGGTCGGGCCGCTCTTCGGTTTCCCGGCTCGACCGCTCTAGCCACGGTGCCCCCTCGAAACCCATGACCGCGGCGATCTCGCGTCCCTGATAGAACTTGCCGATGCCATCCGGACTGCCGTGACCCTCGCGGTACAGCGGCGCAGCAACGGCGCTGTCGGCGATCGCCGGCGGCGGAGCCGCGACGACCACGCCGATCATGCACAAGAGCACAGCGACAAAAGCCGCGACAGAACGTGATTGTCGAACGAAGCGTATTACTGACATGCGGTCAGTATGCCAGACACCACCCGCGCAACCCGCTACTTCAGAGCCTTCTCGTAGCGCCACACCGCGAGCGGAAACGTCCCGCCGTCGATGTCGAGATGCTCGACCACGGTTCCGGCACGTACCCATCCGCATTTCTCATAGAACCGGGCCGCGCGTTCGTTGCCGATCGCACACGCGAGCCACGCGTGGGCCACCCCGTCTTTACGCAGCCGCGCTTCCGCATCGACGATCAACGCCGCCGCGAGCCCCGAGCCGCGCGCGTCCGGCGACACATACAGTTGATAGAGCTCCGAGCCCTTGGTCATGCAAAAACCCAGCGGTGCAGCGGCCTGTCCAACCACCCGCACGCGGTCCAGGGCGGCGCCGAGCCGTTCACGAAAACTCGGCAAAGTTCTTAACCGCGCCAGCGCCTCCGGTAACAGATGGGCATGCGCATCCTGCCACCCACCGAACCAGATCTTCGCCAGCGCGTCGATCTCCGATGGTTTCGCGTCTCGTACCGTCATCACGGACACGATGATAACGCGGCAGACGGTTTCTCAAACACGTGGCATGGGCGACAATTGGCCATGCCGTCATTCGGATTCCCGCCGCTGTCGTCGCCGTTCGCTCGCATCCTGATCCTCGGAAGCCTGCCCGGCCGACTGTCGCTCGAGCGCGGTGAATACTATGCGAATCCGCAGAACGCGTTCTGGCGCATCATCGCCACGCGCGTCGCGGATTTGCCCCAGGACTATCCCGGTCGCGCCGCGGCGCTGGTCGAGCAGCGCATCGCGCTCTGGGACGTGCTCGCGATGGCCACGCGTTCCGGCAGCCTCGATGCCGACATCGGCGCCGACGCGATCCCGAACAACTTTCGCGCGTTCTTCCATGCCCATCCCCACATTCGCGCCATCGGCTTCAATGGCGCGACCGCCGCGAAACTCTACGAGCGCCACGTGCTGCCGACACTGCCCGAGGTGCCGCGCAACATCGTTCGGCATACACTGCCGTCGACGAGCGGCGCGCATGCCACGTTAAACCTGTCCGCAAAGACGACGCGGTGGTCGGTGCTCTGGGACGCCATGGCCGTGACCTCATGGCCATGACACCATGGCCCTGACCCCGCATGTCCCGTCACATGCGCAGCATTCCCCGATCGAGGTGCTGCGCGCGTTCCTCAAATTGGGATTGATTTCATTTGGCGGACCCATCGCGCACGTCGGCTATTTTCGCGCCGAGTTCGTCACGCGCCGCGGCTGGCTCGATGATGCCACGTACAGCGATCTGGTCGCGCTCTGCCAATTCCTTCCCGGTCCCGCGAGCAGCCAGGTCGGCTTCTCGATCGGACTGATGCGCGCCGGTTACTTGGGCGCTCTGGCCGCGTGGACCGGCTTCACCATGCCCTCCGCGTGCGCCCTCGTGCTCTTCGCCTACGGAGCGCACGCATTGACCGGACCGGCCGGCGTAGGGCTGCTGCACGGCTTGAAACTCGTTGCAGTCTCCATCGTTGCTCAAGCCGTCCTCGGCATGGCCCGCACGCTGTGCACCGACCCACAACGAGCGTGCATCGCCGCCCTCACCGCAGTTCTGATGCTGTACGCCAGTGCCGGCTCATCGGTCACTGCGATCGGCGCGATCGTGCTCGGCGGCGTCGCCGGGTTACTCGTATGCCGATCGACAAGTGCGCTCACGCCCGCGCCCACGCCCACGCCGAGACCGACACCGACACAGACATCACCGCACGCGTTACCGGCGGCGATTGGGATCTCTCGCCGAGTCGCGTTTGCCTCGCTCACGGCATTCACGCTGCTGCTCGTCGGACTACCGGTGTATTGCCGCATCGGCGCCCCGCGTGGCGTCGAACTATTCGCCGCGTTCTACCGCGCCGGCGCGCTCGTGTTCGGCGGTGGTCACGTCGTGCTGCCGTTGCTGCGCGATGCCTTCGTGACACCCGGCTGGGTCAGCGACGACACGTTTCTCGCGGGCTACGGCGCCGCGCAAGCCGTGCCCGGGCCCCTATTCACGTTCGCGGCCTATCTCGGTACGGTCGTCGAAACGACGCACCGCATGACCGGCGCAGCGCTTGGCCTCCTCGGCATCTTCCTCCCCGGGATGTTGATCCTCATGGGCACGCTGCCGTTCTGGGAAACCCTGCGCACACGCCCCGGCGCGCAAGCCGCCATGCGCGGCATCAACGCCGCGGTGGTCGGTATACTCGGCGCCGCACTCTACGATCCCCTGTGGACGAGTTCCGTGCAGTCGCTGCGCGACGTCGGCGTGGCGCTGATCGGCTTTGCGCTGCTAACGAGGTGGCACGTGCGCCCGCTGCTGGTGGTGATATTCGCCGCACTGGCCTGCATTGCGTTGGAATCGCCGTAATGGTGCCCGCCACATTTTCGGTACTGGGCGCGATGAGCAGCAGATAATCGACGAACACCGACAACCTGATGAGGCATTGTCTGATGGTGCTCGACCGGTGTTCAGGAAAGGCTCGGAAACTGATGCCAACGGAAAGCCCTAACGACCCGCAGCCCGTAACCATGACCCCAGGCCGATACCCTCCCGGCGCAGCGCGCAGATTTCTGGTCGGATCTATGCTCGCCTGCGCATCGCTCTTCTCGGCGCGCACCATCCACGCCGCACCCGCTCCCGACACGCCGCCCGCGGCAAGCGACCAATTCTCCATTGATCCCAAACTCAACGATGAAGTCGTCGGCAAAGTGCAGATCACAGAGACCGGACCGGAAGACACGCTGGCTGACATCGCACGTCGCTTCGGCGTAGGCTATAACGAAATCCACCGCGCGAATCCGGGCGTGGACATGTGGGTCCCGGGCGCCGGGCGCCGCATCGTAGTTCCCACGCAGTATGTACTGCCTGACGCTCCGCAAATCGGCATTGTCGTCAACATCGCGCAGATGCGGCTTTACTATTTCCCACCGCGAAGTCGCAACGGACACCAAATGGTCTACACCTATCCCATCGGCATTGGCCGGGTGGACTGGAAGACACCATCGGGCGTCACGACCGTCGTGCGCAAGGTCGTGAACCCGGTCTGGCGGCCGCCCGCGGACATCATTGAGGAACACCGCGAGGACGGTGATCCCCTGCCGGCTGAAATCGGTCCTGGTCCAAATGACCCCATGGGCACCCGGGCGCTCTACCTCGGCTGGCCCGAGTATGCGATCCACGGCACCAATAAGCCCGTGGGAGTCGGTATGCGAGTGAGCCACGGCTGCATGCATCTGTATCCCGAGGACATTCTGCAACTCTATGACCTGGTCCCGGTCGGCACCCCGGTACGCGTCGTGAATCAGCCCTACGTGTTCGGCTGGCACCGGGGCGACCTCTACCTGCAGGCGTTCGGACCCCTCGATGGTGACGATAGCGGTTCGCAAAGCGCCACCCGCGAGTTGCTCGAACAGGCCATGGGAACTGACATCCAGAAAGAGTTGCAAGCGCGTAATGAGGAGGTGCGCTGGGACCTCGTCCTGCAACTGGCCCAGGATCCTCAGGGCATACCGGTGGCGATCACTGACCCGAACTCCAGCCTCGCACAGGTGTTGGCGGCGGCCCCGGACGTGCAAAATCGCGCGCCCGACGGCGCTCTTGGCCACGTCAATGCGGATCGACCCATTGGCGAATCGGAGCGGCCAACGGCTCATCTGCAAAACTAGTTCTATCACCCAAAGGTTTCGGCGCAACTCAACGAGTTTGCTCGTGGGCTGGCGCGCCGATCTGGTACCAATTGATCTTGCGCGTCGTCACCATCGTGATTCCCAGTGCGGCGAACAACAGGGCCGTACCCATTAGGAGCGCATTGTCCTCCGACAAGAGCACGCCGTAGAGAATCGCGTAAAGCAACGCGATGCCGGCCCCGAACTGGATGCCGAGTCTCCTCTCGCCGAGTGCTCCGGACAGATAGATACCGATCAGCCCGACGCAGGCGCCCGCCGAGACGGCATAGGCGATGAGGAACGGCACGTGTTCCGACAGCGCGATGAGCAACAGGAAGAAGATGGCCAACGCCAGTCCGACCAGCAGGTACTGAAGCGGGTGAATCCGCAGGCGACGCAGGATCTCGGTCAGAAAGAACGCCGCAAAGGTCAGGACGACAAAGAGGATCCCGTAGGTCACGGCGCGCTGTGACATGGAGTAGACGTTGACGGGCTCCAAGAAACTGACGCCGAGGGTCTCGGAGCCGTCACCGACCGGACTCGTCTTGAGCACCTGGTCGAAGCTGCGTGCCAGCGCGGAGACCTGCCAGCGCGCTTCGAACCCAGCAGCATTGACGGTGCGTGAGATGGGCAGGAAACGACCTTGGAAGCTGGGATTGGGCCAATCAGACTTCAGAGCCACCGTCGTCTGGACGCCCACCGGCGCGAATGCCAGGTGCTCGGTGCCCATCAGATTCAACGGGAACGAGAAATCGAAGTGCCCGCCTTGCGCCGCGTCGACGGCACCGAGCGCGACCTTTGCACCCGGCCGGTCGTTGAGCCCCAGAGTGCCTGTCGAAAAGCGACTTTGCGCCCCGTTGATGACCACAACCGGGTCGTTGGATATGCCCCGGGGATCCGCGACGCCCAGCACCAGAAAAGCTTGCGCATCCAAGATCTTTTGCCCCGGATCGAGCCCGAGCCCGGCGGGTACCTGGAAATTCCCGGATACCTTCAGTGCCGAATGGAACAGGCGTGCGTGGTAAATGCCTCGGCTGCGAGTCTCCACGCGAGCTTCGCCGGTGATGTCGAGCACCTGTGGCGGCAAGACCAGGGTTCCCTCCGCGACCTCCTGTCGCGTCGTTTCCCGGTTGGTGGCCTGATCCCGCTCGAAATGCTCGACGAGTTCATGGTAACGAATCACACAGACGGGACCGACCACCGTCTGGCTGATGGCCGCAGAGTCGGCAATCTCATGCAGAACCTCGCTCTGGCGCAGGCTGCGCCCGTTGATTTGCGCGCCGATGAGCCACAGCGGCACCAGCAGCACGACGCAGAGGGCGGCGACGACGCCGAGCTTCGACAGTATCTTGTTTTCCACGGCATTCCCTTTCTGATTATCAGGTCAAGGGAAGATAGGGCGCGGCCGTGAAGTGCGAATGAAGCGAGCGTGAAGTCAACCGGAAGGCTGGCGTCGTACGGTGATCTGCACGCTGGCGCCGCCTTCCGTCGCATTCTCGAAGGTCACGGTTCCCCCGTGGATCTTCGCCACTTCGCGCACGAAGGCGAGCCCAAGACCCGTACTCTTCTTGCCCGTCGCGGGCCGGGGTAAGCTGTAGAACCGGTCGAACAGATGCGCGAGCGCGAAGGTTGGCGCCCCGGGGCCCCCGTCGCGCACCGTCACTCGGGCATGGTCGGCCATCTGCGCGATCGACACGGTGATAGTCCCGCCCTGCGGCGAGAAATCAATCGCATTGTCGATCACGTTGTCGAGCGCCTGTTGCAAGAGAAAGGCGTCGCCGCGGATCTCCCCCGAAAACTCGAGCGCAACATCCACCGACAGGGCGCGTGCCTTGAGCCGCGGCTCGCGGCTGCGCAGGGTGTTCGAGATGAGGTCTCCGAGAAAGACGCTCTGGACCTCCTCCGGCACCTGCAGTTGTTCGACCCGGGCCAACAACAACAGGCGCTCGACGATGTGCTGCATCCGCTCGGCCTGCTCGGCAATATTGCGCGCGAAGCGCCGTCGCTCCTCGGGACCTGGATTTTCTTGCAAGAGCTCGGCGGACGCGCGCACGGCGGTCAGCGGACTTTTGATCTCATGCGTGAGGCTCTGCATGTAGCTCTCGACATACTGTTTGCCATCGAGGCGCTCGCGCATGAACGCCAATGCATGCGCCAGCTCCGACAACTGCTGTCCGCCGACGGTCGGTGCGGTGATGCGCTCGCCGTTGGCGACGGCCTGGGCATAATCACGCAAGCGGTTCAGCGACCAGGTCAGCCACAGGGTGAAGGTGAGACCAATCGCGCCCGAGGCGAGCAACAATGCCGCTCCCACCTGCCGGACCTTGCGGCGCGCCTGCTCCGCGTAGGGCATGAGCGCCGTCATGGGCTTCGCGACCGTGATGACGCCAACGAGGCTGCCGTTGGCGACGATCGGCGCGGCTACGTACATGACCGTGGAGCTGGGATCCTCGGGGTCCTCGCGCGTGCTGCGGGCCCCATACCCGCCGCGAAGAACCCGCTCGACATCGTGCCAGTGGCTGTAATCGGCGTTGACGGCGCTGCCCTCGGAATCGTAGGTCACGATGCCGTGCGCATCGGTCATGTACACCCGTAGGTCGACCGATGCCTTGTCGACCCCAAAGATCGTTGCGCGCGGCTCCCGGTCCAACGCCTGATTGACAGCTTTCGCAAAGCGACCGGTCGAGATCTGTCCCGTCGTTACATCCTCGGCCGCCAGTTCGGCGAGCAGGTTGGCCATGTCCACCATCGTGTCCTCGGCAGCCTGCCGGATGCCCGGTTCGACCTCCCGCACTGCAAAGTTGAGGACGAACCAGGCCGCCAACCCGACGATCAGAAAGTATCCCAGGAAGAAGCGGATGGCGATGTTCACGTGGTATCGCCACGGATGCTATATCCGAGTCCCCGATGGGTCTCGATCGGATCTCCCGCCTGGACGGCCCGAAGCTTGGCTCGCAACGTCTTGACGTGAGCATCCACCGTTCGCTCCAAGCTCTCCTCGGCATCGCTCCAGACCATCTCCATCAGACGCGCCCGACTCAGAACCCGACCAGGGCGTTCGAGCAACGCCGCGAGCAGCAAGAACTCATAGCGGGTCAACGTGAGCCAGGTGCCCGCATAGGCGATGCGGGAGCCATCTCGATCGAGTTGGAACAGCGGCGTTCGCGCCAGCTCCCCAGGCTCGGAACTGCGGGCGCGGCGCAAGATCGCCCTTACCCGTGACGCGACCTCCCTGGGACTGAAGGGCTTCGGCACATAGTCATCGGCGCCCAGTTCGAGGCCGACGATGCGGTCGATCTCGTCCGAACGCGCGGTCAGGAAAATGACCGGCACATTGGAATGACGCCGCAGTTCGCGGCAGACATCGAAGCCGCTCATGTCGGGCAGGCCGATGTCGAGAATCACCAGCGCGTAGTCGGCGGCTTTGAGTGCCTCCAGGGCCAGTTGACCCAACCCCACGCACTCGGGCTCGAAGCCGTCCGTACGCAATACGTAGTCCAACGTGTCGGCGATGGCGGGTTCGTCATCGACGATGAGGATTCGCTTGTTCACGTCATGAGGAAACAATTTCGTCGGCGAACGTCGGCCCGCTTTCGAGTACGTCCGGGAGTGTCCAGCCAGCAGGATACGGCATTCGTCCGACCCGATGAACCCCCGTCATCTGACCCGCACGTGAGCCCCCGACCGACGGAGATTCTAATGTTTAAGGCAGCACCATTGAACCACCGGTTTCATCACCATTTGCTTCATCAAGGGAGATTTTTCATGGCGAGCAAGCGCACTTCATCGACTACGACTCGGGCTTCGACAACTCGGGCCACGACGACTCGGGCGCGCGGCAAGCGCGAGGATGCCATCGGTCTGCTCAAAGCCGACCATCGTCAGGTGGAAACCTGGTTCTCCCAGTTCTCCAAATCGAGGAGCCAACGCAAGAAAGAGGAGCTGGTCACCCTGATCTGCGACGCACTGACGACTCACACCACCATCGAAGAGGAAATCTTCTATCCCGCTTTCATCGAGGCGACCGGCGATAAAGACACTCACCACGAAGCCGTGGTCGAGCATGCAGGGGCCAAGAATTTGATTGCGGAAATACAGGAGATGTCCCCGGACGATGATTATTTCGACGCCAAAGTGTCGGTGCTCTCAGAAATGATCAAGCATCACGTCAAGGAAGAGGAGCAGCCGGGTGGCATGTTCTCCGAGGCGAAGAAGTCCGATATGGATCTTCAGGCGTTGGGCGAGCAGCTGCGCGCTCGGAAGGAAGAATTGGAGGAGACCGCCGAAGCAGCTTGAGGCGCACGGCTGGGGCCGCCGTCACGGCGGCCTCTACGCGATGGATACAGCGCCTCGGCGCCGTCCCACACTAATTGGCGACTACGTGGAAGTTACGCTCGCGACGACGCCGGCATACGCTAGAACCACTACCACCCCTTCAAGGAGCACGCACATGAATTCCCTCATACCCCTCTGGATCATTGTAGGCCCGTTCGTGGCGCTGTTGATTTTGTCGTTCTCGTTCAAGGGTTCGAGTGCGATGGGCGGGACCGCGCCGCGCTTGGAGCCGCGGCGCACCGATCTGGCGATAGACCGTTCGGCTCCGCTTTTTGACCCCATGCATGGCGATGCGCCGCGCCGACACGTCTGATGTCGATACACGCTGGTGCCGTGGCTACATGATTGCGAGCCACCGGATCCAGCCCCGCGGCAGCGTGATGTACCGTTTCGAAGCAGAGCGGGACGGCAAGCCCACCGCGGTGGACGACGTTTTGACGTCATGACGTCAAAACGTCAGATGCTGTAAACGTATGACCGGACCCCGGCGCGGCACGTTATCACCACTGGAACCGGTCAAATCCATCATGCCTTGGCGCCAGGACCCCCGATCCTGGCTTTTAGCGCGCGCGCTCGTACTTGAGCTCTCCTGCATCGATGACCAAGTCGAGCTGGTTCTGCGAGGGCGGCAACGGGCAAGTGGCAAAGTTCGTGAAAGCGCACGGCGGATTGAAGGCTTCGTTGAAGTCGACGTCGATGCGACCCGCCGTGGGCAAACCAACGTAGAGAAAGCGCCCGGCGCCGTAGGTCTGCTTGCCGCTCGTCGCATCCGAAAACATGACGAACAACTCCCGATCCCCCGGGTCCTCTAAAATCGCATCCAAACGCCAGGTGCGCCCCTCGCGCTCGAAGACGATGGCCCCTGGAGAAGTCATCTCTTCGGTCATACCCAATATATTGGTGATCGGGATGTGGCGCTCAGGGGTATAGGGCTCGAAACGCGCCTGAATATCCCAATCGGCCCGAATTGGAAAATATTGCAGTCCCTTGAACCGCAATCGGTTCGGGCTGACGCTATCGCGCACGCGAATGCCCAGATGACCCGCCCGTTCGATCAGCATGAAGTGCAGTGAGCCCGCGACGAGTTCCGTGGGTTTCTCTTCGACGTCGGATACGAGGTCGAGACTCGCGACGGGCTTGCCGAGATAAGTCATCGCCTTCGAGTCGTGCGCCTCATACCGAACTCGGCCCGCCGTGACGATGAACGCTCCGGTGTCGGCGGCCAGAGCGGCATCATCCAGCGCGAACGCTTGGGTAGCGGCTCGACCGAAGCTGTTGACGCCATCCTTGAGCCAGTACAGCGCGACGGGCGTCAGCCAACCCGTCGCGCTGGTCAGCGACGCCAGTCGCTTGGCGCGCCACTCGGTGATCCGGGTGTTCTCATCCTGCAAGTGGTCGGCCGCCGCAACGCAGAGGGACATGGCTGCGATCAACGCGACGAGCGTCGCCGACCTACGCATGAGTGCAGCAAGAGAATTCGCTCGCATCGCCATATTGTACAGATGGCCGTGATTTACCTGCTGTTCAGGTAGACCTGGATCAGGTCGAACAGATAGTCGCGCTCGTCGTACAGTCCCTCGACCGACTTGCGCTCATTGAGCCCATGCACGCCGTTGCCGTCGGGATCGCTGAAACGTCCCGGTACACCATAGGTTGGAATTCCGACGGCATTGAGATAGGGTCCGTCGGTGGCGCCCGTCGTCATCATGGGGAACATCGGGACCCCCGGAAAATGCTTTGCCGCCACGCGTTTCGCGGTATCATAGATCCACGGTGTCAGCGGTGGCGGCGGAACCCTGGGCGCCACGCCACCTGAGGTCTCGATGCTCAGCGACGGATCGGCGGCGGCCTTGACGAGCTGGGCGCGGACGTTTTCGATCGAATCGCCGGGAAACATGCGGCAATTGATGTTGGCGCGGGCGCGTTGCGCGAGCGCATTGTTGGCATGGCCCGCTTCCAAAGTGGTCGCCACACACGTCGTGCGCAGCATGGAATGGTAGACCGGATTCTTCGAGACGATGGCATTGGCCTCGGCATCGCCCGGATTCGCGAGCAGGCGCATGATGGCGGCACCCTGCTCCCCGCCGATCAACTGCGCCGTTGCGGTGAAGTAGCCGCGCGTCGTGTCGTTGAATTGCACCGGAAACTCGTATTCACCGATGCGCACGAGCGCGGCCGCCAGAGCGTAGATGGCGTTGTCGGGACGCGGCAGGCTGCTATGGCCGCCGGGGTTGCGCGCCTCGATGAGAAAGTCCTGGTAGACCTTCTCGCCCGCCTCAAACCCGAGCGAGATGTGCTTACCATTGGCATCGCGCACGCCAACGCTACCCTCGTTGAGCGCGAACTGCGCATCGATCCAGTCCTTATGCTCGTGTGCGAGCCACGAGGCGCCATTGAAGGCCCCATCGCTCTCTTCGCCGCAGGTCAGTGCCAGCTTGAGCGGCCTGCGAAATTGGCTTCCCGCCCTTTTGAGACGAATCAGAGTATCCGTGAAGATGGCGGCCTGAGCCTTGTCGTCGGACGCCCCGCGACCGTAGAAATAGCCATTCTCCTCCACCAGCACGAACGGGTCGCGCGCCCAATCCTCACGCTTCGCTTCGACGACGTCGAGGTGCGCCAGGAGCAAGATCGCCTTGGCCTTGGGATCGGAGCCGGGAAGCGTCGCCACCAATCCGCCGTCCTTGGGATGTTCCGCGACGCTGAACAGATGAATATCCCGGTCAACATAGCCGGCAGCCTTCAAGCGCGCGGCCATGCGTTCGGCCGCCAACGTGCAGCTGCCCACCGACAACGTCGTGTTCGTCTGCACGAGTTCCTGATAGATTGCGCGAAATTCAGCCTGGTCCGGGCGAATATCGGCGATCACGGGTGCACAGAGGCACGTGGCGAGCAGCGCCGCCGTCACAATTGAACGCATGTCACGATCTCCTGCCGATCGGCGCATTATATGTAAGTAACGGACCCCACCGCGCGTATTCTCATGACTGACGGCGTGTCGGGATGGACGGGGGAATGCCGTTATATCGATACAGGAGAGATCGACTGACGAGTTCAGCAGGCTTGAACGACAACGCTAGGGAGAACCGTGGATGAGTTACAGAGTGGGCTTCGATGGGGCTGCAACGCCCGTCATCAATCACCTTTTGACCGCGATCGAGCACCGGCTGAACGGTCACGTCTCCGCGGAGATCGCTACGGAAGACCCGCCCTCATCGGCCACGCAAGTCTCGATCCCGACATGCGCGAACGGCCAGCTGCCGCCCTGTCCGTACAATGATCCGCATGGCCCATGGTTCATCGTCGCTCATGGACCTGCATTGTTCTTCGGGGCCATCGCACTCGCGTTCGCCGCCGGATTTGGAGTGGCCATGATGCTCGTGCAGAGAAAACTGAAAGCCCGATGAGCCTGAACGCGAGGTTCAACGCTCGCCCGTACCGAGCATCGTAATTCGCAACGTGTGGTCGGCGCGCACGGCCTCGCGACCGGCACGGTCGTAGTACAGCGCCGTTGCATCCCTTGCGCGTTGCGCCAGCGCGCGCGCCGCGTCCGTCTGCCCGGCCAGCAACAGCGCCTGCGCTCGGATCTCCCATACGTAGGGCTCGAGACGGACGTCCGAGTTGTATTCAACATGCGCCAGTTGTTCCAGGGCGGTGGCGCTGCGCTGTAAGGCCGACTGCGCGTCACGCTCTGCGATGGCAATCGCGGCCAGTCCAGCCTGTGCTGCGACCACCGAAAATAGCGGATGGCCATTCGACAGCCGCAGGGTCTGGAGGAATTCGGCGTTCGCGCCGCCGAAGTCCTGCTGATTCAAGAGGAACCGACCGAACCGTTCATGCGCAACCGTTAGCCGGGGCGCGGACGCATGCTGTTCATCCAGGATGCGCAGTGCCTTCTGCAACGCCGCCCGCGCATCGTCGGGACGGCCGCTCGATTCGTAGGCCAAACCCAAATCACCTTGCAGAACGGCGGCGTCGACCGGGTATTGGGCTGATCGATCCATGAGATCGCGGGCCCGTTCCAGAATCTCCAACGCCAACGTCCCTTGTCCGTCGATCGCCAGGCAATGTCCGTATTTGCGCAACACCTGGGCGGCTTCCAAGGCATCGGTCGCATTACGATAGGCTTCCCGATTGACCGGCAGCGCGTTGGCAAGAGCGGAGAAGGCGGCGAACGCCGCGTCGCGCTCACCGCGTTCGTAACGGAACAAGGCCCAATCGGAAGCGATGAGTCGGAATTTCCGGCTGCCGAGACCATAGGTGCGAAGCGCGACGTGTTCG
>Ga0116231_10010140_pt1 | contig 15389 bp, 17 predicted proteins | sample S1TSphgellanicum_2_FD_89695 | JGI IMG/M metagenome (GOLD analysis project Ga0116231, IMG submission 89695) | Host-associated microbial communities from peat moss isolated from Minnesota, USA - S1T2_Fd - Sphagnum magellanicum MG | ecosystem: Host-associated > Plants > Peat moss > Unclassified...
AAGGCGGCAGTCTGAATATTGCCGCGTGCCCAGCTCTGTTCCGAATTGGCGGATGGGGTGGGATTCGAACCCACGGTGGGCGTAAACCCACGGCGGTTTTCAAGACCGCTGCCTTAAACCACTCGGCCACCCATCCAGGTGTTATAAATCAAAGGCTTACTGGAAGTGACTCTGTTGGATCTGTTTATGGGGCGCAGCCGGGGTACAATCAGCGCCCGGTTCATGCGGGTTTGATTGCCATATCTGGGGGGAGGGGGGCAAGCGGCCCCGACCGCCGCATCGAATTTCATCGACTTCAGCCGCATCCTCGCCCAGGTCTGAAACCCGCCAGCGGCGCAATCAGATCACCTACAGCCATGAAGATACCCCGCCATGGTGTGAGCAGGTACCGCGATGGTGCTCGCTAAAACTCCAGGAGCCATCGCCGCATCGCGCCGTCGCGCCAGCCGGTCTACCCCCGCTCGTCGTGCGGGTCGGGCTGTGGACCGCATGGCCAGAGACGTTCCTGTAGTAGCGATGTGACGTGAAATCGGCGTCTCCAGATGACGGGGCGCGATGGATGCGAAGTGATGGAGTGTGAGGCTTTGCTTCAGCGACACCGCCGATCCATACCGCAAGGGCTGAAGTGAGAATGAGTCTCAACATAAGCGCTGATCTCCCGTCCTAGGCATAGGGTGACGTGGCCGAACGGGCCGCGCCCATTGGCGACCAACTCACTCGACGCACACGCGCCAACCCCGACGCTCGAGCGCATGGACGGAAATCCTCGTTAAGAAGATCGCTAATGGCGCACAGTTTTATAGTAATGCCGAATGGGGTTGAAGCGCGCCTCGACCATGGCGATCGCGTTTGTAAGAGCCGGGGCGCTGAAACAGATCTCCTTCACCTGCGGTCCCCAGCGCTGATAAAAGCCCGCCGATGTTGAGAGCGCATCGTCCAACTTCTCGCGGCCATGGTGGTCTCGCCGCATGTGTGGGTAGCCCTTCTCCGACATATATATATTCGTCAGCGTAATGGCAAAGAATTCGTCCATGTTGTCGAAACCTCCGTTAAGGTTTCGATCGGCTAACAGCTTGCCCGTCATGATGTGAAGACCATGGCACATTTCATGGAATAGTCCGCCGTCTGCTGACGAAAACACGCCCGACCTGTAACAATAATTAGCTGGTGTAATTTTGATTATGGTGCACGAGCCGCCGCCAACAGTCGGGGGCAGGGGGCGCAAATGTTGATCTACAAACTTCAGGCCTGCAGGATAAGCCTCAGAGAAATTGGTAAAATTGGTCTCTGCGTTGATGTCCGCGCCAGGGTCGGGGACGATAACCATGATCCGGGGCGCGGCGTTGATGGCGTTTATTAAAGCCGTGCCTGTACGGGTGCGTCTTATCTCAGCCATGCAAAGCTGGATTTGTGAATCCCAATTTTCAAGGTCGCCCTGAGTGGTAAGGACGTTGTCCCAGCTCGAGCTGAACCGAAGATTACCAGCCATAGCGTAACTCGCCCTCCCGAACATGGCGCTGTGAACGATATCCTGGAGGCAAAATGTTGGGAAGGCGATCTCTGCCGCGACTTCACGAAGCTGAATGGCTTTACAACAGCATTCGATCTGGACGTCTCGCCAGACGACGATTTTCTACAGGAGATGGCCGCGCTTAAGCTGCCACGGGGCCTCTTAAACCAGACCCACGCACGTCAGGGTTTCAACCCAGCGCCCAACGCGCGCCAAGGCGCTACTTGGTCAAGCGCGCCGTAGTGACCGCGACCTGGAATAGGTTTGTCAAGGCGCCGGTGATGTCGCCGCCAGTGTTCACCTGAGTGTAGAGGCCCGAAGACGCACACGCTTGTGCGGCCGTGGCGATACTCGGCTGGAACGGCGCTATATTGCTGTTATAAAAAGAGTTTGTCGGTAAGGGGTTATAGGTCAGATAGAGGAACGCAATCCTTATCCCCTTGGCCTTAATGGCCGTGCAATTATCCACCAGAGTGTTGATTGGCGCCATCACGCGGTTGCCGTTATGCAACTCATCGATAACGCCATCGGAAATGATGAACAGGACCTCCTGCGGAGAGTCTCCTGGATTACCGGTACCTTGGCCCGGTGAATACATTTGGAATCCGGGGCTGCCGCTGTAGGCTGCGCTTAGATTTGCGGCGAGTGTGGAAACCCCAAGGTCAAGAGCGCTGTCCATGTCGTTCCCTGCGTTATTGGCATTGCAGTTCGTGATCAGGACGCAGCCATTGTAAGCGACTTCGAGCTGCTGCAGCGTACCGACTTGAGTCTGGGCCGCTGCCAAGTTCGTCGCTATGTTGTTGGTCTGATAAAGCTGTCCGACCTTATAATCCATGGTCGAGATCGAAACGCCGTAGGTCGTATTGTTCTTCGTGGCCGTTGTGGATGCCGTCGACATGAGGCTGGAGACGGCCTGATTGACCAGATCGATCCGCAAGGTCACGCCGAGATTGCGTGCGAGCGCAAAGTTGTCCTCGCCGCCGGGATTGCCGAGATTGTCATAGGACGGGTTTGTCTCGTGACAGGCGAACGCGCACCCGCCCTGGCTGCTGGTGTTCGCAACCATCGTGTTGATGCCGGCCTGAGTAGCGGCGATCGCCATGGACGGAGAGGTGTCGACCAAAAGGTAGAAATTAATCAAGGGCGCCACCTTGGATGTCGCGCCAGAGCTTCCCGCCAGAGGCAGGCTTGTGAAGCCGATTATCGAGGTCAGGTAGGTCACCGACGACCCGGTGAAGGAAACAGTGACATTGCGCAGGACAGCGGTTCCCTGAGCCGTATCTGTAACCTGAACCGAACCGGTAAGGCCCGTCACGCCCGACACCATCGACGCCTGAGACGACCAGAACTGCTGGGCCATGGTCTGCGCCGTGCTTGCCGGGTAAGTCATCAGGGTCGGGGTCAGGGCGTACAGCGCTGTGGCGTCAGCTATCCCCGAGAGGCGGTCCTGCCGCTGCTTCTGCATCGCATAGTCGATACCCATGCCAAGGGCGGTGACCATTGGGATCATCATCAGAGCCGTCAGCACCGCCACATTCCCGCGGCGATTGCGGAGTGCGGCAGTCCAGCGGGCGGCCAGACGACGAAGGGTGAGAAGTGGGCGGGGCCGCATCAAATCAACAGCTCGAGCAGGGGATGGTCGCTGATGACCGCGGCGCGCTGTAAATTTGGTCGGTCATGGTTATCGCGGGAAAGAAGGTCGATCCAACGACCGGGCTATAGGCGTAGCTGGTCTGCACCCAGACAACCGACATACCGGGCTGCAGCATGTTGGAGGGCAGGGTGACCGGACTTCCCTTGGCGAGCGCCGAACCACCGTTGTAGGCCTGGCTCCAGGTGACGGTTGCGGACCCGGATGCGCTCACCCCCACGACGGTCAGCACCTCCGCGAGGTTAGTGGTGCTGTAGGGCGACATAATCTGCGCAGCGGCAGCCATGACACCCTGAGCGTCGGTAGCCTGCATGGTCGTGTATTGCGACGCGACGTTAGCCAACTGTGACGTGGCGTCGGACAGTTTGCGCCAGGTCCCAACCGCCTGAGATGTCGCAAAGCCTCCGAGGTAGAGGACCATAAGCATCGGCATGACCAGGGCGAATTCGACGATCGCTGCGCCGCGCTCGTTTCTACCGAAACCGCTCTTGAAAACTCCAAGGCGCATCAATAGGGCTCCGTCTTGAAGACGGCGGTGCCGACCATCAGGCGTGTTCCATTGGACTGGTTCGCGAGACCAAGGCCCAGGGGACCGCCGAAGACCGGCCAATCGTACATGACCCGGACGATCACCGCCGCGTTCTGCGTGCCCGGGTTGAAGTTCATATTGTTGACCGTGCCGTCGGACCCGTACGTCGGGGTGATCGACGTTGTGTTCAGCGTGCTGAACGAAGTCGCGGACTGAACGTCCACCATCAGCCCAGAGCAGGGAAATATCCCCGCTGCAGCGTTGCAGACGACCGTCTGAAACTGAGATTGAGTGAGGCCCTGCGACTGGACCGATCCGGTCAGGATCTGACGCGCCGCCGTTGTCGTGACCGTCTGAATGGCCTGATCGTAAAAGAAAATGATCGCCGTCTGAAGCGCCGCCACCAGGACGGCGATCAGGGGAATCCCAATCAGCGCGACCTCAACGGCCGTCGCGCCACGTTCATCGCCGACGAACCCGACTGTTGGCGACGGCTGCCTGCGGCGCGTCAGTCTGGCCAACGTTCAAGCCCCATGCTTTCCGGCCCCTATGGCCGACTTCGTCGCCCCGCACATCGCGTGGTGTTGCAGGCTGTCCTAAACCTTGGCGGTTAATTGCCCGTGAAGTCGTAAGGTTAGCGGCGATGCGAAATGAGACGCACACGACGACAGGCCGGGACCATAAGCTTTGCGCGGCGAGATCGAGGTTTATCGCTCTTAACCACGTCGATTAGCCAACCCGAAATGGGCGGGGGGTAAGGTCGATCCTTAGCGGACGCGAGAGCGATCCGTCGGACGTCGCAAATGCGGCGTGGCTCAACAGGGACCAGAATGGTTTCGATAACATGTATCGCGCCGGTCCTGGCCCGTGCGCGCACTGCAGCCCTGGCGGCTTCGCTCGCCGGACTTCTGGGCGCATGCGCCAATCTTACACCCGAGCCGCCGGCGGCGACTGGGTTCGGGGCGGCGGAAGGCTCCTCATCCGGCCGCTATGCAGGCCCGGTCGGGACGTTGAGCGCGCCGAACGCAAACAATTCCGCTGCGGCCCGCTATAAACTCGGAGCACCCTATCAGGCTGGCGGGCTCTGGTACGTGCCGGCTGAGCAACCTGACTATGATGAGGTCGGACTGGCGTCCTGGTACGGCGACGCGTTCGACGGACGGCCTACCGCAAACGGCGAAATTTTCGACATGCGCGCGGTCTCCGCCGCGCACGCCACCTTACCGATGCCGTGTTTGGTGGAGGTCACCAATCTCGAGAACGGTCGCTCCCTCGTTGTGCGCCTAAATGACAGAGGCCCGTATCACCCTGGTCGCATCATCGATCTGTCCAAGGCCGGCGCCGAGCAGCTTGGCTTCTATCTAAAGGGAACGGCCAAGGTGCGGGTCCGCTATGTGGGGCCGGCGCCCCTTGATGCTGCGCCGGCGCAGGGTTTCTCCTTAGCCCAGCCTATCCATGGCCGTCTGGCTTCCCATCCGCAGTCGCCTGGATCCGCGCTTTCACCGTTCTCGCCGGACCTTGGGACCTCGACACCGTCCGGCGGGTATTTAGTTCAAGCAGGCGCGTTCTCTTCCCGTACCGCCGCTGAACACGTCGCTAGAAGGATAGCGTCCGCCGGCGTCACCCAGGTCATTCCGGTCGAGCACGGCGGCGTCACTCTTTATCGCGTTGTCCTTGGCCCATGGAGTGACAAGGCCGCCGCTGCCGAGGTCCGGGTTCGGGTAGCGGCGCTTGGATTGGAGGATGCCCGGCTTTCCGGAGGTTTCTGAGGGCAGGATCGCCGAGGTCCCGCTTGCGCCGGGCTCCGAAGCAGCCAATCTGAACCGCGTGGGCCGAGGTCTATTCATAACGTTCGAAGGCGGGGAGGGCGCAGGCAAGTCGACCCAGCTCCGGCTTCTCGCCGCGCACCTGTCGATGTCTGGGCGTGAGGTGGTGACGACGCGTGAGCCGGGCGGATCGGAAGGCGCAGAAGCCGTCCGCGGACTTTTGGTCGAAGGTGCGGCCGACCGCTGGTCTCCTATGTCCGAGACCCTTTTGCTGTACGCCGCCCGCGCCGATCACCTCGAGCGCCTGATCAGACCGGCGCTGGAGCGGGGCGCGGTCGTTCTTTGTGACCGCTTCGCCGATTCTACGCGCGCCTATCAGGGCGCCGCGGGCGGCGTTGCGCCCGCGTTTATCGACGTTCTCGAGCGCGCAGTGGTTGTTGAGACGCGTCCAGATCTGACGCTCATCCTTGATCTGCCTGCCGAACGCGGTCTCGCACGCGCTGCAGGACGTGGCGGCGCTGAGGCGCGCTTTGAAAGCAAGGGGCTGGCGTTCCATCGGCGTTTGCGCGAGGGATTTCTGGCGGTCGCTGCAGCAGAACCCGACCGCTGCGTCCTGATCGACGCCGACCAGCCTCCGGGGCAGGTCGCCATCTCAGTCGCCTGCGCCGTCGACGCCGCCTTGGCGCGCATGGAGACGCAATGATCCCCTTGCAAAATATCGAACTGCAGGTCGCGGCCTTCGAAGATGCCTTGAGGCGGGGTCGGCTGCACCACGCATGGCTGCTTTGCGGGACAGAGGGGGTTGGAAAAGCCAGCTTCGCCTGGCGCGCCGCCGCGCGGCTGCTCGGCGCCCGAAGCTTCGACCCTCCGGATGATGATCCAGCCTTGCGACTAATGACTGCCAGCTCTCATCCCGACTTCCTTTTGCTTGCGCGCGAGGAGGAGAAGGGGGTCGTCAGAAAGGGCATCACCGTTGATCAAGCCCGTCGGTTACCTGAGTTCTTCTCGAAGGCGCCGGCGATAGGACCCTATCGGGCGGCGATCATTGACGCTGTGGATGACCTCAACCCTAGCGGCGCCAACGCCGTCTTAAAGACCCTAGAGGAGCCATCGGCGCGCGGCGTCATCTTCCTGGTTTCCCACGCGGCTGGCCGCCTATTGCCGACGATCCGTTCGCGTTGCCGCCGCTTGGTGTTTCCGCCATGGCCTCAGTCCGCTGTAGAAGAGGTTCTGCGCGCCCACGGACAAGATCCGGCCTTAGCAAGGTTCGCCGAGGGCTCGCCAGGCCGGGCGCTCGCACTGGCTAATCAAGGCGTCCAAGGCATCGACGCAGAGGTCGAGGCATTGCTGAGCGCAACCGCCACGGGGCGGCTCAAGGCGATCCAGGCGCTCTCAGACGGGCTTAGGGGTGAGATCGGCCGGCTACGTTTTGCCCTTGTGATGCAGCGGCTGGCTGCGGCAGCGCGGCGGCGCGCCATCGACGGGGGCGCGCTCGGCGATGCGTGGGCGCGAGTCTGGGAGCGACTTGAGCAGCTTACGCCGATGGTTGAAGGCCTAAACCTTGATCGCGCCGACGCGCTCTCGGCAGCGCTAGCCGAGCTCGATACCGCTCAGCGGGTCGCCTAGTGCTCATCGACAGCCATGTGAACCTTCATGCGCCGCAGTTTGCCGAGGATCAGGCAGATGTCATCGCGCGGGCACGCGCTGCCGGCGTTGGTTTGATGGTCAGCATCTGCGACCGTGTTTCGAATTTTCCAATCGTAAGAGCGATTGCTGACTCCCATGAAGATATCTGGTGCACCGTGGGAACCCATCCGCATGAAGCCAAGGAAAATCCTCTTCTTACAGCGGACTCTTTGATCGACTTGGCCGCAGCGCCGAGGGTTGTCGGCATCGGCGAGACCGGACTCGACTATCACTACGACTTCAGTCCGCGCGAGATCCAGCGCCAGGTGTTTGCAGCTCACATAGAGGCGGCGCGCGCCACAGGCCTGCCGCTCGTGGTCCACACCCGTGAGGCGGACGCCGACATGATCGCAATGCTAGAGGCCGGGCATGCTGCGGGGCCTTTCAAGCTTCTGCTTCACTGCTACACTTCAGGCCCCGAGCTTGCGGCCCGAGCCGCTGAGCTTGGGGCATGGTTCTCGGTATCAGGCATCGCCACGTTCAAGACGGCAGACGCAGTAAGAGCGGTGATTAGGGACATGCCCGCCGACCGAATCATTATCGAGACCGATTGCCCGTACCTAGCGCCGGTTCCTTATCGGGGTCGGCGTAACGAGCCCGCCTATCTCCCTCACGTCCTGGCTCGCTTGGCGCAGATTCGCGACTGGTCGTTGCAAGAGGCGGAGCACCGTACAGAGAAGGCCTTCTTCGACCTTTTCGACCGAATTCCCGCGGTCAGCGCGTAGATGGGCACACTTGAGGTCACTCTCCTCGGATGCGGCTCCTCTGGAGGCGTCCCGAGGGCGGACGGCGATTGGGGCGCCTGCGATCCTCATAATCCGCGAAACCAACGCTCCCGTTGCAGCTTGCTCGTGAGACGAAAGGGCGCTTCACCGCAATCCGACGAAACCACGATCCTGATTGATACATCGCCCGACCTGCGCCTGCAGACCGCCGCCGCAGGTGTACGGCGCATCGACGCCGCCTTGTTGACCCACGACCATGCGGATCAGACGCACGGGATAGACGACCTGCGGGCCTTTTTCATTCGTATGCGCCAACGGATTCCCTGCTGGATGGACCCGCAGACGAGCGCCACCATGCGGTTTCGGTTTGGCTACATCTTTGAAGGCGAGGGCGGTTATCCGGCCATATGTGACGCCCGCGAGCTCCCCCCTCACGGTGAGCCTTGGAGCATCGATGGACCGTCGGGGCCGATTCCGGTGATGACCTTTGACCAGGACCATGGCGGGGTACGCTCGGTCGGTTATCGTTTTGGGGCAGTCGCCTACAGCAGCGATGTCGTGCGGCTGCCGGCCTCTGCTATGGAGGCGTTGCAGGGCGTGGAGGTGTTCATCGTTGACGCCCTCCGCTATCGGCCGCATCCGACGCATGCCACTGTGGCCCAGGCACTGGACTGGATCGCCGCGCTAAAGCCCCGCCGCGCGATCCTAACGAACATGCACATCGACCTGGATTATGCTGGGCTCGCCGCCGAGCTTCCGCCCGGCGTTGAGCCAGGCCACGACGGGCTGCGGTTCGAGGTCGAGATCTAGCTTACTTAAGCTCCAAGAGCTGACCGCGGACTTCTCCGCCCTTATGGGCTGAGGTGTGGATGTTGAAGTACCACTTTCCAGCTTCGAGGTCAGAGATCTGGGCGTCTGTCAGCGTCGCGGACCCGTCGATCGGGTTAGCCAGGCTGGTCAAGGCCACCACAGGACCGGCGTTTACACCGGGTGCAGCGGGGCCGTGGAAGTGAGCGGCGATGGCTGGGCCGGTCAGGCCCGAGTAGGTGACATTGTAAGTGAAGGATTTTGTGGCGGTATCGAGCTTGGCCATCACCATGCCGGTGCCGCCGCTGTCGTTCGCCGGCACCTCATCGGCGCCCTTGAGCATAGCCATAAACGAAAGGGTTTCAGCCTGGGCTAGTCCCGGACCAATTAGGCTGACGACCGCGAAGATGCTCATAAGACGTGGGTGCATGGCGGAATCCTCCGAGACTGTTGGCGCATTTTTGGCGCTCCTGACGCTAATCCTGTCTCGTTAGGGCTGCAACGACAACCGCCCGCCGCACGCCGCGCTCGTCCACGCCAGAACCCCGCCCTATTTGTGATAACAAATGAAGTCAGCCCAGAGGTCGCCCTGGTATGCAAGTTTGACAGAGTAATTCGGCAAACGCCCTTTGCCTGTCGTTCGGACCCGGCATTTGCAACAAATTTATTCGCTCCCGAGGGCTGCCGCATGGCGTCGGCGTGGCGCAAAACGAGAAGCTTGCGATCACGACAAAAATGACTACCTTTATGGTCATAATGGGGTAACGCAGATGTCTATTTACAGCGTAGCCGACGCAAAGAGCGGATTGCCCAGGCTGATAGACCTCGCCTTGGAAGGGGAGGAGGTTGTCATTTCGCGGCATGGCAAGGTGGTGGTGGAACTGCGACCGATACGTGCGGCCGCTCGAAAAGCACCGGCGACCTACGGGTGGCTGCAAGCGCGTCGAAAAGGCCGCAAGTCCACAGGACTGACCTCAGTCGAATTGCTGAACCAGCTCTATGAAGACCCCGTGGGATGACCGTCTACCTTGATGCGAGCGTCCTGCTTCCTACGCTGGTCGAGGAGGCCGGGAGCGCTGTGGTCGATAGATACATCGAAGCCTGCGGCGAGGACCTGATCATCAGTGAGTTTGCTTCTGCAGAGGTGGCGTCCGCGCTTTCGCGCTTGGTGCGCACGAATTTGCTGGACCAAGGGGACGCCGCAGCCAGGCTTGCGGATTTCGATGCATGGCGCGCCGCAGCTAGCGCGGACTTCGACCTCCAGGCGTCAGATATCCGCCTCGCCAATATCTTCGTCCGCCGCTTTGAACTGATGTTGCGCGCGCCTGACGCGGTGCACGCCGCGATTTGCCGCCGAGCCGATTTTCTGCTGGTGACCATGGATCGTCGCCTTAGCCTGGCGGCGACCGAACTCGGTGTCCGGGCCGAACTGCTCATGGCATGATTCAAGCGGATTTGTGATAATATATATTAGGCGCAATTGATGTGTAGCCGCCATTTAGTAATGTCGCACCGTGCCATTTAGAGATGTCACCGTCTCTCGCGTTTGCGTGGGAGGCCTCCAGGATGACGTTGCATTTCATGAACGACAAGGAGCTGTCTCGGCTTGAGATCCTGCGCGATCTCGGTAGCGGACGCCTCACCACCTCGGCGGCGGCAGAGCTGCTCGGTCTGGAGCGCCGACAGGTCCAGCGCCTGGCGAAGGCCTACCAGGAGCAAGGCGCGCAGGAGCAAGGCGCGACGGCGCTGATCTCCAAGAAGCGCGGCCGCCCGAGCAACCGTCAGGCGCCGACTGGCCTCAAGGACCAAGTGCTGGAGCTGATCCGCACGAAGTACACGGACTTCGGCCCGACCCTGGCGGCGGAGAAGCTCCGCGAGCTTCACGGGATTTACGTCGGCCGCGAGACCCTGCGGCTGTGGATGCTTGAGGCCGGCCTCTGGGCGGATCGCCAGAAGCGCCGCGGCCGGGTCTACCAGCCCCGCTATCGCCGGGAGTGCGTCGGCGAGCTGGTCCAGGTCGACGGATCGGAGCACTGGTGGTTCGAGGATCGCGGCCCGCAATGCACCCTGCTCGTCTTCATCGACGACGCCACCAGCCGACTGATGCACCTGCAGTTCGTCCAGTCGGAGTCGACGTTCGCCTACTTCAACGCCACGCAGAGATATCTGGAGCGACACGGCAAGCCGGTGGCCTTCTACACCGACAAGCACTCGGTCTTCCGGGTTAACAAGCCCAGCGGCCTGCACGGCGACGGCATGACCCAGTTCGGCCGCGCGCTAAAGGCGCTGAGCATCGAGATCATCTGCGCCAACTCCAGCCAAGCCAAGGGCCGCGTCGAGCGCGCCAACAAGACCCTGCAGGACCGCCTGGTGAAGGAGCTGCGGCTCGCCGGCGTCAGCACCATGGAAGACGGCAACGCCTTCCTGCCGGGCTTCATGGCGGACTACAACGCCCGCTTCGCCAAGGCGCCGTTCAACGACAAGGATCTGCACCGGCCAATGACGCCCAGGGATGGGCTGGACGAAGCCTTCACCTGGCGCGCGGAACGGACACTGTCGCAGTCCCTCACCCTTCAGTACGACAATATCCTTTTCATGATCGAACCGTCCGAATTTGCCCAACGCGCCATCGGCCAACGGGTCGAGGTCGTGGACTTCCCCAACGGACGCTTGGAGGTCCGCTACAAGGGCCGCAGCATGCCCTATCGGACCTTCGACAAGCTGCGACGCGTCACAGAGACCGCCGTGCTGGAGAACAAGCGCCTAGGCGGTCTTCTCACGCTCATCCGTCAGAGCCAGCAGACTGAAGCGCCAGGTATGCGAACTAGCAAAGGGCCGAAGAGACGGGATCAGACCAAGCACATGTTCAGCGTTTGATGAACATGTGCAGTGTTAAAGCCGACGTTTTTCAAATCTTCTCGACAGCAACCACCTCAAAGACGCCGTCATCGCTGATCCCGCCGATCGGAATAATCGCAGAGATGCAATCGGAAAACTCATCCGATAGCGCAGAGCCGTTTGCATCGTAGTCGTTGAACGCGACCAGCGTCAGCGTTCCTTCAGCGAATGAGCAAGTAACTCGCTCGTGCCAGGTGCGATGCTCACGAAATTCGGCCTCGATATCCATAGCGGCCTCAGCGCCAATATCTGGGCGGACACCGGACGCCCGCATCGTGATCTTGAACATTCGAAGCTCGCCAAATCTCCGCAGAGCTTAGCTATCGCCGTCAGCCCGTCGAGTCGAATGCTCTACGTGCCTCGCGCGCCTGACGGCGCACTCGGAAAACAAAGGACGAAGCTGAACGTCCGGTGCATCGGCCGGCGGTCGGGCTCTGCGCGAACTTAGGGCTTCGCGCCCGCCCGCCGCCCGACTACCAACGCTGGTGGGTGACATTTCTATCTGGCGCCCAGCGCGACATCTCTATCCGGCGTAGACATGATGTGTAGCCGCCATTTAGTAATGTCGCACCGTGCCATTTAGGGATGTTCGTTAACAGCGCCCCCACCTGTCAACGAGATTCTGAGCGGCACATCGACGGATCCAAGGTCCGCTTGTCGGCCTCAGCCCAGAGCCGCCGTCGAGCCTGAGCGGGCATCAGTGGCGACGCTCGACCGTCGAGGTAGCGTTTTCGGCGCGAAGTCAGCACGCAGCGGCGTTGCATCCTAGTCGCGCCGTTTGACCGGGAGGGGGATTGGCTACGCGCTTAAGTCTCTCTTCCGGCACATCGGAGGCGTCGCGCTTGTGCACGACAAGGACGTCGCCTCTTAGCTCACCGACGAAGTTGAGCGTCAGAGGCTTAGATGGCTTTCCGTCCTGGTCTTTCAGCTCCTCCACGACTGAGAAGCTGATTTTCCGGCCATCGATCACGACGGGCCAAGTCTTCCCGCCCCAACATTGGCCTTCACAAATCGTGACGACGGCAACTGGTTGGGGCGTCGTGATGACCTCAATCTCCATACCGAGGTCGTCACCCGCCTCCTCGACATATCGCACGCTGCTGTAGACCCCGCTCAGGTCGCTCGAAGTCGCAGGCGCGCCCGATGTGGCCGAAGTAGAGCCCAAGGCAAAAAAGGTCGCGGCCGCCACGGCGCATGCCCGCATGAAACGACACATCACAATCACGACGCCCCCGTACGTGTCGTTCCCAACCAGCCAAAAGCGTAGCCCTGCCACCTTCGACAATCCACCCAACTGTGACTCTCCGCTATGTCCGCTAGAAGGTCACTTGGCCGGGCACAAGGTTCGTTCCGAGGTCGGCGGAGCCGCCTCAACATGAGCGTTCGTCGCAAGGGCCGCCTCAATGTCACTGCCGCGCGGGTCCAGGCCGCGACGATCGCTGCGAGGTCGGCCCCAGCTCGCGTCCCGGCAAGGACGCCTCCCCGGACAGGGAGCTGGGTGGAGTGGAGTTCGCCTACGCCGAGGCGGTCCCCCACTCGAATTCCGTGCCGTCCGCCCAGATGGCGTGCATCATGACCGCCAGCTTGCGGGCGACGGCCACCTGGGCCTTCTTGAGCCCGGCGCGACCTTTCAGCCGCAAGCCCCAGAGGCGAAGCGCCGATGGCCGCTGGATCCGCGTCAGCAGCACGTTGGCGGCCTCGAACAGATAGCTTCGGGTCATGCCGTCTCCCGTCTTGGTGATCCGGCCCGTCTTGTCGATTTCGCCCGACTGGTGGGTGCGAGGCGTGAGTCCAAGATAGGGACCGACATCCTCGGAACGCTTGAAGCGGCCCGGGTCTTCGATGGTGGAATAGAACGCCATTGCCGTAAGGTAGCCGATCCCAGGTATGGTCATCAGCCGGGCTACCGTGTCGTCGCGTCGCGCGAGGCCCCGCAACTGGCGGTCGTACTCGCGGATTTGAACGAGCACGCTGCGCAGCACCGCCAGGATCGGCGCGGCGAACGCCGCATAGGCCGGGTCTTGATCGAGGACGGAGGCGGCCCGGTGCGTGAAGGTTCGCCCTGCCGTTTTCGTCGTGATCAGACCGAACCGCTTCACGCCGCCTCGAAGCGTGTTCTCCAGCGTCCTCTTGGTCTGGAGCAACAGCCGTCGCCCGAGGAGCAGGCTGCGGATCGCGTTGGCGGAGGTCCCGCGGATCCACGCTTCGCGATACCAGCCAACCCGCATCAGCTCGGCCAGACCTCTGGCGTCGTTACGGTCGGTCTTGTTCGTCCTGGCGGATAACGCCCGGTGAGCGTGGCGCGTCTCCAGACAGAGGATCGGCAGTCGGCCGCCTTGAGCGCCCGGAACAGCACGCCGGCGGTCTGGCCGGTCTCCATGCCCACCCGCTCGGCGTCATCGGCGTATTTGCGCAAGCACTGGATCAGGTCTTCGGGACGGGTCTTCACCTTCCCCTCGAACCGCACCCGGCCGTCGCCGCCCAACACGCACACACTCGTCTCGGCAAGCGAGACGTCCAAACCGACATAGCTCGTCATGGGTGATCCTCCGGTCCAAAACAGACAGCGGATGCCATGCGAGCCTGACGATCAAGCGCCAGGCGCTCACCCGCTGTTACCCCATGTCACCCTCTCTCGCGTTTGCGCGGGAGGCCTCCAGGATGACGTTGCATTTCATGAGCGACAAGGAGCTGTCTCGGCTGGAGATCCTTCGCGATTTCACCAGCGGGCGCCTCACCACCCCGGCAGCAGCCGAGCTGCTCGGTCTGGAGCGCAGGCAGGTCCAGCGCCTGGCCAAGGCCTACCAAGAACAAGGCGCGACAGCGCTGATCTCCCAGAAGCGTGGTCGGCCGAGCAACCGTCGGGCGCCGACCGGCCTCAAGGAGCAGGCGCTGGCGGTGATCCGCGAACGCTACGCCGACTTCGGTCCCACCTTGGCCGCCGAGAAGCTGCGCGAGGTCCACGGCATCACCATTGGCCGCGAAACGCTGCGGCTGTGGATGCTCGACGCTGGCCTCTGGGCGGATCGCGTGAAGCGCCGCGGCCGGGTTTACCAGCCCAGATATCGCCGGGAGTGCGTCGGCGAGCTGGTCAAGGTCGACGGGTCGGAGCACTGGTGGTTCGAAGATCGTGGGCCGCAATGCACCCTGCTCGTCTTCATCGACGACGCCACCAGCCGGCTGATGCACCTGCAGTTCGTGCAGTCGGAGTCGACCTTCGCCAACTTCAACGCCACGCAGCGATACATCGAGGCGCATGGGAAGCTCGTGGCCTTCTACACCGACAAGCACGCGGTCTTCCGGGTGAACAATCCCGCCGGGCTCCATGGCGACGGCATGACCCAGTTCGGCCGCGCGCTGAAGGCGCTGACGATCGAGATCATCTGCGCCAACTCCAGCCAGGCCAAGGGCCGCGTTGAACGGGCCAACAAGTCCCTGCAGGACAGGCTGGTGAAGGAGCTCATGCTCGCCGGCGTCAGCACCATGGAAGCCGGCAACGCCTTCCTGCCGACCTTCATGGCCGACTACAACGCCCGCTTCGCCAAGGCGCCGTTCAACGACAAGGATCTCCACAGGCCCATGACGCCCATGGATCGGCTCGACGAGGCCTTCACCTGGCGCGCCGAGCGCACCCTGTCGCAGTCCCTCACCCTCCAGTACGACAACATCCTCTTCATGATCGATCCGTCCGAGTTCGCCCAACGCGCCATCGGCCAGAGGGTCGAGGTGGTGGACTTCCCCGATGGCCGGCTGGAGGTCCGCTACAACGGCCGCAGCATGCCCTATCGTACATTCGACAGGCTAAGGCGCGTCCACG
>Ga0116231_10010141_pt1 | contig 15388 bp, 9 predicted proteins | sample S1TSphgellanicum_2_FD_89695 | JGI IMG/M metagenome (GOLD analysis project Ga0116231, IMG submission 89695) | Host-associated microbial communities from peat moss isolated from Minnesota, USA - S1T2_Fd - Sphagnum magellanicum MG | ecosystem: Host-associated > Plants > Peat moss > Unclassified...
AGGCTACCTACCTACCTACCTACTTAGGTCAAAAAGTAAGTAGGTAGGTTCTACCTTCCTAGGTTAAATACCTACTCATATAGGTACATACTTAGGTAGGTAGGTACATAGGCCAACCTAGATGGCTAGGTCAAACTAAATACCTACCTAGCTAAATAGATAAGTAGGTTAGGGAGGTAAGTACTTTAGAATTGTGCATTATTTATTTTTTTGTTTTGGGTTGAGCCTTTTGATTAGCTCATCCCATGTGCATTAATTTCATAATGTGAGTTTGGATGGGCACACCCCCTTGTTTATATAATGTTCAAAGTAGGAATGAAGAACAAACAATATCTGATAAGTTTTGAGGTTGTAACTTCCTTACAAACTAAGTTGTAATTCCAAAACTTTCTTCATGCCTTACTTTCTTAGTTTTCAGCTTTTTAAACAATTCAAATATTAGATAATTATTTAATTAATAATGATTATATTTACATATATTTAAATTATAAATTATACACTACAAATATTTTGTATTCATTATCAATTACTTAAATAAGCAATAACTTTTTAATATTTAACAAACTAGCTTTTTAATTACTCACAAGTTATTAATACATACCTCATAAATAATTAAATAAATAAAATATTTAAAAATATTTTATTAATTTTTAGAATTTCCTTGAATTATATATAATATAATCAATGTAAAATTAATTTAATGACTATAATTTCAAAGTTAAAATTTTAAAATATTTATTTCAAAATATATAAATAATGAATTAACAATTGTTATTAGAAAGTAAATACTTACACGGATTGTTTACAAATTATTATTCAACTAATTACATTACTTACTATATACTTACATTTATTGTTGTAAAAATTATTATAGGTCAAAAAATTATTTTCTCTTGGTGATTATTAACTATAAATACAATAATTTGTCAAACATAACATTAATTTTCATAATTACTGTTGAATTATTATAAAATATTTATCATAGATGATTAATCACATAATGTTTTTAGATAATATTATTATATAATAATTCGTGAAATTACAATCAGTATAATAATTATTTTCACTACATTGTAAATTTTCCAAATTTTTAATTCAGGTTTGAAGTTATAAATTAAAAAGTGTGAATAATTCTATTCAATTAGAAAATAATTATGCACATACTAATTAATTCTTATCTGAAATAATTACAATGATTTGAAAATAATGTCACATTATTTACATTAATTAATTTCTTTTGATATAAGAATATAAATTATATAATATACAAATTTAAGTTATAACAATAATTAGATTTAATAAACATAATCATTTATAATTATTTATAAAAGTGATTGATTATGGATAACACTAGTAGAAAAAACCTTTGAATCTCAATCAATGATGTTTTGAATTATAATATAAATTTAAGATTCCAAAATAGTAATTCGGAATTCAAATATCAATTTTAGATCAAATAATTTTTTTGAAGTTAAATAACAATTTTCAGAATTGAAATGTCAATTTTCAGATTCAAATAATAACATTAAAATTAAAATGTCCATTTGAAGACTCAATTAATAATTTTTTGAATTGAAATATTAATTTTGAGAATTCAAAATAATAATCTGGAATTAAAATTTCAATTTTCAAGTAAATATTTCTTAAAATTTAAATTAAAAACTTCAAAATTCAAATATCAAATTTCAAGTTCAAATAAAAACATTTAAAATCAAGTTGTTGATTTTCAGACTCAATAAAGTTTTTAAAACTGAAATGATAATTTAAAATTCAAATATCAATTTTTAGATCAAATAAGTTTTTTGAATTTAAATAACAATTTTCAAAATTGAAATGTTAGTTTTTGGATTCAAATAACAATATTCAAAATTGAAATGTCCATTTTTAGACTCATGTACTAATTTTCAGACTTGAAGTTTTAATTTTGAAAGTACAAAATAATAATTTGGAATTTAAATTTCAGTTTTGAATCAAATGATTATTTAAAATTTAAATGTAAAATTTTTAGAGCTGAAATATAAATTTTCATATTCATATAAAAATATTCAAAATCAAAATGTTTATTTTTTAATCGATTAATAATCTGAATTGAAATATTAATTTTTGGATTCGAAAATATTAATTAAAATTTCGAAATCAATTTTTAGATCAAAGAAGTTTTTTTGAATTTAAATTGAAAATATCATATTTAAATCAAAAATTTCAAATTCAAGTACTATTTTAAACAATTGAAATAATCATTTTCAGATTTGAATAAAAAAATTCAAAGTTCAAATATTAATTTTGAAATTCATTATATGAACAATATACGTAAGTATGCATATTATATATAAAATTATATATATATATATATAAAATTTTAATACATATATTAAAATACACCCCTATGTCATTGTAGAATACCTTGAGGATGCAAGTAATTTGGCAACTATTGCAACTAATGGGACATATCAATCTATTAATGGATGAAAATAAATGTAAAATTGATGCAACCAGTAGGATGAAATTTTTAATAGTTGCAACATAGTTAAGAAAATGACCAAAATAGTTGAAAGTTGGTCGTATAGTTACAAATATTCCCGAATCTAGTTGCAAACGATTACAAGTCGCATGTAGTCGTAAATGGAGTGGTTACATTTTGGCTGATTTCTACTAGTGTTCCTTGCTATCCATGAACACCATGGTTAAAACAATAAAGGTGTTGCAAACCTTTGTGGTTAGTGAAAAAAAGACCCACATATAATTATCTATAGAGCTTAAAGAAGTTCAAAAGGAAAAAGGGGGTTGGGCCAAACGAGGAAATCACAAAGATGAAGACCCATGAAGACCCAGATGGTGGATCTTTTCACCAAAAAGGACACCAAGGCAAAAAGGGTGAAACAATGGGCGCCCTAAGTGGAAACCTACTTTGAATCCCAAACGGTCAACACGGATGTGGATTGACTTAAGTTGGTGTAGTCTTTTTTGAAAAACCACACGCTAAAATGGTGGATGGCATAGAAGGATGTTGAACCAAATCTAATGGGAATTTTAGCTTGGAGTGCGTTCAAGGTTAAACTAAACGAGAGGTTCACCCCCCACAATTAGATCTTAAAAGATGGGTAAGAACTTTTAAGCTTGTGCCAATCCGATGGACTTGGAACAATGGGGAGGTATGTGTTGTCCCAAAAAGGGGTGCAACTTAACCCAAAGAAGATTGAATCAATTAAGGAGTGGCAAAGCTTGATGTCAACCAAGGGTGTAAAATCATTCCTAGGATTGGCTAATTTCTATAGGAAGTTCATATAAAGGACTTTTTGGCATTGGCCAAATCACTCACCGATCCCTTGAAGGATGGATTGTTTAAATAGAAGGGTGAACAACAAAAAACGTTTAACCTTTTGAAAGGGAAGTTGTTGTTAGCACTAGTGTTATGGTTTTCAGATTTTGGGAAATCATTCAAAATGCATACATATGCAAGTGGGTTTGTGATAGACATGGTCTTTATGTAGGAAGGACACTTAATTCTTTCGAAAGTAAAAGGCTAACAAGGGCCCATTTGAAATGGCCAACTCATGAAAGGGAAGTATTTACGGTAGTGAGTTGTTTAAAGGCATAAAGCAACATAGCCTCTCATAAAACCAACGTCTTTATAAATAATGTATTCTTAAAATATTTTGAGACCCAACCAAGGGCCATGGTGAAACAATTACATTAGCACAATACCTTGGCCCTTATGGACATCAAGTTGATCCATAAACCTAACAAAAACAATGTGGTGCCAGATGTGTTAAATTGCAAAGAGGAATACCAAAGGAGATGCCTTAGGAAAATACTCAAATTCTTTGAGCCATGTTCATTAGAAAAAAATGATCCAGAGAGGAAAATATGAGAGGTGTATGCGGAAGATTATTTGGCACAAAATTATTTCAATGATTTGTGCTAGAAAAAGAAGGTGAAAGTAATCACTTTTCTAGATGGATTGTTAAAATGGAAGCATTCATGAGTCTATGTGCCAGAGGGAGAGTTGCGCACAAAAGTCATGCAAGAAGTGCATGATGTGTCCATGGCGGGACATTGAGTTGAAAAGACAACGAGAGAGTTGTTGGGAAAAAAAATTATATTGGCTCAAAATGAAGGGAGACGTAAAACATCATGTCTGCACATGTGTGAAGTGCCAAAATACTAAATTAGTACAGAAGGAAAAGTTCGGGCTGTATAAGCCCTTCCTAATCCACTTAAGACCATTTGATGGATTTCATGACATGTCTCTTAAAACAAGAAAGGATGGATGCCATCTTTGTAATGGTAAATAGGTTTTCAAAATTGGTTAAATTTACATCGACCCAAACAAATGCCACGACAATTAGGATGGTAAACTATTTTTTGACATGTGGGTCCAACATAATGGTTGCTAGAGGTTGTAATAAATGACTAGGATGCAAAATTCATATCAAAATTTTGGATGTTATTAATGAAGAAAATGGGGACCAAACCAAAATTTAGTATCACTTTCCATTCGCAAACTAATAAACAAACTCAAAGAGTGAACAAGATATTGAATCAATATCTCCATAATTATATTGCTAACAATCATAAGGATTGGTGTGACCATTTGGGTTCAAAACGGTGAGTGGTTTGATAAATGGAGGGCCAAAACGTGTCAAGTGAACAAAAACACCGAAAATTTAAAAACCCATTTTGTTACAAAAATGACAAAAAGTTTGAAACAATGTCAATGTTTAATGATGATGCACTCCATTCAAATCACCACATTTTGGTTATCATCATTAATACATTGGAAATTTTTAAAAAATAAACCTTGGTTTTTTTGGCTACATATAAACATTTGACTTTTGTGGTTAAATCTATTACAATTTAACTTTATATATTGATAGGAAAAAAAACTTGCAATGAATATGTTGATCGAAATGATGCAAGGGGTTCATGAAAATACTCAAGGAATTTTTGGGCGAATTATGCTACACATATCAAATCCATTTTTTTCAAAAACATGAAAAACAATTTCATAAGAATGAAAGGTAAGGTTAGTTTGTTGACTCAAAAAGGTGAAAAATGAAAAAGAAAATGATAAATGAGGTTGGAATGAGTGAGGGTTTGAGAGGGGGATAAAATATTGGTTATAAATTGGTTGAAATATCTCTAATGGGACACCATAAATCCCCACCAATAATAATTTATCATAAGCAATCACAAAAGTTGCATTGATAGCCCATTGTCATTTTAAAAATACAAATGTCCAATAGGCCTCATTATAATTCTCCCTTGTACACATGATTGAACAATGAGATAAAAGGAGTGTTTTGTAGGTTTCTACATAAAAATTTGTGATGTTTGAAGCTGAATTTATGATGTTGGGTGTGCAAAATTAGACATTAATTGTCATTCCATATGTTGCATCACATGCAAAACGATCGAAGAAGGGGAAGAATTTTGGAATTAAAGAAAAGTGCCAACTTTGTGCATCATTCCTAAACATATAGCAAGATCTTGTCATTGAAAATGGTAAAAAATTACATGTTTTAGGAATAAATTCAAGGCCATTACAATAATTGTGTACTAGTTGCAAGTAACAAAAGACAAGCAAAGTCATTGGAAACAAGGTGGAGAATTATAAAACATGATGTTATGAAAATTATGAGTTGTTTAGGGTCCATTGCAATTTTAAACTAGTTGAGATCCTCATCTAAATAATTGCAAAAAAGCTTGGAACTAAACAAATAAAAACACTTCAAATATTCAACCTTTAGCTTCATACATTATTGGTTATTGTTGAAGGACATCTTGTGCTAGGCTGATATGCAGGAGGAATTGAAGCATGTTCCGCCTCCCAAACACAAAAGTTTTTGAAGAAAGGATAAAATTCCAACCAATGTAATAGAAATCAATGACGTGAAAATTGAAAAGAGATTTTGCATCATTTTTTCACATATACAAAGACTTTAAGGACCAAAAGTGAAGAGGAAATTAAAAATATGAAGAGGGTGGAGGAGGATGCAATGTGAGTTCATTCAAAAACAATTGTGAACATGGTCATTTCGACTTTCAAAAAGGCGTCCATTTTAGAAAAGACAACAAACATGGCCTTGTTTTCCATTTTAAAAACACCCATGATGTTTGAAAATGTAAAAAAATATTTTTGATTGTGATAAACCCAAAAACTACAAATGTTGAAAGATTTTTTGATTTTTGATTTTTTTCGACTAGGTTTTTTAATCAAAAAATACCCAAAGATGACAAGCATAAAAAAACCACCATGTTAATCTTGACAAATCATATTGGACATTTCAACACAATTGGGAAGACAATTTGGACATTGTCATTTTTACTGACATAATGATTGGGCAGATAAAATGTACATGTCCATTAGTCAAAATGACAAGTTAATAAGTTTGAACCTCTTAAAAAACCATGACTTGTAATAGTGAAAAGGAGCTTCCACACGACAATTAAATACCACCTCTAACCAAATTTTAATCCCAATTATCATGGATATTTTGATTCTCATGGAAATAACTTGGGTTCCTTCAAACCCAAAGCCCACCCTTTAAATGTTCAATGCAATTGTTGAAACATAGCAAAACATTGACCATGTGTATTAATTCAACTATTGGAATAAAACAAAATTGCACCATAAAATTGAAAAAATGGGTGTGAATTTTTTTCATTCATTATTTATCAAATGTTATAAATGTTCAATCAAATCATTACAAAGTTTAAAATGCAAGTATGAACTTTCTAAGGCTTTAGTGGCTTGCTTAAACATTGCAAAAAGATAGTTTTCATTTAAATTGGACATTAATATTCAGTTTAATAGCTTCCACCTTTTCATCACCTTATCCTTTAAGATGATATAATGTAAAACTGCACGTGATGAAAATGTCAACTATAGTTTTGTGGTCCCATTATAACATGAATTAAAAAAATTGGAATTGAACTTGCAAAAAATTTAAAATTACATGTAGCATTTTTGCAAATAACCTTTTGTGTTTTAACAAAGTGCATGTTGTAGACATTTTAACATTGTTTGGATGAAGACCATTACAAGTAGATCTATCAACTAACAAATATTAATATTCATGGTGGTGCCCATTCATAATAAATGCCAAATTGTTCCTAGGTCTTTACAACAAATATGCAACCAAGGGTAAATGACCAAAAATGTTAATATTTTTATTACCACTAGGGAAACCAAAATACACATTTGAAATCCAAAGTGATTGATTTATAATTGCTTCAAGTATAATGGAATTTTGATTGTCCCTTTTGGATCATTGCTTTTGCCAAGGTACACAACAATATTTCTATGGATAATACATGTAATCCAAGCTTGTAAACATTCCAAGTCATCTTCATTGTGCATTGATTACAAGTTGTTTCTTGAAATCTAATAGAGTTGGTTTATATAATCAATGAACTTCAACCATGGCTTAAATTACAACAACAAACTTTTTGAATGATTGCATACTTGTTGATTTTTCCAACTTGCAGTAATCGTTTGACAAGTTAACAATGTGCATGAATTTTTATTGCAATACTTATCATTTATGAATTGGAAAATGGCATAAAAGGTTTCAAACATCACATTTCTACAAAAAAATATGGATCATAAATGTAAACAACATCCATGATGCATAAGAACAAATGTTGTGACATTTTATAGCAAAATTAAAAACATCTTCAAATTGTAAATTAAAATAATTGCAAAATAATGTTTATGAATGTGTTTTTGACCCAACACATGGTCTCTTTGCACATTGCTTACACAACCAATTTTAAAACCTCCATGTTTCTTTGGCAAGTTCATCCTTTAGCATGCCTAAAACTTTCATTTTGAACCATTTCACATCATCTTTTTCAAGTTTCATGTGTCATTACTTAAAAAATGCAGTGCAGTTCATTAGTCTAAATCATTATGGGACCTTAAAAATGAAATAAGTTCATTGCATTTTATTGATTTCACCCTGGTGAAAGTTATTTCACTATAATATCACTGTGTAAACATCATGTTTCATTACTAATTAACATAATTCACTATTTATAATTTATTGTGTTAAATATGTTTATTTTTATGTTTTAATTATATATATATATATGTTGTTTTATGATATACCTTATATTATTTTAAGCTACTTCAATTATTTTAACGTATACTTTATGTTATTATAAATTATTTTATCCTAAGTATAATAACTTAAAATAATTTAAAATAAAATATAGTGACTTAAGGTAAATAATTTAGAATAGAAAATAATAACCTACAAAAAATAATTTAAAATACCATACAATATCATAACTACCAATAGCTTATGATATTATAACATAGAATATCCAACAATCATTTATAATAAAATAATCACCAATAGTCGTAATATAACATATAATAATTAACAATAACTTATAACACAATAACCACCAATAAAATAACCACCAATGGCTTACAATGGAATAACCATCAATAACCATTAATAGAATAACCACTAATTATCATTAATATAATAACATTAGTAATCACTAATATGATTATTAATGGAATATTCACTAATAACCATTAATATAATAACCATAATAAGTACCAATATCCATTAATAAAATATTCACCAATAACCACAAATATAATAGCCATTAATGTCCACCAATATCCATTAATAGAATATCCACCAATAGCCATTAAGAGATTAGGCACTAATAGCCACTTATAGAATAACCATTAATAAGCACTAATACCCATCAATATCCATCAATATAATATCAACCAATAGCCATTAATAAAATAGTCATTAATATAATAACCATTAATAAAATAGGCATTAATAACCACTAATAAAATAACCATTAATAACCATCAATACCCACCTATATTCATCAATATAATATCAACCAATAGTCATTAATAAAGTAAGCACCACTAGTCATTAATAGAATAACCATTAATAACCACCAATAGCCACTAATAGAATAACCATTAATATCCACCAATATTCATCAATATAATATCAAAAATAGCCATTAATAGAATAAGCACTAATAGCCATTAATATAATAACCATTAATATCCACCAATATTCATTAATATAATATCAACAATAACCATTAATAGAATATGCACTAATAGCCACTAGTAGAATAACCATTCATATCCACCAATATTCAACAATATCCATCAATAAAATATCAACCAATAATCATTAATATAATAACCATTAATAATCGTTAATGTAATAACCATAAATAATCACTAATAACCATTAATATAATAGCCATTCATAGAATAGGTATCAATAATCATTAATAAAATAAGCACCAGTAGCCATTAATAAAATAACCACTAGTAGCCATTAATAGAATAATCACCAATAACCATTAATAGAATAACCACTGATAGGCACTAATAACCACCAATAAAATAACCATTAATAACCACCAATAAAATAACCATTAATAACCACAATAAAATTGGTACCAATAATCATTAATAACCATTAATAACCCCAATAAAAAAAAACTAATAGCCATATATTATAATTGCTTAGGATTACCAAAAAAATCTAAAATGAAAAAATTTATAATACACAAAAGTAATTTAAGGTGAAATAGTCTATAATAACTTAAAATTGCCAATAATAACATAAGGTGAAATAACTTTCAATAATCAAAAGTAACCAATAATGGCCTCACATAATCGAAAATAATTTAAGATGAAATAATTTAGAAAGCCAAAAGTAACTCATAATAATTACAAGTAGCTTAAAGTGAAATAATTTACAATAGTTAAAAATAACATATAATAACAAAAAAACTGACAATATCCGAAAATAACTTAAGGTGAAATAAGTTAAAATAACCAAATATAACTTAGAATAACCAAAAGTAGCATAAGGTGAAATAATTTATTTTTTTGAGAATAACCATAAATAGTCGTAAATAATGTAGGGTGAAATAATTTAAATTAATGAAAAATGGCCATATAATAATTGAAAGTAATTTAACATAGGTAGTATTATTATATAAACAAAAAATTATTCATTTATTAATTTATATTTTTTTCAAAAGAATGGTCATTGAAATGTTATCGAATAATGTTATTCAACTTTTTTTTTGTTCAAATGATTTTAGACTTTCAAAAGAAAAAAAATGTAATTATGTACATTATTGAATTTAAAAAAAAAAACTCAAATCATTTCATTTGAACAAAATCTTAATGAGATATGAATTTTCAAAGTTTATGTTTTTGTAATGTTTAAAATGAAATAATTGATAAATAAAATGTAATGTAACATATTATCATAACGAGTGGGGTGACTTGATGATAGGGGTGTTTGCTTCCATCCTAAAGGTCAAGGGATTAAACCTCATGATGGGTGTTGTGTGTGATCAACAATGGTAAATTGATTGAATATTCTCCTATTTAGTTCTTTAGAATAGGTGTTTAGGTTGATTACGTGAGCTACTTACATAGGTTAGGTTTTTAACCTAGCTTAAGTAGTGACATTTGTCAATAAATCATAAGCTGAAAATCATGAAATTATGAATAATATTATATATTAAATAATTAACAAGTGAATGGCTTGATAAATTTGTATTTCATTTGAAAGTAACCTTGTTTCACTAGGTACCTTGTTTCATTGTCCGTAACAACTGGTCCTTATTCACTAAGGGGTTAATCAATGCACCAGGTTAAAATGTTCAAATTCATTCAAAATCTAGTGTAATTTAGAGTGAACTAAGATGCATTTTGGTGTAGTGTAGGTGCATGTAAAAAACACCTCACACCAATACTCCATTATAAAAGAGGACAAGGGAAATTCAAAGGAAATGACACAAAATGTTCAAGATGAATTTTGGTTATGGACAAAACACATTTCAAAAAATTTAAGGCAAAAAAAGTGATGAAACGAAAAAATCACATATTGGCAAAAAATGATGGAGAACATAGTGGCAAGTGGTGGCAATTTATCCATCATTAATTGGCCTCCTCGAAAAACATTTATAAAAGTCATTTAAAGGGGCAAGTCCAAAGCGAATGTTGGAAATACACTTATTATTATTTATTACCTCCAATATAAGGTAACTTTTACAAATTATGGAATTTATTTTGTTTTCATTAGTAAGAAAAGACCATAATGTAACCAATTGATTTATGATTACATGTCATTAATTATCGTTTGCAACTAATGTTGGTTATTTTTGTTACAATTATTAATTTTTTCATTCTTCCAATGAGATTTTTTTTTGCACAATTTTCATTTTAGAAAGGCCTTGTATGGACCATTAATTGCAAAAGTGTCCAAACAATGGTAACTATTAGTTATATATACATTAAGTTATGTATAATAGGCTTTATGTACACATTATTTATTCTACGTCCACTAGGGTATATATTAGTGTTGTTTTCATGGTTTAATCGGGCTTGGTTTGAAAAATGATTCATATATATGAACCTCACAATTGAGTATATGTAAGGGGGGTAATACATAAAATATCATACATAAATATACATACATATATATTGATATTATTAAGATTTCATTTGGAATATACAAAAAAAATAAAGGTCATGTTGCAAACTTATCCAAGGTTTATTACATTTACCAAAATGATTATTTTTGTCTTATTATTATTATCATTAAACATTAATTAATATAGTAATAGTTTATACAAAGAATGACATAATAAAAAGCTGAATAATAATACTATAATTATTAATTCAATAGTAATGATGATAATAGTTATTTATTTGAGTTATTATTAAAGCATAATAATTAGTTTCAATTATAAAATTTCATTTTTAATATTATGTTTTATAGTAATTATTATTATGTTTAAAATAATTAGAGTAATTAGCATCATCATAGTTAATAGATTACCATTTATTAATTAATAGTTTAAAAATAGTTAAGTTAAATATTTTTAATAATTTAATAATTAATGATAATTCAACTAATTGGTTAATTATACAATCTAGTAATAAAAATCTAGTAATGATTTTTATTAGTTAATTAACTAGGGTTTTTAACTAATTAATTAATTAAGTAATCAACTAGTAGCTACCTATTTACCAATTTAATTACATATATTACAAATGTAATAATGAAAATGAAGGATATGGGATAAATTTAATGGCAAATATTTTATGAATGAACTTCTTCATGGCATCTTAATTTGTATTTCAAAATTTATCCCAATATGCTTTGTCTTCCATTCTCATTTTGAAAATTATATAAAGAAGGTGTTTATTATTGTATTTTCATACTAAGAAATATGGGTCATTTGGGATAAGCCAATAAAAAAAACTTGGTTCCATTTAAACTCAACATGGAAAACCTTATTAAACTAATTTTAATTCAAAATTCAATATTAAAATATTTATTTACCTACCCCATAGTTTATTTGTTACTTTAATTAACATACTTACCTACTTAAATAAGTTTTTAGCTTAATTAGGTAGGTGCTTAGGCTAAATAGATAGATAGGTAGATCAATTTCATTATTCATTAATTTTCACATGGCACCAAAATGAGGTGTCACATGTGCAAATCAAAAACATCATTTGTCGAATGGTTGAAATAAATTTGAATTAAAAAATAAATCATTATTAATGTGTCATGTGCCATTATCCCGTTAGTCAATTGCCCTAAAACATGGGCATTTATTAATCACACAATTGAAATAATCTAAACTTAAAATTTAACAATTGATTAAAGTTGATTTATTTATTAATTAAAAAAATGGAAATTAATTTGTAATTCAATATTGTTTGGTGTCACATCTAGGGAACACCATGTGGCGTTATTTTGAATGTTATAGAATAATCACATGGTTAGGTCACAAATGTCCATATAATTGTGGTAAGTATATGATGGATGAAACCATATACATACATATTCAAGTTCATCCATATTTTAATGACCCTCATAACATTATGTTGTTTAGCATGAATGATCACTTGCAATTTGTTTTAGGCAACTAAAGAAATTTCGATTGCAATTTGTTGCTTGTAATTAAAATGTAATCACAAACGCCAATCATAAATTTAATTTTTTTTAGTGTTTGCCCATGAATTTTGTTCTTGGTTCCATTTAAACTCAACATGGAAAACCTTATTAGCTTAAAGTTACAATTCATAACTATTTGGTAATATCCAAACTAATCGAAATCAACATTTTCAAGGAATATGATCAAACATGTTGCAATTGGAAACATGGCCAAGTAGGTGGCAAGGGCCATCAAATATGGTAGGATATGCTTTTGCATTATTGTAAATTTAAGAATCCATGTTTGCTTTTGCATAATCACTTGTTGCTTGCAATTATGTTCAATAATTTTATTGTTTTTGAAAAAGGAAATACACAATTAGAATAGATAGGTTGTTGAACAAACATTTATCTAAAGGAGGTCGAATTCTCACACATTGTTCATCTATTTTTGAAGCTCAAAATTTTTGAAAAACCTTTTAAATTTTAAATTTAACATTTTCAATGTTGCAAAAATTGCTAAATTCGATAAAAGAATGGGGAACAAATGAGGTGTTTGGCGTAAAGGGGTTTAATCATCAATGATGGGCGATTTAAAACAAATTAAGATTTCAAACATAAAATCTTTGATTGTTGCATTTTTGCCTTTGGAATACAATGAAATTTTGTAAAGCTTTACTCGATGCACCCATCACATTTTAAATCATTCAAAACAGACTAAAAATGAGGAGGATAGGGGGTTGGAACTAAAGAGATGTTTAAAGCTATTTTTTTCAAATTATATGAAACAAACTATCACTCATCCTCTTCCTCTATTTGTTGGTGTTACTCCATTCTTCCTCTGTATTTTGTATTGCTCCTTTACTTTTGACCTTGAAAGAACATTTGTAGCCTTCCAGTTTGTGTGTTCAATGACACAAAAATTTGGTTAAGGAATGAGGAAAACATTGGAAAGTGTTGGGTGATGGGGGGGGAGGTTTTTTTTATTTATTTACAAAATTTACAACACTCAGTGTCAAAATCTGAGTTCAAGTTGAGCTAATAGAAAACATTGACATGCGATTGTTCATGTTGGATTTAGAAATCACATAAATCACCTTATTGATGCCATTATTCACACGATAGGTAGATAGGTAAATGCATACTTATGTGTTTTTGAATATTATAATAACTTGGCGATTTCAACACATGTTTGTCAAATGATTAATTAATTTTTAAAAAATTCATTACAACAAATGAAATATTCCTAAATATTCACTATTTCCCTTCAGAATATTCTTTGATTTGGAAGAAATAATTTTTGAAAATTTCAACATTTTTGAAAATAATAAAATTAGTGTCAAATTGGCCAAGGTACTAGAGTATTTAGAAACCATCCCTGGAAAGAACCTTTTGATATTTCCCAAAAACACCGTGCCAAAACAAAAACCGGTTTGAATATGAGAACTTCCTCACACAGTTCTTCTTGGGTTTTGAACGTGAGAACTCTCACACAGCTCGAGGGAAGAGAGCTTGGGCGGCAGCCGGCACAAAAAGATAGAGAGAGAAGAGAGGATGGTCAGAGCCTCAGTGGTTCTCCAGTTCAAAAGTTCAGAATTCAAGGTTCAAACCTCCCTTCACGTTAAGATATTACAATTATTAATATATAATATTCTTCATCATATTTTTTATTAAATACTAATAATAATAAATAAACAACTACCCTGTAATATCAAGGTTTTTTTGATCAATTTTGTGATGGAGCTGAAGTGGCGATCATCCATAAGATGATTTAGCCAGAATTGGTTACAGAATAAATATGAAAGTAGAAAAAAAAAAAAAGGGATCCTTCTATATTCTTGACTACCTACTGGAACTTAGCATAAAAATCTGGCGATCTGGAAACTTTTTTTTTTTCGAAATCTGGCGAATTTGGGCCATTTTTTCGAAACAATATGGCCCAAAACAGGAGAGGAGTTTACGTCCTCGTTGCCTCCTGGATTGATTTATTTTTGGTGGCGAATTTTCGCTATTTTGTGAATTGTTTTGGGAGAACAACACTTGGAGAAAAAAAAAAGTTGAAACCTGGGTTTCTCACATAAAAGATTCACCTTTTTTGCAAAAAAAAAAAAAATAAAAATTGCAAAAAGAGAAAAAAAAAAAACCAGCGTAAATAGGCGGAGAAATCAACACAGAAAAGTAATTTCGCATGTTTAGTGGAAAACGAAAAGAAGAAAAATGGAAAAATTAAAATTAAAAAATTATTAAGTGTTTTAGGGGGTAAAAGAAAAAAAGAAAAAAATAGTAATTATAAGATGTTAAGGTGGAAAATGAAAAAAAAAAAAAACGTGAAAAGAAATTACAAGATGTTTAAGGGGAAAAAGAAAAGAAGAAAATATATAAGAAAATAATTATAAGAAAAATCGGGGAAAAAA
>Ga0116231_10010142_pt1 | contig 15388 bp, 14 predicted proteins | sample S1TSphgellanicum_2_FD_89695 | JGI IMG/M metagenome (GOLD analysis project Ga0116231, IMG submission 89695) | Host-associated microbial communities from peat moss isolated from Minnesota, USA - S1T2_Fd - Sphagnum magellanicum MG | ecosystem: Host-associated > Plants > Peat moss > Unclassified...
TCCTGGTACAAGCGCAACCGCATCGACCGGAAACAACCGGGGGGCAAGCCATGAGCAGCCGCCACGATATTCTGGCCGCCATCCGCGCGCACCGGCCGCAGGGTGAATTTCTGCTCCCTGACATCCCGTTATACGATGGCGTCACCGAGGATCTGGTTGCGCGGTTCTCCACGGCGCTCAAAAAAATGGGGGGCCGGGTGATCGATGCTGCCGAAATCCCGGCCCGGCTTGCGGGCGCGGCCGTTACGGTATCGCAGGTCCCCGAATTCATCGGCCACCGCAAGCTGAACGAGAACACCCGCCAGACCGAGCTCGCGGATATCGACATCGCGGTCCTGCGCGCGGCATTCGCCGTCGCGGAGACCGGCTCCATCGCATTGACGGAGCGTGAGCTCGGCATAACCGGCCTCGGCTACCTGCCGCAGCAGCTCATCATCCTGCTCGATCCCGCTGACATCGACGAAAACCTGCACAACGCCTGCCGCCGCCCTGAATATCGCCATGCCAATTATACGGTCCTGCATACCGGGCCGTCAGCGACCGCAGATATCGAGGGCGTGCTGATCCATGGGGCGCAGGGCGTGCGGTCGCTGTCGGTCGCGTTTGTGGCGAGGCAGTGAACACGGCCGTTGCCCTCTGGGAAGGATCGGGCATTATGATGCGCCACCAACGTCGGAGCCGGTCTTGCAGCTGAAACACAACACTTACGGCAAAGGTCGGGTCCGCGTGATGCGGGTCAAGCGGGACGCGCCGCGCCATGAGGTCCGCGAACTCTCGCTGCTCGTCCTCCTCGAAGGCGATTTCGCCGTCTGCTACACGAACGCTGATAACACCACCGTCATCGCGACCGACAGCATCAAGAACATCGTCAACATCAATGCCCGGCACCATCCGGAGCTCGACACCGAAGCCTTCCTGCCCGTGCTGGCCACCTACTTCCTGTCGCATTACGCACAGGTGGCCGCCGTCAGCATCACAGCGCACGAGACGAAATGGCAGCGCCTCACCATCAACGGCGCGCCGCACGACCACGCCTTTGCGCTCGATGCCAACGGCCGCAACACCGTGCGCCTGCATGCCACGCGCGAGGGGCAGACGCTGCACTCCGGGGTTGAGGATTTCACCTTCCTCAAAAGCACAGAGTCCGGCTGGGCGAACTTCGTCATCGACGACGCGACGACCCTGCCGGAAACCCATGACCGGATTTTCTCGACCGCGATGAATGCATCCTGGCTATGGTCCGGAACACCGGAGAGCTTTCCCGAGACGAACGGCCGCGTCCTTGAGGCGATGCTAAACGTATTCGCCACAACCTATAGCCCGAGCGTGCAGAACACACTCTATCTCATGGGCGTGGCGGCGCTGGAAGCCGTTACTGAGATCGCCGAGATCTCACTCGCCTGCCCTAACAAGCACTATATCCCGATCAACCTTGCGCCATTCCGCCTGGACAATCCCAACGCGGTGTTTTTGCCGACGGATGAACCGCATGGGCAGATTGAGTGCACGGTGGCGAGGTGAGGAGATCGAATGACGCCGCCAGTCCGCCAGACCCCATTAACATGAGCTTTTGCGTTGTTGTTCGAAAAAGAAGCCCCTCCCTAAACTGCCATACCCGCCGCATACCCGCTCGCCCAGGCCCACTGAAAATTATACCCGCCGAGCCAACCGGTGACATCCACCGCCTCCCCGATAACAAACAAACCCGGCACGGCGGTCGCCGCCATCGTCTTCGAGGACAGGCCGGCGGTGTCGACTCCGCCGACAGTGACCTCCGCTTTCGCGAAGCCTTCGGTTCCGACGGGCAGCAGCGTCAGCGCGTTGAGCCTGGCCGCGACCTCGTCCAGCGCCTTGTGGCTCAGATCGCCGAGCACGGCGCTGCCGATCTCCGCCGGCAAAAACCCTTGCGCCAGGCGCGCCGGCACAAACTCCGCCAGTACCGTTTTCAGCGCGGCCTTGCCCCGGCTCGCCTTGCGCGCGCGCAGCACCGATTGCGCGTCGAGCTCCGGCAGGAGGTTGACGCCCAACGCTGCGTTAGTCTCCAGGTAGGATGAAATCTGCAGCACCGCCGGGCCGGAGAGGCCGCGATGGGTGAACAACGCCTGCTCACGAAAACGGGTTTTGCCGGCCGTTATCTGCGCGTCGAACGACACGCCGCTCAGCTCCTGCATCCAGGCGAGGTCTCCGCCCGAGAACACCAGGGGCACGAGGCCCGGCCGCATTGGGATCAACCCAAGTCCGAACTGCCGGGCGAGCTCGTAGGCAAAGCCGGTGGCGCCGAGTTTGGGGATGGAGAGCCCGCCGGTCGCCACTACCAAGGCCCCCGCCTGCACCGGGCCGGCGCTGGTCTCGATAACAAAACAGTCGCTTTTGGTAACGCCGGAGATATGGGTGTCGCAGCGTATGTCCACGCCAGCGCGGCCGCACATGCCGAGCAGCATCGTTAGAATGTCGCGCGCGGAGTTATCGCAGAACAGTTGTCCGAGGCGTTTTTCGTGATACGGGATCCCCGCCGCCTCGACCATTGCGATGAACGCGCCCGGCGTGAACCCGGCCAGCGCCGATTTGCAGAAATGCGGATTTGCCGAGATGAAATTTTCGGGTGACACGCGCAGGTTGGTGAAGTTGCACTTGCCGCCGCCGGAGATAAGGATCTTCCCGCCTGGCCTCGCCGCATGATCGAGCACGATCACCGTCTTGCCCCGCTGTCCCGCGATCGCGGCGCAGAACAGCCCGGCCGCCCCGGCCCCCAGCACCACCACATCGGCCATCGACTTCGCCAAAATCCAACTCCGGTCTATAGGTCCAGGACGTGAACCAGGGAGTGTCTATGCGGTTGCCGCCCTTGTGGCAAAGACGAGCGGCGGTTTTTATGGCGCATCGGCGCGGCCGCGTCTCTCTCGCCATCTTCCTCACCGTGCTGGCGCTCAGCCTCGGCGCCAACTTGATCGCAAACAGCCGCCCCCTGCTGCTGGTATATCGCGGCCATCTCTATGTCCCGGTGTTAGAACGCCTGCCGGAAACATTGTTCGGCGCTGACTTCCTGCCGACCGAGGCGGATTACGAAAACCCGGCCGTTGTACGAGCCATCCGCGCGCATGGCTGGATGGTGTTGCCGCCGATCCCGCACGGCCCAAGCAACATCGTCTGGAACGCACCGCCCGCACCGGCACCGCCCAGTCTGCGCGACTGGCTCGGCACGGATGACGTGTCGCGCGACGTGCTCGCCCGCGTGCTCTACGGCCTGCGCACATCCATCCTGTTCGGCTTCAGCCTCACCATAGCCGCCTCCATCATAGGCATCATCGCCGGCGCCATACAGGGCTATTACGGCGGTTTGGTCGACCTTTTGTTTCAGCGCTTTATCGAAATCTGGTCTGGCGTGCCTCAGCTTTTTCTCCTGATCATCCTAAGCAGCATCATTACGCCAGGTTTCTGGCTGCTCCTTTTATTTCTGCTGTTATTCTCATGGATGGCGCTGACAGGCATCGTGCGCGCCGAATTTCTGCGCGCGCGCAAACTTGACTATGTCCGCGCCGCCCGGGCGCTCGGGGTGCCGGACGCCACCATTATCCGCCGCCACATGTTGCCTAACGCGGCGATCGCGACGCTCACCTTCCTCCCGTTCATCCTGGCGGACTCCGTCACCATCCTCGCCAGCCTCGATTTCCTGGGCTTTGGCCTCGCGCCAGGCGCGCCTTCGCTCGGCGAACTCGTCGCCGAGGCTAGGAACAACCTGCAGGCGCCCTGGCTCGCGATCACCGCTTTTGTGACACTCGGTGGCCTCCTGCTGTTGCTGATCTTCATCGGAGAAGCGGTGCGCGACGCTTTTGATCCGCGGCGCGCACCATGAGCTGGCTGTCGATCCGCAACCTCACGCTGCGCGCTGGGGAAAAGACAGTGGTTGAGGATGTTAGTCTCGATGTGTTCCCGGGCGAAATTGTCGCCGTGGTCGGGGAAAGCGGTTCTGGCAAGACGCTGACGGCACTGAGCAGCCTGCGCCTGCTGCCCGCCGGCATCACTTATGCTGACGGTGACATTTCGTTATGCAATGTCGACATCGTGAGGGCAACGCCAGCGGCGTTGCAAAAAATTCGCGGCGGCGCCGCCGGTATCGTGTTCCAGGAACCGCTCTCCAGCCTCAACCCGCTGATGCGCGCCGGCGCGCAGGTCGCAGAAGCGATGGCCTTGCATGGTCCGGTGCGCGGCAAAAAGACCGAGGTCTTGTCTCGCCTCCAGGAGGTCGGTCTGGAAAACCCCGCCCGGATCGCGGCGGCCTATCCACACCAGCTCTCCGGGGGGCAGCGCCAGCGCGTGATGATCGCCATGGCGCTTGCCAACAACCCAAAACTGCTGATCGCCGATGAGCCGGCAACGGCACTTGACGCTGATCTGGCCGCGCAAATCCTCGACCTGATCGCCGCCGAGCAAGCCGCGCGCGGGCTCGGCGTGCTGCTGATCTCGCACGACCTCACGCTCGTACGACGCTACGCCAGCCGCATCGTCGTGATGGAGCGCGGCCGCATCGTCGAAACCGGTGCCGCCGCTGATGTTTTCGCAGCGCCACGCGCGCGGGCAACACAAAGCCTGCTGGCCATCGCCCACATGCCGCCGCCACCACCGTTGCAGGCGCCCTCCTTGCTGGAGGTGCGCGATCTGACAGTAACTTTTCCGATACTACGCGGACCTTTACGCCGACGCACGGGCAAGTTGGCCGCCGTCGATGGCGTGTCATTCACCGTCGGCGCCGGTGAGACAGTGGGCCTTGCTGGCCCGTCTGGTTCCGGAAAATCCAGCGTTGGGTTGGCAGTCTTAAGCCTGATCCCCGCCAAGGGCGATGTTATTTTCGATGGCAAAAACCTAGCCAACCTTCCGACGCACGCTTTGCGAAAACTGCGTCAGCACATGCAGATCGTCTTCCAGGATCCGTACGGCAGCCTCTCGCCGCGATTGCCCATTGGCGATATTGTAGGCGAAGGCCTGCGCATCCACGAACCTCACCTCAATGGGGCGGCGCGAATGACACGCGTCGCCGCCTGTTTGAGCGAGGTCGGCCTGCCCGCCGGCTCAGCGAACCGGTATCCGCACGAGTTTTCAGGCGGCCAACGGCAACGCATCGCGATCGCCCGCGCGCTCATCTTCGCACCGAAGTTTTTAGTTCTGGACGAACCAACAAGCGCGCTCGACCCATCCGTGCAGGCCGACATATTGCGCCTTCTGCGCGTACTGCAGCAGACTCATGGTATTGCCTACTTACTGATTAGCCATGACCGCAGCGTGATCCGTGCAATGTCTCATCGAGTCATTGAGATGCACAACGGACGGTTAGCGCAAGCGAAGGAAGCGCTTCTTGTTTAAAAACAAGCAAAAAATTTCAGGACCTATTGGTCAGGGTCAAAGATCCTGTGCCAACCGTTTTTATTCACAAAAAGTCGGTCTTACGTCCTACCATCAAACAAAATAAAATGCCCATCAGGATCCTGCAACAGTCTCAGCGCAGCATCGCCCGTGTCGAACACCAGCCGGTCAGCCGCAAGATCATGCGGGCGCAGCTGGCGGCGCTGCGAATTTTGGCCATGATAGCCAAGTAACTCGAGGTGCGGTGGCGCGCCGGCCGCCGCCATGGCGACGACGTCCACTTTCACGTGATCCAACCCATCCAATTGGTCCTGTTCAAGGCCATGATTGACCTGGCGCTGCTGAAATTGCAGGCCGATGCCTTCATAGAACGCAATGCTTGCCTCAGTGTTTGAAACGCTGATCGCGGAGTGGTCATAACCCAGCGTCAGTGCCGCCCCATGCCAGTCTCCGTCCGTCGGAAACTGCAAAAACTCCAGCGGATGCCCGTCTGGATCACGAAACTTCCAGGCGATGACGCCACCTGCAGCGATCGGCAGGCGTTGCGGCCCATTCATGGAAATCGGCTCGGCGCCGGCATGTTTGGCACGGCCGTACATCGTGAAAATATCTGTAGTAACAATCGCGATATGCTGGAAGATAAGATCGTCAGCGCGCCCAGGTAGCGGATATGGAGCGCCGTTTTCATGACACTCCGTTAAGTCCAGCTCTTGTTGGCCCAGCTGAAAACGCCGCGTCTTGACGTGCGAAACACCAAGCGTCGCCGCGAGCTTTGGGTCTACTACGGCAGGACCAGCCGGTTTGAAGCCCAGGCCGTCAATATAGAAAGTACCCAAATTTTCGAGATCACTGACATTGCGGCCGACGCGGCGCAGCATTGTCATGGTCGCTCGGCGCCGCGGGTATTCGTGTAGATCGCGTAGAGGCACGTGCCCGCGCAAATGAAAAGCCGGCTCCGGTTGCGCCCACCGAAGGCGATGTTGGAAACGGTGCCTCCTGTCAGTATCTTGCCAAGCAGCTCACCGTCTGGGGATAGGCAGTGTACGCCATCACCGGCGCTGCTCCAGATGTTGTCGGCCTCATCACAGCGTATCCCGTCAGCAAAGCCTGGCGTGATGTTATGAAATAACCTTCCAGCCTGGAGGGACATGCCGTCATCAGTCACCGCAAAGACACAAATATGCCGCTCCGGATTTTCCTCAAACTGGGGTCCGGATTCAGTGATAAAGAGACGCCTTTCATCGCTTGAAAAGCAGAGCCCGTTAGGGCCGTCAAAGTCATCCGCCACAATGTTGAGTTTACCCGTTTCAGGATTCAGCCGGTACACACAAGCCGGTAACTCGGAAATCTGCTTCCCGCCCTCGTAATCCGTATTGATCCCGTAATGCGGGTCAGTAAACCAGATCGAGCCGTCGCTCTTGACGACCAGATCATTCGGGGAATTTAATCGCTTACCCTGATAACGCGCCGCAAGCACAGTCACCCGACCATCAAGCTCGGTGCGGGTAATGCATCGGCCGCGATGCGAACAACAGACGAGGCGTCCCTGCCGGTCCCGCGCCTGGCCGTTCGTGAAGTCAGAGGGCTCGCGAAAAATAGAGATGCCGGCTGGCGTCCAACGCATAATCCGGTCGTTAGGGATATCGCTGAAGAGCAGGACATTATGGTCGCCAAACCAAACCGGGCCCTCCAGCCATCGAAAACCTTCCCCGAGTAACTCCAGTTCGGCGTTGGGCAATATGAGATGGTGAAACCGCGGGTCAATCACCTCAAACGATGGCATGTTATTTAAAGTGGCCAGGTGCCCGCACCGGCGGCACATGCAACTGGATCGTCATCAGCACCGCAGGCTGGTCGCCAATGGTGCCCGAACGATGACCGCGCCGCCCTTGCGCGTCTGTAATGCAATTCTGGTCTTCACCCAGAGAAATCTCCCCCGGGCCGAACGCGCGCCTCGTGCCGTCCATCGCCTCGACCCACCAGGCACCCGACAAGGGCACGATCCACTGCGGCGCCGGGTTTTCGTGCCACTCGCCAATCCAGCCAACGGGCTGTACGGTGAACACCACGGTCGCCTCGCCGCGGGGCTGCTTGTTATTCCACTGCGGATCAGCGTCACCAACGCCCTTGAACTCGAAATTATCGAGCTTGCATTCGGTTTGATGGCTAATGCCATGCTCGTCAGTCCACAAATGCCAGTACGAAATATGGGGCATCTACCTTCCTAATGCTGGGCTATATAGGGAAACGGCGCTTAGCGGGTGGCTAACAACATAGGTGGCCGGCGCGAAGTTTCCGCCAATGACAATCAGTAGTAGCCCGCCAACCAGACCGAAGTTCTTCAAAAAGTCCCAAAAATGGGAGCGCCCCACTCCATCTTTCGACCAAAAATCGGAGAATTTCCAGAACTGATGATATAGGAAGGCGGTAACCACACAGAACCCGGCGAGAATAAAAGCGGCCAGCCGGTCGTGCCAACCAATGACGATGCAGACCGGTGTAACAAACTCCACAAGGATCGCAGCGACCAGCATCAATGCGCTGCCAGGTAACGGTGCCGAACGCGCCTGCTTCATGGCGTCATCCCAATGCACGACTTTATCATACGCGCTGAACGGAAACATGATGACGAGGCAGAACCGAGCGACAATCGGCACGAGTATGAGGTTCAAGAAACTCATGCAAGGCGCTGCCGAATATGCTCGGCGACACGAAGCGCATTGGCGACGATCGTGAGTGTCGGGTTCACTGCACCGATTGAAGGAAAAAAGCTCGCGTCCGTGACATACAAATTGTCAAGCTCATGCGTCTTGCAGTTCACATCTAACACGGAGCTCGCGGGATCCGTCCCAAATCGAAGCGTACCCGCCTGGTGGGCGGTCCCGGATATGGGGATATTTTTCCCCAGATAGAGCTTCCGCTCCAGCAGTTTTGGATGCGCACCGGCGCCCGATAGGACGGATTCGAGTTTGGCCCGCAATGCCTGATGAGCGGCCTGATTAGTCGGTGTCACATCCAGCATGACCTTACCATCCTGATAAAAAATCCGGTTCTCTGGCAAGGGAATGTCCTCGCTCGAAAGCCAAAAATCCATGGAATGACGCGCCATGACGTCAAACGGCATGTCGGGGATCCATTCGAGCCATTCCGGCAAAGCTTCGCTTTTTATTTGCGCCGCATGGGAGGTTGCGCACATCTGGATCAGGCCAAGCGGGTACTTATAGTCTTCAGCCCCAAAATAAAAATCACTAACCGCGAGCGTTTTCTGGAATATCGTGTCGTTAGGTTCACGTAGAAGCGCCATCAAAACGGACTGGTTATGGCGCATATAGTTTCGACCCACCTGCCCGCTGCCGTTAGCCAGACCATGAGGATGATTGGCATCGCCTGAGCGAAGCATCAGCAGCGCCGATGAAAGCGCGCCACACGCAACCACAACGACGTCGGCGGAGTAAAACTCGGTAACCCCGTGTCGCTCAACCTCCACTTTGCTAACAGTCCGGCCGGACGCATCGGCGTGCAGACGGCTCACATAAGCGTTGGTCAAAAGTGTGAAAGTCTCATGCGCCGCGCGTGTCGGATCCACGCACATAACCTGCGCATCCGCCTTGCCGTTGAGCAAGCAAGGAAAACCATCAAATGCATCGCAGCGTATGCAGACGCTCGTTGGTGTTGGTTTACCGTCCCTTTCGTCCAGCCTTATACCAAGTGGCAGGTGGAAGGGCCGCAGTCCCCCTTGCGTCAGTCGGGCGCTCAACTCTTCAATCTTCGGCTCGTGCGAGACGGGCGGATACGGAAAGGCGCCACTGCGCCGAGGCTCGCATGGGTCCTCACCGGCCTGTCCATGTACCTGAAACAGCGCCTCCGCCTCTGCATAAAACGGCTCGAATTGCTCATAAGTGAGAGGCCAAGCGGGCGAAATTCCGTCCTCATGATGGACCACGTCGAAATCTCGCTCCCGTAAGCGAAACAGCGCAGCCCCATAAACCTTCGAGTTTCCACCCACAAAGTAGTGCAGACCAGGGTGAAATTCGGCGCCGCGCGAGTCGTACCACGTTTCCTTGGCCTGGTACGTGCCTTCAACGAACACCGTCTGGCTATCCCAGTTCTTTTGGCTACGCGGCAGATAATCACCGCGCTCCAGCATCAGGATTTTCTTGCCCGTCGGAGCAAGCCGGTGAGCGAGCGATGCACCTCCGGGCCCGCTGCCAATGACGATGATGTCGTAGTGATCATGCGGCATCGGCGGTTTCTCCTTCGCGCGAACGGTCTGCGGCTGGACCGCTTGCACGGTGCAAATTATAAGCGGTGTTGATCAGCGCGATGTGCGAGAACGCCTGCGGAAAATTGCCGACCTGCCGCTTGGCATGCGGATCATATTCTTCCGACAGTAGACCAACATCGTTACAGAGACCCACGAGCTTCTCGAACATACGCCGCGCATCTTCAAGGCGCCCTAACAAAACGTAATTATCCGCCAGCCAGAAGCTACAAGCCAGAAAAGCGCCCTCTGAGCCTTTAAGGCCGTCAACCGCATGATCTGTTCGATAGCGCAGTACAAAACCGTCTTGCAGCAAGTCCTCCTCGATGGCGGCGATTGTGCCGCGCACGCGCTCATCCGAGGCCGGCAGAAAGCCAACGAGCGCGATCATCAACAGGCCAGCATCAACGTCTTCGCTGCCGTAGGACTGAACAAAGCAGTTGCGGGTCTTGTTAAAGCCTTGTTCGCAAACCTGCGCGTGAATGGTATCGCGCAACTTTCGCCAGTCCTCGACCGGCCCATCGAGATCGAACTCTTCCGCGGCGCGGATCGCACGGTCAACGGCGACCCACGCCATAACTTTCGAATGCGTAAAGTTTTTTCTGCCGCCACGAACCTCCCAGATCCCATCATCCGGCTGGTCCCAAATCTCTGCGAGGTGTGCGATCATCTCCCGCTGCACGCCCCACATCTCAATATCGGCCGACAGACCTTTTTGGCGAGCAAGGTACAGCGCGTCCATGACCTCCCCATATACGTCGAGCTGAACCTGACCCGACGCCGCGTTACCTATACGAACGGGCTTCGCCCCCTCGTAGCCGCGCAGCCAGGACAACTCACGTTCATCCAGCCGGCGCTCACCCGCAACGCCATACATGATCTGCAGCTGCGCCGGCGCTCCCGCAACCGCCCGGAGCAACCATCGCTGCCAGGCATTTGCCTCTTCAATGAAATTTGATTCCATCAAGGCATATAAAGTTAGTCGCATCACGCAGCCAGCAATAGCGGTAGTCCCAGTTCCGTCCTCCGCCCAACGCCTCGGGTAGCGACGTCGTGGCGGCGGCAACAATGCCACCAGTTTCAAAATGCGTCAGACCCTTCAGAGTGATCAGCGAGCGCAGGACCACATCGGACCATTCGCCTGCGCCGTTGAACCGGCTCGCCCATTTTGACCAGCCTGTTTCTACCTCCTCTATCAAAGCAGCGGTGTTGAGAGGTTGCGGAACACTCCGGAAGGAATTTGACCACCCTAGCGAAAAATGCAGAGTCTTTCCGGGCTCGGTGACGAACTCCGCGGTACTGCACATGTTCTTGTTTTCGAACGGCACAGCGCTTTGGAGAATGAGACGATCGGGACCGGCAACATATTTGATCCGATCATCCTCGAGGCGAGACACCCATGGCAGGATCGATCCGTAGTCCAGGCGGACACGCAGTTCAGAATGCATCGTGACCCGGCCGCGCAACCCGGTTACACAGCGATGCACGTCCGACGCACCCTCGCGGCGCGACATGAAGTCGGTGATCATCACCGCACCGTCGGCCGTCTCCATGGTTGTCTCAAGGATCAGCGACGAGTCCCGGTAGCGGCGCGTGACACGTGTTACCTCAGCTGCCGGAGAGATGATCCACCGGCCATCACTTTCATCGCCTAACAATGCCGTGAAGCATGATCCGCTGTCGAAGCGTGGTAGACAAAGCCAGTCAATGGAGCCATTGCGCCCTACGAGGGCCGCCGTCTCGCAATTGCCAATAACGGCATAATCCTCGATCCTACCGGCCATCTTTATCAGCCGCCAGTCGCAAAACCAGGATACAGCGTCATTCCGCCATCCACGAACAAGGTGGCGCCGGTGACGTAATCGGCGGCGTCGGATGCTAGCCACGTCACCGCGCGGGCAATGTCATCCGGTTCACCAATCCGCTTGTAAGGCACGAGCGTCATGAGATCCGCGTAGGCTTCCGGCGTGCTCCACGCTTCGGTGTTGATCGGTGTACGGATCGCACCAGGAGCGACGGCGTTCACCCTGATCCGCAACGGCGCCACCTCCTGCGCGATGCTCTTCATCATCATCATGATACCGCCTTTGGAGGTTGCATAGTTGACGTGGCCTGCCCAGGGGATTTGCTGATGAACGGAACTCATGCAGATAATTTTTCCGGCCGCGACCGATATCTCACGGACGATGCCGCGCGCCTTGAATGTCCGAACGGCCTCACGCGTCGTCAAAAACTGACCGGTTAGATTAACACCGATGACGGTGTTCCAATGATCCATGGTCATCTCATCAAACGGCGAATCTTTCTGCAGGCCCGCATTACTGACGACGATATGCAAAGTGCCAAAATGGTCTTTCGCCTTGGCAAACATTGCGATGACCTGATCTTCCTTTGAAACATCGGCTTCAATCGCAATAGCGCGGCGTCCAAAGCTTTCGATCTGATGCGCAACCTCTTCGGCCGGCGCCGGGTCGCCGATGTAGTTCACCACGACGTCAGCGCCTGCTTGCGCCAGCCCCAGAGCGGTGGCCTTGCCGATGCCCGAACTCGCCCCTGTCACAAGAGCCGGCTGCCCGTCGAGCACCCGCGCGTACGCAATTTTGGGCAAATCGGCGTTGTCTGGGGCCGGGGCCGCGGGATCTGTCGGCATGTGCGCTCCTTGCAGCTATGAGAACCGGACCACACGTGGGCGGCGGGATGCGGGAATCAAGCAAGTCGTGCAGGATAGCGAGAGGAAGGGCTTCTTTTTTAAAAAAAAGAAGCGAAAAATGTTTGGCCCGGGAGATATGTAACAGATTTCGCCAACGCCCAAGCCCCAAAAAATCAAAGTTTTTCGCTACTTCCCCTAATCCTGCACAACCGCCGTCACATCGCCGGCGATCCCCTTGATATCAGGAGAAGCCGTATCCAGCCCAGCGATGATAAATCGCGGCTTGCCCGCCGCGTCGAACACATAAACCGCAGCCGAATGCGTCACCTCGTAGTTCGGCGTTTTCGTCACCGAAAATACCACGCGGTAGCGCCGCGCGAGGGCATAGAGTTGGTCCGCGTTCCCCCGCAAGCCGATGACGTTCGGCCCAAACAGCGCCGTGTACTGCGCCAACGCGGCGGCCGTGTCACGGTCGGGGTCCACAGTCACGAACAGCACCTGGACGTTGGCGGCAGCTTTGCCCATCTGCTTGAAAATCCGGTCCAAATTATACAACGTCGCCGGGCAAACATCCGGGCAGTTGGTATAACCAAAGTACAACATCGTGACCTTGTCGTGAAAATCTCCGGCGGTCACGGTCTTACCGCTCTGCACGTCCGTCATCGTGAAGCCCAGAGCCGGCACCAGGCCTGCGATATTCACATCCTGCGGTGACAGGTCGTGATGACAGCCGGCGAGCAGCGCACAAGCCAGCAGCAGGGTCCGCCGGAACATATGCGTGGTCAGGCCGCGAGGACCGCCTCGGCTTCCCGCACCACGTCGGCAAGGGCGCCTTCCTTGAAGGGTGATTTCAATCCGGCCGAGGCAACGAGAGCAAGAAAGGCATCCGCCCCGCCGCGTTCGCAAAGTCTGATATAGGCCGCCATCGCCGCCGGATAATCCTGGCGCGATTTCACCCAGAACTGCAAAGCACAACATAGCGCCAGCGTGTAGTCGATATAATAGAACGGTGCCGTGTAGATATGCATCTGCATCTGCCAGCGCGCGCCCTTCGCAGGGAATGAAAGGTCGCCATAATCGCGCCACGGCATATAGATCGCCTCCAGCCGCTTCCACATCGCATGGCGCTCAGCCGGCGTTGCCTCCGGGTTCGCATAGACCTCGTGCTGAAAATGATCGACACAGACGCCATAGGGGAGAAACGCCAGCGACTCGCTCAGGTGCATGCGGACATAGCGCGCCGCTGCGTCCTCGCCGACCAGATTGGCGATGTGCGGATAGGCAAGGCTCTCGAGACTCATCGAGTGGATTTCGGCAGACTCATATGTCGGCCACAGATAATCGAAGCCAGGCAGGTTACGGCTTGCATAGTTCTGATAAGCGTGGCCCATCTCATGCGTGAACACGTCGATGTCGTGATGCGTGCCGTTGAAATTGGCGAAAATGAACGGCACGCCGGCCGTCGGGAATGAGGTGCAAAAACCTCCTGGCGCCTTTGTCGGCCGGTTGTCGAGATCGAGAAAGCCGCCTTCATTCATCATGCGGTAAAAGCCAGCGAGCTCCGGCGCCATGCCATCGAACATCTTTGCGGCCTGCGCACGCAAAAACGCCTCGTCACCAGCCGGTTTCACATTGCCTTGCGGGTCGGAGAGCGGTTCGTCCCAGGCGTACAGCTTGTCCCAGCCATGCTCTTGCCGCCGCGCCTCCAGAATTTTGGCGACGAGCGGGACGACATGCCTGACCACCTCTTCGCGGTAACGCGCGACATCGGCGGCGTTATAATCCACGCGGCGCATGCGCCTGTAGCCAAGCTCCTGATAGTTTTCATAACCCAAGGTTTTCGCCATGCCGTGCCGCAGCTGCACAAGCTCATGGTATATCTCGTCGAACTCCTGTGCATTTGACTCGAAAAATGACCAGAGCTGCTTGGCGGCCTGGTAGCGCACCTTGCGGTCCAGGCTCTGTCCAAACGGGGCAAGGCCAGACATGTTCACAACCTGCCCCTCGATCTCGATTTTTGCCGAGGCCATCAAAGCGGTGTAGCGCGATTGCAATTTTGATTCAGCCTGCAGGTCGGCCTCGATCTCGGGCACAAATGTCGTGACATCGGTCTCCCACAAACGCAGCGCATGCGGGCCGGTGATCGCCGCCACAGCCGCGCGGTCCTCATGGCCGAGCAAGCGGCGCTTGAAGGCGATCTCATGGCTGGTCGCCGTCGGCGCCAACTCATCCTTGAAATCCTGGTCCGCCTTGGCCTTGGAGTCGGCCGTGTCCTGCTCAAAACGCAGGTTCACGAGGTTGGCCCAGGTCTCGTACGCGCGCCGTAGCTGCTCCCAATCGGCGATCGCCGCGGACAATTCCCCCGCATCGAGCTTCGCGTTGATCGCCTGATACGACGCGGCGAGCGTCTCGGCAGAAGGGGTGGCGGCGGAGATGTCGGTGAAATTGATGTCCATGCGCTTATACTTGCCGGGATGTGAAGTTTTTTCAACCCTTGAGCGAAGCCGCGGCCGCTCTCCCATATGCGGGCATCATGAATGGAAAGACATAAACCATGCGCCAACGCACACTCTTCGGCGGCCTCATCATCCTCATTGTCGTGATCATAGCCGTCGCACTCGTCACGCGCTACAGCGGTTCCTCAAGCCTGGCCGCCGAGGCCGCCTTCATCAGCGGCATGCAGCCGATCATGTCACAGACCGGTAACACGGCGAACCTGCAAAACCTCGAAGGTCAGCGCAAAGCGATGATCTGCAAAGCGATCACCAACGACCAGGTGACGGACTGGATCGGCACCGTCGACAAGGTCGACACCACGATCACCGGCGGCGCCGTGTTCAGCGTGTCGGTGATGCCAAACGTCGATTTCGGCACCGCGCCGAACACCCTGCTGAACATGAACTCGAATACGCTGATCTCGCGGGATTCGCCGCTCTACCATACCGTCAGCACGTTGCAGCCGGGGACAAAGGTACGGTTCTCCGGGCAGCTGTTTCCCTCGAATGCGGATTGCATACAGGAGTCTTCGGCGACGATCGGCGGGTCGATGCAGAATCCGTTGTTTTTGATACGTTTTACCAGTGTGACGCCGTTGGGGTAGGACGGACTACTTTGTGTAA
>Ga0116231_10010143_pt1 | contig 15386 bp, 8 predicted proteins | sample S1TSphgellanicum_2_FD_89695 | JGI IMG/M metagenome (GOLD analysis project Ga0116231, IMG submission 89695) | Host-associated microbial communities from peat moss isolated from Minnesota, USA - S1T2_Fd - Sphagnum magellanicum MG | ecosystem: Host-associated > Plants > Peat moss > Unclassified...
CAGTAGCGAAGACCGAGGAACAAACAGGGGGATGGAGGGGGGCGGGGCGCGGGGGGGGGGGGGGGGGGGTGGGGCGGGGGGGCATGGGTGCTACTTGCAATAGAACAAGTCAAACACGCTCACCAAGGCCCTCTTTCACCTTCAACACACCCATCCCAAACAAACTTTGAGGGCCATATGAAAATAAATTGGCAACAACCTCTTGTGTTTCTAAGTCACCAACAGTTTAATTATTGATTACAAAAAACCATTTTATCTCATGGGATTGAACAATACACATAACAAGATTAAATTTGAACTTACCTTGCTAAATACTAGATAATCAAATAGTGGAAATGCCTTGTCTTGGTTGTAGCCCTGCTTGAGTCAATTCAACTTGCTTCATCTCCAAAGAAATACATGAAGTCAACAATTAACTACAATAATATGAAGCAGCTACAACAACTTGCAAGAATGATTGATGGATGATGCAAAAGTTCTAGTACAATTTAGAAGCTAATTCAAAATCAGAGCTTGTTGTAAACACAACTGGTTCAATGCTTCTTTTTCTATGTTTATTTATGTTTATAAGAGTTGTGTCATTGGCTGCCCAATAATATACTCATAGCTGGACATGTAACATGCAAACTCAAGCAAGTTCACAAGCCATGAAATTGTTTTGAAATTCCCTAGATGGTCAAAAACTACTTCTGTTTGCAAAGAGGGCTTACTAAGTAGCCCATCTAGAATTAATCAATCATTTGAGTTGTGTCCTCAAAGCTAAGATTTTTTTCCATTATTAGAATCACCCCACTTGAACATGAAAAATAAAATTAATTAATATATGTAGTAGCCAAACCTATTGCCATTTAAACTACATGGGCCCTTTCATCATTGGCCCTAAAATTCTTTTTAGCACAAGTGGAAAAATGCCTTGTACCTTCCTCTTCTTCACCTTCCAAAATATCCCCTTCTACACTGGCATCATTTCTCACACCCACATACCAACCTTTAGCATGTGTATCCCTCCCATTTGAATTCCACCCATTTGTTTATTTCTCGTTACCATTAGTATTTGCAAAAACATCTTGGCACATAACATTAGAGCAAATACAATTGTTAAATTGCACATTCTAAAACAACCAATCAAAGAAGCATGGAGGTTATTCCAACATACTTGTGTGTCATAATGTCACACAAGTTTACTTGCTTACACCAATATTAAGTTCTCTACAATTAACCTAAGTTGTACCATTTCATTGAAGGTGTTACATGACAAAAGAACTAACAAGGAAAATTATTGAAGTAGCCATAAAATTTGAGCCTAATTTGCTATATAGGTTCTCTTCTTTAAGTCTCATACCCATTTTTCCCAAAAAGATGGATTCTCCTTCCTCATCTATTTGGTGTTGACAATCCCCTTCACTATGTGCCCTAGCCAATTGGATTCTTCATCAACCAAAACCTTCACAAATCATTTGCATCATTCCATTGCTAAGAATCTCCAGAATTTGAAATTGGAAAATATTTTTTTTTGCCTAGGAATACTTGCTATGACAATTTCCACACATTGTTGAATAAGTGCAACTCTTGTTGCTTACTTAAAAAGATGGTACTTCTAGAAGATCCACACAACTCATCTCGTGATTAAACTAATAAGACATGCATTAAGATTTGAACACATGGCATGTCAACATTAATGTCAAAAGATGGGTTATATGGTACATATCTATAGAAAAGACACTTTTCTACAAAAAATTCACTAAAAGACTCATCATCTTATACCATGATAACATGTGCAACCAAGAACACAAAGAGACTTCCCCTCACAACCCACTAATACATCCTTGACTCATTTAACCTACCTATTAGTATTGAAGGCTTCTAATAAATGCGTAGGATTTAGGGGTTTCTATTGCAAAAGGTTCCATGTCCAAGTTTACCAATAAATGAGGAATTCCATATAGCATGATATTCCATGTGCCAACTTGTTAATATCAAAGGATTCTAATGATTGCTTTTAATGAAAGAGGTTTGCATTGGTTGAAAATGAACGAACTAATGTTAAAAGCGTGTAAAAGATGGATGTGCTAATCACTAACCTGTAAAGCCATAACTTTAACAAGGGAAGCCCTTTTTTTTATTGAGATATTGTTCTTTATCCTTGTGTTTCTATTTTTTCTTTTCAAGCTCTGAGCGAATGGCAACTACTGTATTAAGGGCTTTTCCAAGTCATTGCTTCTTCTTCTCTACTTGTTTCAATTGGTTTATTTCTTCCTTGGCTTGCTTCTTCTTCTTTGCCTACTTCAATTGGTTTGTCTCTTCCTTGGCCAGCTTTTTCTTCTTTTTCTTAGAGCTCGATGTAGCCAAAAAGGGCAAAAGACCTAGGCTCAACCTTGTGCCAACACTTTCCACTAGTGTTTAAACACCATCCACAAAACACCCACAACATAACTTACTTGGTATTAGATTGTTCAAAACATAACAATAGGTGGTCCACAATTCCTATTCCAATAATAACATGAGTCATAGTTATGGGACAACAACCCTAGTACATAAAGGTGTACTAGGTTATTTCTGAAGAATTTGATTCAAGAACTTTTAGGTATTGGTGCCGTCATCTTCCCCAAGAAGGCTTATTTGGAACTCCTTGGATGGGAATGGTAGAGGCCCAATAATACAAAAGCTCTTGTAGCCATCATAAGTAGGTAGCCTATAACCCAACACAATCTCTTTATAAAACTTCACTAAATGTTCCATGACAACTTTGTTGACACCTTGAGATACAACTTTCTCGAGATGTTGTATCTTGAGATCATAGTTCACAAGGCTATTAGCAGTATATACCAAGCCAAGCACACAATATTAAGAAGAAGAAAAAGAACATTAGTAGTGGCATTGGTAGCATAGTTGTTGAAATAAAATTCTTTCTCTAAATCAATTCTAGATAGTTATGAAAATATAGTTTTCTTCAAAAAAGACTTTAATGATTGTAGTTGTGCATTATAGAGTATGGATTAAATTTGTTCAAAAACTTCAACTTAGACTTGTTCTTTACAAAAATTTATTTCATAAAGGAGTCAAGAAATTTCAACGCTTGTGAGTGAGGCATACTCATTTAACTTATGTAATACAACATTGCTTGTGAATAAGGCTGCAATAAACACATTTGAGAGACAAAATATGGATAATTCCATGTTGAGATATTGACCACCTCCATATAATGGCAAGGTTTACACAATGTTTAGAGGGATGTGTGTTTTGGTTGCAAATATTCCACTTCAGGAGGGAGAGTAGTAAGAAACTAACATTTTTATAGATTTGGCCACATGTTGCAGAGCAAAATAGATATATAATCCTTAGAATGAAGTTTGCTTATTAGAGTTGGAATGTTTATAGTATGTTTATAGTATGATGTGGTTGTCAAATGCAAGAAGTTGAGCGCTTGCTAGAGAACAATTTAGAGACATCTTGGCAATATGGTTTCATGTTTCCAACAAGGAGGCTTCAAGCACATGTGCACTAACCCTAATCTTGCAAACATAATAGTTTTAGCGTGTACATTTGTAACGTTTTTTAATGCACATTTTCATGATCCATTGTGGGTTGTCCAATGGAGAAGAAAATACGTGAGAAATTGTTGAATACACAAGTGTTTAACATTGAAAGCTTCTTCATGCCATGTTTCCCCTCTTACATAGTACTGGCATCTTCTTCTCTCATTCATCATCTCTATGACACAGTTTTTCATTTCTATGACATGTTTATTACTTGTGCCACAAGCCACGAACACAATTGCAAGAGAGAAATGGGGAATTACAAGACTCAATCATGCTTACCAAGAAACATTAGCAATGTAGGTCCCCAAAAAGCTTTCAATGTAGTAGCCATATGGCTTTCAAGCCATGGTAGCTTTGAAGAATTGACCCAAATACATAATAATCATATCTTCTCTCACTCATCATTTCTATGACACTTCTACTACTCATTCCACAAACCCCATACACATGTGCAAAAGAAAAATGGGGAATTACAAGACTGAGAATCGTTGTGCCTATCAAGAAGCATCAACAATGTATGTCCCCAAAAAGTTTTCAATGTAGTAGCCATATGGCTTCCAAGCCATGGTAGCTTTGAAGAAATGACCCAAATACATAGTAATCGTATCTTTTCTCACTCATCATCTTTATGACGCTTCTACTGCTCATTCCACAAACCCCATACACATGTGCAAGAGAAAAATGGGGAATTATAAGACTAAGAATCACCATGCATGTTAAGAAGCATCAACAATGTAGGTCCCCAAAAAGTTCTCAATGTAGTAGCCATATTGTTTTTTCCAAGCCATGGTAGTTTTGAAAAAACAAATCCAAATCCATAATAGATCAAAATCTTTTGCAACTTTCTTGTAAACCACATAAAGAAACACCCATTTCGGATTATAAAAAAATAGATAAGAAATTGGAGACTCTAGGGGCTTAGAAAGAAACCTACCTTCTTCTTGGTCTTATGTTGAAGGAGCTGGTGTTGTTGCTTTGCTGGCGGGTGGAAGAGGAATGAGAACCCTACTAATCCTTTGAAAATCAAATAATGCGTCTTTTTGACATGTAATTAAGTCCAAATGTGTCTTTTCAAAAATAAAGGTGCATAAATATATGAAACTTGAAATCATAGATTCTGGATAAATCCAGAGAACATACATAACATGTGAAAGTTTTTTATCAAAATTGCAAACAAACAGCAACTTTTTGCCTCCAACAAAATTCCAACTTGCAAAACAATGCATCAATAAAGGTAATATCCATCATAGAAAGAGGGAAAGCAACATGATGAACACCAATAAAAAATGATGAGCAATAATGGTGGTACTTGAAAAAATTGACAAAAATGATGAGCATTAGGAACATGATGAACATTAACAATAACACGATGAACAACAGTAGTGGTATTTGATAAAGTTGACAAAAAAAACAATCATTAAGAACACAACAATCACTTGTAGAAACACAACAAGCATTCGCAACATGATAAGCACTTGTAGCAACATGATGTACACATATAACAACACAAGCATTAGGACATGATGAACATTAACAACACAATGAACACTTGTAACAACACAACAAACACCAACAAAAACACTATGAACACCAATAACATGTTAAACGCCTATAGGATGAAAGCACACTAGGGTGTCTCACTTACGACAGTGGGGCACTACCTTCAAAGTCCATATCGTAGTGTATTTGGAAGTTGGCTTAAAATATGAATATTTAGATGTTATTGAAATTACCATCTTTACCCAATTCCAATTCATTTAAGGATGTTAAACGGAATTTAAAAAACTTTCCTAAAAGACAATTCAAGAAAATAATCAATTTTTATGTTTAAAAGGACTTTAAATAATTGTAGTTTTTGGGATTTTGAAAAGTCCATAACATAATAAATTTAAATCATATTCCATTCAATCAATGCATCTTTAGTTTCTTAAACAAAACTTAATCTATATCCCAAAGTTTTAAATACATGGGACTAATACATTGTAAGATAAAAGTCCATACTCATGTGTTTTTTAAGCATGACAAAAATTGTTGCCAAAGTTCAAAAGTCCATTTTATGGACTTATGCTTGTTACAAGTGCTTATCGATGTCCATGATCTTGATGTGTTTTTTGCATTATTGGAAAGGTAATTGTGTCAACTTTACATAAGTGAGTCCTTCTTTTGATATTTCAAAGAAAAATATATTTAAATTTTTTTAAGTATATAGGAAATACAATAAGAACTACTAATGTGACAAAGATATTGGGCCATCATAGTTACCCTATAACAACACAACAAACACTTGCAACAACATGCTAAACACTTGTAGTAACACAATGAACACCTACAACAACATGATGAACATTTGCAACAACATGACAACACCTACAACACAATTTGTATCTACAACAAGATGAACAATAACAACAATAGTAGTAGAAACACAATGAACAATCAACAAATGTACTTGAAAAACAAAAAATGCATTGGACAATGCAACAATGCACACACATATATTCTTGCTTCCCATGTGGGAGAAGTAGTGCCTTTTAAACCCTAAACCTAAACTCAACTGCCTCCACCCTAAGACCTTAAACCTTAACCAACCCTAAATTCCCTACTCATAGTCCCCTAAGAACCGAACTCATGGTTATTCATATGATTTACATGTGTATCAAAAAATTTAATTTTAATTAAGAAAAACCAAATCCTTAATTAACCGGTTATCTCAAATTTGATATTTATAAATTTGGGTATCGATTTATGTAGCACCCTAGGTGACATTTGATTAATTTTTTGATTAATAACCGGTTGAGATACAAGGATGGTACCCATTCAACACTAGTATTGAGGTAGGGATTGGGTAATAATTACCCAATGTTAAGGCCTAAGGTTAGTATTAATAAAGAAAAATGTTTGGTGGCCAAATCATTTGATACATGATTAAATACATGGGTTTTCACCCACCTTCCACCTCAATGTTTAGTAGATGGAACAAACATTAAATGCTAGGATCATTGTTGTTAGTTTTAGCTTATGAAAAAAAACCTCTAGTGTTTTTTTTTGTGTTGGGTAGGTATTAAAAATATCCCCAAATATCACCCAAATATCTTTATACAAACCCTTCAGGGTATAACTTTGAGTGTTACCTTGATTGAATCTTGATCAGCAATTTTCACTTGTGTGAGAACTAGATGGTAAAAACTAGCTCAAGGAAAAAAATTAAAAATATCAAAACTTAAGTGAGGTAAAACCCCCTTACCTAGGTTAGGTTCTTAAAGTACAATGTACCCTAGGTTGTACATTGAAATTAGGGATTAGGTTTATAGTTTAAAAGCATGGGACTTTCGAATAGCTTTTAAATTATTAGTCCAACCTTAAAACTTAAATTTTGTGAATAAACAAATCGATCTTGAGACTTAATGTTTTTCCTTTTGTGTTATTTTATGTTTTTTTTTTTGTGTTTCAAATTTTGAATTATTCTTGCTTTGTGTTGTTGTAAGCTTTTGTTTTGTGTTGTTTATTTATTATTATTTTTCTCTCCTTCCTTCCTTCTTTTTTTTTTCCTAAGGTCCAAGCATTGTAAAGTGGACCAAAAAGTATGTCCACCCAAATCCAAATTTTAAATATGGTAATTTTTCAACATAAACATAAGAAAGTAGGCTTAATTTCTTTAAAAAGTTTCATTATGGAAACCTCCATGCTTCCATTGAATTTTTAAAAGATAAAGACAAAATTTGAAAAAATTTGATACAATAAAAGTAGGTAACAAGTAAGAACGAAAATGATAGGTCAATATTGTGTTCATTTTTACTTTTACATTAAACGTTAAATATATTTTGATTCCATTATGAAAAATTTCAAAATTCACTATATTTAACATGCCATTGACTTAAAAATAAAATAGATTCAACATTTAATGTACTTGTGCTTGAATTTTAATCTACTTAATTTACATGTTGTGATAGATTTGCTTGATTTTGATAAAAATATGCAAACTTGTTTAAAACATGTGGTTTTAAAATATAGTTGTAGCAAAGTCAAAAAACTTCATACATCATAAATTTATAGGCTTTATGGGTTCGTTCCAAATCCATGTGAAATTTATTATTTCATGGATTCATAGTGTTTACACATGAATGTCATGCATTATTTAAACACATAAATTGTGTGCACAACTTTTGTATGTAAACAATACAAATAGACACACAACATTCATGTCTAAATAATACGAATAGGCATATGACATTTGTGTCTAAACAATGCACACCACATCAATGTTCAAATAATACAAGTAGATGAATGACATCTATGTCTATTTCATATGAACCTATGAAAAGCAAATTTCACACGATTATTATTACCAAATCATGACCCATGAAGTTTGTGATGTATAATTAAATATTAAAATAAATAATAATTTTAAATTCAATATACTAAGGCTTACTTGGTGGTTACTTTCCATTAATGTTGCAAGGTAGTTTTTGGACTATTTTACGATACTTTTGCCCTTTATAAGTTTTTTCCTTCTTTTCCTTCATTTTTCATTTTTTTCTTTCCCCCTTCTTGTTTCTATTTAGATTTGACATCTCCATTTGGTGTTTTGCACTTCATCTATTGCTTTCATTAGTAAAAATTAGCCAAAATTTGACCACTCTATTTACGACTACATGCAACTTGTAATTGTTTGCGACTAGATTTGAAAGTATTTGTAACTACAAGACCAAATTTCAACTATTTTGCTCATTTTCACAACTATGATGCAATTATTGGAAACTTCATCCCATTGGTTGGATGGATTTTAAGTCTCTTTTCATCCATTAATATGTTGATATGTCCCATTAGTCGCAATAATCACCAAATTAGTCACATCCTAAAGGTATTTTACGATGACATAAAGGTGTATTTTTATATATGGACTAAAATTATATATATATATATAGTGTACATTAAATATGCATATGTATGTATATTGTTCATATAATGAATTTCAAATTTATTATTCAACTATGAATTTTTCTATTTAAATTCAAAAAAATTATTTGATCTAAAAATTGAAATTTTTTAAGTTATTATTTTCAAATCCAAAAATAAGTATTTCAATTCAAAAATTTATTAATTGATCATAACAATGGACATTTTACTTTTGAATATTTGTATTTGGATATGAAAATTTATATTTCAACTTTAAAAGAAATTCATTTAAATTTTAAGCTATCATTTGATTTGAACATTCAATAAAACTAGAAGTCTGATTTAAACGACCTTTCAAATTTCAAGTCCAAATTATGATTTTAGAGTCTCAAAATTGATACGTCAATTCTGAAAATAATTAATTGAGTCTAAAAGTGGACATTTCAATTTTGAGTATTCTTATTTGAATCTGAAAATTGACATTTCAATTTTTATTTTAAAAATTCAAAAAACTTATTTGATCTAAAAATTGATGTTTGATTTCTAAATTATGATTTTCGAATTAAAAAATTATGATTTTCGACTTAAAATTTTATTATTTAAATTTTAAAAATTATAATTGAGTCTGAAAATTGACATTTTGTTTTAAAATATTTTTATTTGAATATGAAAGTTGATATTTCAATTTTATTTTAAAGAAATTATTTGATTTGAAAGTTGAAATTTGAATTCCAAATTATTATTTTGGATACTCGAAATTAATATTTCAATTCAGAAAATTATTAATTGAGTTTTAAAATGGACATTTCTATTTTGAATATTGTTATTTGAATCTGAAAATTGAAATTTCAATTCTAAGTTTTTAAATTTAAACTAAAATATATTATTTGATCTAAAAATTGATATTTGAATTGTTAATTACTTTTTTGGAATCTGAAATTAATATTTTAACTCAAAAATGTTTTGATTGAGTTTTAAAGGTTTAAATTCTACTGGTGTTATCCATAATAAATCACTTTTATGAATAATTATAAATTATGCGAAATAATTATTGTTAGAACATAGGTTTTCAAATTATATAATTTATATTCTTATACCAAAAGAAATTAATTACTGTAATTAATGTTACATTATTTTAAAATCATTGTAATTACTTCAAATAAGAATTAATTAGTATGTGTATAATTATTTTCTAATTGAACATAATCATTCACGATTTGTAATTTGTAACGTTAAATCTGAATAAAAATTTTGGAAAAATTACAGTGTAGATAAAATAATTTTTTTTATGATTTCTATTTCAGGAATTATGACAGAATATTTTATTTTATAATTTTAAAAATCTGTAATTAGTCATCTATGATAAATATTTTAATAGTAATTTAATAGTAATTATAAAAATTAATGTTATGTTTAGCAAATTGTTGTATTTATAGTTGATAATTACCATTAGAAAAAATTACGTGAGGCATAAATGTTTTTACAACAATAAATGTAATTATATAGTAATTATTGTAATTATTTTAATATGAATTTTAAAAAATTCATGTAATAATTTACTTTCTAATAACAAATGTTAGTTTATTATTTATAATTCGAAAATAAATATTCTGAATATTTTGTTTATTTAATTATCCATGACTTATGTATTCACTACTTTTAAAGAACTAGATAACTAACTTGTTAAATGTTAAGAAGTTATTAGTTATTAAAAAAATTGATAATAAATACTTAATATTTGTAGTGTATAGTTTATAATTTAAATATATGTAAATTTAATAATTATTAATGATTATCTAATTATCTAATTAACCATGTATTGGAATTGTTTAAAAATATAAAAATTATGAAAAAAAAACATGAAAGAAGTTTCAGAATTACAATTTGATTTGTGAGGAAATTTTCAAAACTTATCCCATATTGTTTATTTTTCATTTCTATTTTGAACATTATATAAACAAGGGGTGTGGTCATCCAATTTCAATTTAAGAAATTTGTGCACATGGGATGAACTAATCAAAAGGCCTAACCCAAAACAAAAAAAATAAATTATGCACAATTCTAAAGTACTTACCTCCCCAACCTATTTATCTACCTAGCTAGGTAGGTACCTAATTTGACCTACACACCTAGGTTAACCTATGTACCTACTTACCTAAGTACCTACCTGCCTACCTAGGATGATAGGACCTACCTACCTATTATTTTACTTAAGTAAGTAGGTAGGTATATGGTTTTGATTTGTAGGCATCTACTTATGTACCTACCTAAGTACCTACCAACCTAGTATTAATATTTTTTTATTCAATTCACTTTAAAATGTCACATGGCATATTTACATTGGGCCACATGTCATAATATAAAATTATCCAAACATTTGAATTGAACGTCTTAGATTATTTTTAAAAATAGTAATATTTATATTTTAAATAATTATATATTAAGACACATGGCAACACATCATTTGCCTTCAATTGTGACCAAAATAGTTGCATTTTAATCACATGTGACAATACGTATACAATGAAGTCAAAGGATGAACTTGTATTTGTGGATTTTTTTTTCATCTAATACCTTTTGTCGTTTGTAACTAATATTGCATGTGATTTGTCCAAGGCAACTAAAGAGATTTTAGTTGCAAATGTCATTTGTGATTAAAATTTAGTTATAAAGACCAATACCTATTTTTCTTCTAGTGTTTACATTTGTTGCTTGTTACTTTACGCTCCCAACTATTTGTTGTTTCATCGCATTATTGTTTTGTGTTGTTGCTACTATTGAATTGCTATTTCACGTTCATGCCTATTGCCATGTTACCTCACCTCATTGTTGTTTCATGCTCCCATTTGCCATTGCATTACTACTTCACATTTCACATTGTTGTTACATGTTCTTCATTTATTACTTTTTGCACCTACTATTTCACACATGTTTTGTGGTTTTGGTCTAAAGTGTTTGTTGTTACTCCTTCCCCCTTGTTGTTTGTCGCATGGTGTTTGCCTTGTGTCAATTGGTACTTCCCTTCCCCCTTTTCATGTTTGCAAATGAAGGAGTTTGGAGCATCAAGCTTTTTCCACTAATACAAAAGGATGGTTTTTTTTTTTTAATGCTAACATCATGTGTAAGATGATTATATAATCAAGATTTAATATAGATTATTAGCCTAAAATGATTAATTATATACATTATGACTAACGTCAAAAGTAGTAATAACTATTATGATTTTTTAAAATAACATTATAGTGAAATAAAAGAACATGTTTCACACATGGCAAAGGTGACACCCACATGGAGTTGTCTATTTTGTATGATATGGAATAATCATCACAATATGACACATGTGAATATAGTGATAATTTTTATATGATGTGGCAATTCCAAAATTGAAAGTAGTGTTATGTTATGATTATTTGTTATGTTATAAATGTTTGAATTGGGCTCGTATGACCCATTTGGACACCTGAAACACAAGTTATGGACTAGGAACCACTTTGAAAAGAAGGGTTAAAAAATTAAAAACAACAAAATCATTTTCTTGGGCCTTTTACTTTAAATGTTTTTACAACTATACATTATATTTTTCCCATGTTTATCAATTGCATGCATTAATATATAGCTTGAAGTTTATTTTGGAATTAAAAAAATTATATTCCTAATTAAAATGGCGCCTATAAAAATCGATAGCTTTAACTTTGGAAATTCATAACTAAATTATACTTACTCAATTAATTATCTAATAAAAATATATAATAGAATGATTTCCAAGTTACTTTAAGAAAGAAATTCCCAAGAAAATCCTTAGATCATGTTTCAAATTTGTGCTCCTAACCAAAAAGTTCAAGGAAAATAACCAGTGTTACATTCTTGAAACTATTCTAAATGCAATGATTAAGAACATCAAAATAAAAAATATTTTAATATTATTGAAATTTCAAAATCTATGGAACCTAATAAATGTACTCATTAAAAAATATTTATTCAAATGTTTCCTATGATTTTTCAAAGTTTAATGGGTCCAAGAAAATCAAGGTGTGTTGTTCCTAGTGGTATCATTCAAGGACGGGCTCACCCAAAACCTTTTTATTTGATAGTTAAACTTTTATCTCTTATCAAAACTAATATTTTTTCTTGGCTAAACTTTTACCTTTTGACAAAACCTTTTTACTTATTGGCTAAACTATTACCTTTTAGCAAAACCTTTACATTTTATTAGTTAAACCTTTCTTTTTTAGCAAAACTAATTTTTTTCTTGACTAAACTTTCACCTTTCAGCAAAACCTTTTTACTTCTAAGTTAAACTTCCAACATTTGACAAGACCAATATGTTTCCTTAGTTAAACCTTTATATCTTGGCAAAATTGATATCTTTTTTCATTAAACTTTCACCTTTCAACAATTTTGTTTTACTTCTAGCTAAACCTCCACCTTTTAGCAAAATTAATATTTGTTTTTGGTTAAATTTTTACATTTCAACAAATTATTTTTTACTTTTTGGTTAAATCGACACTTCTTTGGTATTGTTCACACACACAAAAAATCCTCAAGATATTATGGAAGGTGATGATTATCTTCAATGAAGGTATTGCAAAAATTAATGCATTTAGGGTTGAATGGCAAAGGACCTAAGGTTCCCAACTTTAACACCTAACTGGATGATGCCATTCTTGTCAAACATAGGATGGTAGGTGACCTATTGATTTATCTTGTCGAGGAGAAATTTCAACACATTTTTAAAATGATTTTGTGGATAAATGGATAAATTTCATTAACCCACTTTAAATCACAATGTAATACCTTCATCCACCATTAACAAGTTATAATAATTATTCAATATGTAATATTTGCATCAAGGGTCATGTTGAAATTAACATTTGTTGGTTCAAGTTTACTTTAAGTGGACCTACAACCTTGAAATGCAATACCCACACTAGTATTATGCCAAAATCACATGTTGAACATGACAATATTCACATATAAGCGAATTTTAAATTAGGAAAACATGTAAGTATACAAATATTACATAATTGGCTAATACAACAATTGACATTTTAGGACCCACATGTAAGTACTACATAGTTGGTGGCCATTGTTAACTAAAAAAACTACAATAAACTCTCTCTAAACTAATATCCTTGGGACCGGCTGAAAGATATTAGTTTATGGAGGATATTAGTTTACACAAATTATATGAGGGGTAACAAAAATCATTCCGGAACCTCCTAGAGCAGCATGGAAGGTCATGGAGGTTAGTAGAAGGTCATGGATCATTGGGGAAGGTAATGGAACCTTGTGGAGCTTGGTGGAGGATCAAAGAAGCACGTACATATTGATAGCTTCTTCCAGCGCATCTAGCTCTGTACTTTCGAAGGTGTTTCCTCTGATTTCATCGCTTTTTTGGTGCCATATGTATGATGTATTAGTTTATAAAATGCTATGAGACTGGAAAAAAATATTGAATATCAGTTTATGGAGAATTATTAGATTAAGTATGAGGCCTGCCATGGGCTTGTGCCCGCATATTAGTTTAGAGAGAATATTAGTTTACACAGTATTAGTTTAGAGAGAGTTTATTGTAATGAAGAATTTGGGAGTGCAATGTGGGTATTGTAAGTTGACAATGTTGCAAAAAATAGTTTAATGATTATGGATATGGGTATTACATAGTTGACAAAGAAAACTAGTGAAGTATTAGGGAATGCGATGGGTATTACAAGGCAACAATGTTACAAAATGTAGTATAACAATTATGGATGTGAATATTGCATGGGTGGCCAAAAAAATCAATAAAAATTTTGGGAGGTTAATGCAAGTATTATGGGATGAAATCACTACAGAATGTAATATGAAATATTCATACGTAGGTATAATGCATGTCCAAACAAACATTATGTTTATTATTAATGTTTCATATTCTTTGGTTGACTAACACAACAAAATTTGAATTTGTAAAGAGGCAATATTTATGTGAATTAATGCAAATTTTGAAGTAAACTTGAAATTCAAAAATTCACTAACAACTTTTGGAAAACCATCATATGTCATTAGTTGCGATAATACCAAAAGGCATAAATTAATTTTTTAGTTTTAATGTACACATAAGCTACATGCAAAATGCACCAAATCATAACAATTGTGTCCAAAAAAATGCAAATCAACAAGTCCATGTTAATACAAAAATAAAAATAATGACAACTATTCCCTCTCCATAAAAAATCCTTTTCTATCATTAGTTTCTTCATTTATAATTTCATGCACTTGACGATAAGTTGCAACTCTTTCAATTGCTTTTGTAACATGGTGATTTGTGTACAATTGTTGGTGTTAGATGTGAAGATGAATTATGTTGATCATAAACTCATCCTTGGTGGTTCCACAATCTAATTCACAAATATAAACATGCATTAGTAAATGAAGGTTTCAAGGTTTTTATTAGTAAAAAAACACATATATGTTTTAAATAATAAATATAAAATTTTATTTTTTAAAAAACACGCAAGCTCATAAATATAAAAAAAGAAAAGAAACACAAACTGAAAAAAAAACCAAAACCAAAATAAAAGACATAATAAAAATACAAAAAAGTAGAAATTTTTTTGAAAAAGGAAAGAAAAAAAATAGCTCGCTTGAGAAACTCCCAAGCTTTGTTGCATTTTTTAGCAAGTCTTGTTGTTCCAAACTAACCTCCACGTTGCATTGTGATCTTGATTAAAACCAAAGTTGCCAACTTGTTGTAACAAGCTTTAATGTTTTTCCAAATCCCTATCTTGCTCCAAACTAAAAGGTCCAACACACATGAAAAAGAAGGAAAAGGAACAAGGAGAAGAAAATGAAGGGCAACAAAAAAAACGAAAAAAAACAACAAGAAAAAAGACAAGAACAAACAATAACAAAGAATTATAAGAAAAAACAACAAGAAAATAAAGAGGAAGAGGAGCAAGGAGGGAAAAAAAA
>Ga0116231_10010147_pt1 | contig 15376 bp, 3 predicted proteins | sample S1TSphgellanicum_2_FD_89695 | JGI IMG/M metagenome (GOLD analysis project Ga0116231, IMG submission 89695) | Host-associated microbial communities from peat moss isolated from Minnesota, USA - S1T2_Fd - Sphagnum magellanicum MG | ecosystem: Host-associated > Plants > Peat moss > Unclassified...
GCGTATAGCTGGCGACACCCACCTTCGCGACCCCCGGCACGGCATGAAATCGCTCCTCGATCGTCCGGTAGAGCGCCTCTGCCTGTTGCGGAGCGTACCCGGCCGCCTGGGGATTGATATGCACGATATAGCGGTTTTTGGCGTCCAGCTTCAGGTCTGTCCCCTGCAGCTTGTTCAGGCTCTGCGTAAACAGCCCCGCACCCACCAGCAGAATCAGTGAAAGCGCGGCCTGTAGCACCACCAGCGTTCGCTGCAAAATTGTCGAGCCGCCGGTCGTAGTCCGCGAGCCCGTCCGTAACGCTTCCGCAGGCTGCGCCTGCGCCGCCATCCACGCCGGAGCTGCGCCAAACAGTATCCCCGTCAGCAGCGCCAGCACGACCGCAAAACCGATCACCGCCAGCGATGGACTGGCATCGATCGGAACCTCTTGCGCTCCCGGAAACGCGAGCGCCAGCAGCATCCGCGAACCTGCGTAGGCAACCGCGAGGCCGGCCAAACCGCCCAAACCCGCCAGCAGCACGCTTTCGGTCAGCAACTGGCGCACGATCCGTCCGCGCATCGCTCCTAAAGCGGTGCGCAAGGACATTTCCGTCCTGCGACCCATGCCCCGCACCAGCAGCAGGTTGGCGATGTTGGCGCAGGCAATCGCCAGCACCAGCCCTGCAACCCACATCAGCAGATGCAGATGCGAGCCGTACTCCTCCTGCATTGCCTGAATGCCCCTTCCGCCGGGCGTGAGCACCACATGCACTTTAGCCAGGGTCAACTTGCCGTCCGCGGTGGCGTAGTTCTCGTTCAGCGTCAGCTCCTGCTTCAGGATCGCGCCCAGCTTTTGCTGGAGGGGGCCGAGTGCGACGCCGGGTTTCGTTCGCCCCACCAGGTACAGCCAGTTGAATCTCACTTCATGGACAAACGGCGCATTCGACAAGACATCCATCGACTCGATCGGCATATAAAAGTCCGGCGGGGTGCTCGATAGCCGGTCGCCGTAGAACCCCTTCGGCGCTACGCCGATCAAGGTGACGGCCTTGGTGTTGACCCAGAACGTGCTGCCGACCACCCCAGCGTCGCCGGCAAAATCCCGCTGCCAGGTCTCATAGCTCATCACCGCGGTAAACGGCGCGCCCTGCACATCGTCGGCATCGGTAAACAGGCGCCCGACCTGCGGACCCAGCCCAAAGGTGCGAAAGTAGTTCCCCGACACAAACTCGGCCATGACCGACTTGGCATTGGTTCCCGCGCCGTCCCGGCGCACCACCGCCGGTCGGTACGCGAATCCCGCCTCCATCGCCGCCAGATCCTGAAACTCCGGCACGGACTTCCGCAATTGGCGGTAGGCATCCGTTGAGAACAGGGTGATGTCGCCGTCCGTTTGAATCCCGCCCATCACGCAGCAATTGTTTTTGTCTCCCAGCCGTACCAGCGTCTTGGGGTCGGCAACCGGCAGATTCTTCAACAGCACCCCGTTCACCAGCGTGAAAATGGCCGCATTTGCGCCAATGCCCAGCGCCAGCGTCAACATTACCGTCATGGTGAATCCTGGGGTCTTGCGCAACTGCCGTAGCGCGTACTGCAAATCCTGCATCAACGTGGTCATGAATTCTCTCCGCCGACCTAGACTGCACGTGAGATTCCAAATCGAACGACGAAGGTCCGCCTTATTTTGCCATGATTTACCAGAGTTGCAGGCAACCGGACTGTCCATCGGCGAAGCAGGCTGTCCGATTGCGGACACCGTTTCGGCTTCGAATGGACCGGTCTTTGCAGGTAAAGGGTTAAATCGACGTTCTCTCCAACTGAATCGGACGAACGCGATGAGAGTGGTCGCGGGGACGAAGCAGGGGACTCAACCGTCACCCCCGTCAACCGCTCAGCCCGAATGCAACTCCACGCCGCGGCTCTCGCGTCCACAGGCCGTGACCAGCGCGAGCGTCAGTGCAACGATTACCACCGTCCCCGCCAGCACCGGCGAATAATCATGCCAGCGCTCGGAGAGTTTCTGCTGCACCACCAGGTTCTGCGATGTAATCAGGTTGCCCAGCTGATATGCCAGGCCCGGCAAAATTGCCCGCACCAGCGCCGGCGAAAGCTCCGTGAGATAGGCCGGCACCACACCCCACGCGCCTTGCACCATAAATTGCATCAAAAACGCGCCCGTGCCCAGCGCCAGCGGTGTGTGTCCGTAAGCAAACAAAGGCACGATGGGAATCGACAGCAGCGCCGCTGTCATAATCGCCCGCTTGCGGCCCCAGCGCTCGGAGAGCGTGCCAAACACAAACCCGCCACCCAGCGAGCCCACGTTGTAAATCACCGCGATGAGGCCAACCATTCCGGGAGTAAACCCCCGGCCCAGCTTCAAAAATGTCGGATACATATCCTGGGTGCCATGCGAAAAGCTGGTAAACGCCGTCATGAGCACGATCAGAAACAGGAAGATCGGCAGATAGGAGATGAGCTTTGCCGCAACCGGCGCGGCCATGCCGGCAGCCTTGCGCCGCCCGGCTTCGGCACGCGAGGCCAGCCAGACAGGCGATTCCTCAACCCCCGCCTGCACGAACAAGGTCAACAACGCGGGAGCGGCGCCGAGAATAAACAAGCCCCGCCAACCGATCCAACCGAAAAGCGTTCCAAAGGCCAGCGCGGCCAGCAGATACCCGATCGCGTACCCCTCCTGCAATAATCCGGAAAAGGTCCCACGCCCCTCTTTTGGCAGCGTTTCAAAGGTCAGCGCCGCACCCACGCCCCAGACTCCGCCCATGGCAATCCCAAAGAGAGCGCGCAACGCCAGCAGCCACGGCAGAGAAGGAGCGAAGGCGCAGCTCAGCTCGACCACCGAGTAGCACAGGATATTCAGCATCAGAACAGGCTTGCGCCCAAACCGGTCCGCCAGCGCGCCGAAGATCAATGCGCCGACTGGCCGGAAAACGAGAGTCAAAGCCACGGCCTCAGAGACTGCCGAAGGCCGGGTGTGAAATTCGGCGGCAATCGCCGGAATACATAAGATGAGAAGAAAGAAATCCAGCGCGTCGAGAGACCACGCCAGCAGCGCCGCGATAAACGCGTTGCTCTGCGGCCGCGTCAGGCGCCTAAAATTGCCCACCACCTCGGAGAACGATCCCACAGACATACGCCGGAGCATACCAGAACATCCCCGCGATTGCGGTTGACATTCTGCCGGGGCGCGCGGCCGCCGGGCTCTGCAGATTTCGTGACGAACGCAAAGGTGGTATGCGACCCTTGGGACAGGTATCTCCGCGAGAGGCTTGGGGAGGAAGATTGAGCGTATTGCGGATGCCGCGCACGGTGTATGAATCCATTCGCAGACATGGGGAGCAAACCTATCCCGACGAGTGTTGCGGCGCGCTGATAGGCGAGTCCACTCCGGACGGTTGGCGCGTGACAAGCGCAATGCGCGCCAGCAACACGCGCACCGATTCAGCGCATCATCGCTACAACATCGCGCCCGTGGAGTTGATTCGAATCGAACGGGAGGCGCGGCGGCAAGGGCTTGGCATTGCAGGTTTTTATCACTCGCATCCCGACCATCCCGCGCAGTGGTCTAAGACCGATTTCGCCGAGGCCCATTGGCTCGGTTGCTCGTATGTGATTACCGAAGTCGCTCACGGTAAGGCGGCCGCGACCCAATCGTTTCTGCTGACCGGAGCGTCTGAAGAAGAGAAGCAATTCGAGATAGAAACTGTTCTGATAGAAGACTGACCTGATACTGCTGAGACATCTGCCCGCGTGAGCGAAGCAGCCCTCTCTCGCGCATCCTGGCCTGCGCCGGCAGACAGCGATGGCGCGGATGGCCTTCCTTGCGAGTTATGCTCGCCCTCTCGCCCGACTCTCCTCTAGCGGGAACTTCTTTTCCAACCGCTCCAGGACGTCACAGTTGTTGGCGAATGACTTCTGGCTCCTTCTGCCGCTGGAGTTTGCCGCCGGGGCGGAAGACGTTGCGAAACCAGATCGCTGGCTCTTCCACGACTCACGGACGCTTTGCGCGGCAATGACTCGCTGCGCCGCCAGATGCGCGGCGGACGCGAACTCAAGTTACCGCAGCGGCGCTGTCGGGGTAGCCTCAGAGCGGCTGAGCGGGCTTGCCCTATGCCGGCATCGATCGCGTGCTTTCGGCGGAACTTAGCTGGAAGTCTCGACGGTTTCGCCGTCGGGTGCGATGTGAATTCGCACTCCGCTGAATCGTTGGAAAGAAAACCCGGGAAAGTCTTCGCTGTAAGTTTGCGCAAGATCCTGGAGTATCGAGATGCCGACATCCTCTCCAAGCTTGAGTCCGGCAATAGTGTCCGACCGATAATGGATGCCGGCCCAATCCCGCCCCATCGAGACGTTGAAGGCGAGCTTGTCGATTTCATCGCCCACAGTCGGAGCAAAGTCTTGGCAAGGAACGAGCGACACTCCATCGGGAGCGGGTTCGACACACCCCGGCAGCAGCATATATCCGTCGAAACATGCTTTGAGGATCGCGGAACACGCTCCGGCAACAGCGGCGTGGCCCGAGGGGTAGGATGGATGCATCGGGCACCCTTCCGGATAGGTCTGCGGAAGCAGATAACTGCCGTGGCGCTCAAAGACTTCATGCACTGCTGCGCTTTCGAGAATTGAAGCGTGGACGGGATATTGTCGCGTTCCGGTCAGCGTCTGATGGATCAGACCGCCCAGTGCTTCGGGCCGAATGCGGCGATGCGTCATCCACTTCTGGCAGTAGGCGGCTTTGAGTGCCGCGGTCGAGACGCGGCCCAACCAGTCGGCCGCCTCCGCCGGCCCGAATGTGACGAATCCCTCCTCGACGGTGGAGAAACGATAGGGGTTGTTGCCGCTCTTGAACTGATTGCAATTGGTGATCGACTTCGCGTTGGCGTTGACTAAAATGAGCGCCGCACTTAGGTATGCCTGATAAGCGAAGTCGTAGTGCACATACTCGGCCAGATCTCGACCGTTGAGAATGAACCGTGGGGCGGGCTGGTACGTTGCGCCGAGCCAGGGAACGAAACCGGCCTGGATTTGCGACCATTCGCCGATGGTGGTCATGAAATCGATGCCGGGGATGGGTACGTTGTAACGCTGTTCGATACGTCCCGCCCCGTACGGGATGGGCTTGAGGAGAAACTGCGAGAGATAGGGTCCGGTCTGGTCGCCTTTGGTTGGCCCTCGGAATATGGACTGCACCGTCACGCCGAGGTCCTTGGCCGCCCGCGCAATCAGTTGAGATTTCGCGTAGTCGGCGAACGGAACGTCACGGCAGAGGGCTTGCCAGTAAATTTCGGCCGCGTCGAAATGCATGTCTTCGGAAGCGATCGACGGAGCGGGCGGGATATCGAAGGTATGCGGGTCTCCGCCTTCCAGGTGAAAGGCATATGCCGATTGGGGATTGCTCAGCCGGCGCCCACCGGCTCTGGGAATCCGTTCAAAGTCGCTGAATTTTCCGCTGGCCATCGCCGTGAGAAGCGCTTCATACGCGGCCGGCTGGACTTCGCCGTATCGATTTTGCGGCAAGCCTTTGACAAAACATCCGATGCGATTGGGGAACGCGGTCTCATCGCCATTCGATTTACCGGAGGCCAGCGGCCGCATACTCTGGGTTTGAGCCGCCTGGGTACGGACCTGCAAGGCCGCCCGAGTGCGTGCCGGCTTGGTTTCCGATGAGAACGGAGCGGTGCCCAGGCTGGTCGCGCGCAAAATTCTCGACGAAGAAAGAGCGGCGGCAAGTCCGCCAAAAAATCCCCTTCGGCTCAACGGAGTCATCATGAACGCTGGCGCCTTTCTCAGATTCAATTGGGTTGCGCTTCCACCACTTATCGAAGTTACACGACTTGTCAATCGGCGCTGAAGGTCCAATTCAGGATATTCGTGGTCACCGTGCCTATCCCTGTGCCGCCGGTGAAGCCGATGTAGCCGGTATTCGAGCCAAGAGCGGTGGGAATGTCCACGGCGAATGTATTTGTGCAGGAGGCATTTGTCTTGGTGTCCAGGATGGTGACCTTGAGACTTGTCCCGCTGTAAGCCAAAGTCACTTTGAAGGTATGGCCGCTGGTGAGCACGATTCCTGAACCGGTGAGATCGGTGGCCGGTAGCTCCGGAGCCGCACCGCCCGTGTACACGCCGATCGAATCCGTGCCCTCGCCCTCGTTGTTATAGATGTCGAATTTGAGGGCGAAGCTGGTCGGGATGGGCGAATAGCCGAGATACCCTCCGGCGTCTCCAAGAGCGGTCGGTCCGGCGTTCTGAATGGCGAACGTGAAGCCGTCCGCACTCGGATTGACCATTTGAAAGGTGAAGGAGCTGGTGAAATTGGCGATGCCGACCGGCGTGCCGTACCATGCCGAAGCTGCCTCGTAGTCGTTGCCGTCCGTTAACTCCAGGGCGTTTGAGTTCACCTGCGCGCTGCCGTTCAAAGAGAGCCCAAGGGCGCTGGGGAAGCCGGCGCTGTAGTTGACGGTTTGCGAAGTCAGCGTGCCGGTGGTGAAGGCGCTGCTGAAGGGGGTTACAGGATTGCCGTAGAGATCTGTGACACCGCTCACGGTGACCCCGTAGGCGGTATTGACCGCAAGCGGGGCGGCAGGGGTGAACAGGACAGTAGTTCCGCTGGACGCGACGGAGCCGGCAACCGCTGTTCCACTGGCTTTCAAGGCAATGGCCGCGGGCCCTGCCGTGGGCGTGCTGATCGGCGCGCTCAACGCCACGGCGACCGAAGTATTGGTGGAAACGCCCGTCGATGCATTGGCGGGGCTGACCGCGATTACCGTTGGGGACGTGGTTTGTTTTGCTTGCCCGGTGGTGAAGCAGGTTATATTTTGTCCGTTCTGGGCCAGCCCATGGCCCTCCAGATCAACGACCCCGTTGATCGCGGAGCAATACTGCGTCGCCGCGGCAAGAGCGGCGGCGGGCTTGAACACAACAGTAGTTCCGTCGGCGGAGTAGGTCAGTGCGCCGGTCAGGGCTGTCGCGGTGCCGGAAGCCGTAAGAGACAGCGTCCCGCTGCCCAGCGTTGCCGTGTCGGCGGGTTTATTGAACACGACCTGAATCTGGGCGTTGAGCGGAATTGCGTTGCTGCCATTGGCCGGCGTTACAGACACGACGTTTAAGCCCGTCAAATCCGCTTCTGTTCCGGTGGTAAAGCTGGATGTCACGGGCGAGCTCATCGCGGCGCCACTCAGGTTCGTGACGCCGGCCACCGTGAGCTTATAGAGCGTGGTGGGGAGCAGAGCTTCCGCAGGTGTGATGGTGAGCACAGTGTTGCCGGAACTAAGGACCGCGCAGGGAGCGCCCGTAGTCGCTTGATCGCCTTGGCAGCTCGCATCGTAGAGGCCTGGACCCACGGGAATCGCGGTCCCGTTGGCGGTCAGCGACACCTCGCCGAGGCTGGCAGCGTCAACCGGTTCGCTGAAAGCCACTACCATTTGAGCGTTGATCGGAATTTGCGCAGCGCCGTTCTTGGGGCTGACAGCCGTCACTTTGGGCGCCGGTTCGGTACCCGCCGGACCGGTCGTGAAGCCGAAGTTGTTGTAGGAGCCGCAGCAGGTCGACAGGACGTTTCCGGCAATATCGGCGATGCCCCGATTGGTGAAGTAGACATAGTAGGTCCGGTTGGCCGCGAGCACCGCCGAGGGTACGAAGTAGACGGTCCTGGCGTCGGAGCTTTCCGAGTAGGTTCCGGGCAACGCCTGGCCGGTGGTTGTGTCGTATATCTCAAAGGAATAGCTGTTCAGCGTGGTCGCATCGATCGGCGCGGTGGTCTCCAGGCTGATGACCGTATTCACCGGCACGTCACTGAGCGCAGGCGGAGTGGCGTTGACCGGATTGGCGGCGATGACGTAGGGCGCGGCTGTGGCGGCCGTTGTGCCAGTCGTGAAATGCGTGGTCAGGGCAGTCACGGGGTTGCCGGCCAGATCGGTGACGCCGCTGACGGCGAGCGTCATCGCGGTTGAGGGCGGCAGGGGGGCCTGGGGCGTGATGCGCACCGTCTGATCGTTATTGGTGAAGCTAATGGAGGCGGGTATCGCCGTTTGGCCGCCGCCGCTCAGTTTCACTGTGGTCCCGGTGACACTGAGAGTATCGATCGCGGTTGTAAAGGCAAGGCTGATGCCGGCGTTGAGCGGGACGCCGCTCAAACCATTCTGCGGGCTGACGACCGCGACGGTGGCTGGTTTTGTCTGTGCCGCCGTTCCGGTGGTGAAGCAGGAGCCCAGACTCTGAACGGCCAGACCGTTTGTGCCGAGCACGTTGCGGATATAGAAGCAGTATTCGCTGCTGGCCGTGAGAGCCGCGCTGGGCTTCATTTGGATTACCGTCCCGGTGCTGTCGAGCGAGACCTTGGCGGAGACCGGGCCGCTCGGACCGTTGAGGAAGACGTTGGTCGCATTGACTGTGGAGCTGGCAAGTGTTTCGTTATATCCGGCGTCGATGATTGTGTTCAAGGGCACGCCTGTGGCTCCATTGAACGGGTCGAAATTCACAGCGGTCGGGGCCGTTGCGCTCGGTTCGGTGATGGTGGTGAAGGAGCCCTGGTAGGCGGTCACGGTCTTTCCGCTGGTGTCCTCAGCGGTTGGATTTAGGAAGACCTGAATCAACGCTCCGTACTGCCATGGGGCCGACGGCGTAAATTCGATCGTCTGGCCATTGCCGGTGACGCTGACGGTTCCGGGTACTGTCTGGCCATTCTGGGAAACCTGCAACGCGCCCTGGACAGTGGCGGCAATCAAAGGCGTGTCTACAAACAGGACGATAGGACTGGCGCCGATGGCGATATTGGTGGCGCCATTGCCGGGCCGCTGGGTCACGACGGAAGCATGGCTGGTGTCGACGGTCGCTCCGGTGGTGAATTGACTGGTGAAGTCGGCCGCCGGATTACCAAGGATGTCGGTGACCGTATGAGGCACGGCGACGGTAATCACGGTCGACGCCGGCAGGTTGAAGCCGTAGAGCACCACCGTGGTGTTGTCCGACGAAACAGTCGTGTAGTAGCCCACCGATTGATCCCCGGCAAGCAGTTCTATGCTGCCGTTGGTGAGAGTCGTGCGGTTCATGGACGATGAGAAGGTAATGGCGACCTGCCCGTTCAGGCCGATCCCGGTTGCCCCGCTGACCGGAGTTACGGAAACCACCGACGGCATGGACGTGTCGGCCGCGGAGGCCGTGGTGAAGCTGCCCGACCCGACCTGGCCATTGTTTCCAGCCAGATCCTGCACATACGCAAAGTAGTTGACGGTGATGGAGACCGTCGCATTGCCCGGCAACGGCGTCGCCGGGGTGAACGTGACCGTAGACCCGCTGACGCGATAACTGCCGGCGAGGGTGAGACTGTTGGCCTGCACGTTCACCGACAAGGCATTTACCGTCAAAGGATTCACCGGTTCGTTGAAGGTGACCGAGATGGTCGAGTTGACCGGAACTTTGGTGGCGCCATTGCCCGGAGTGCTGCCGGTCACTTGCAGCGGACCGGCGTCGGCTGTCGCCGAGGAGGAGGTCGTGAATTTGCTGGTGAAGGCCGCGACCGCATTGCCCGCCAAATCCGTCAGGCCCATCAGTTGGAGTGTGTAAGGAGCGCTGACCGCCAGCGGCGCCGAAGGCGTAAAGGCGATCGTGGTGTTTCCGCTGCCGACAGAGATTGAGCCCGCCACGGCCTGCCCGCCGGAGGTCAGCGTGATGTCGCTGGAGGCCGCACTTACCGCGCTGATGGGTGCGCTCAGGCCGATCTCGACGATCGCGTTCACCGGCACGGCGGTTGCGCCGTTGACCGGGCTCACTGAAGTCGCCGTCGGGGCGGAGGTCGCTTTGCTGGCTCCCGTGGTGAAGCAACTCACGTTTTGTCCGTTCTGTTGCAGGCCGTGCCCTTCCAGATCGACCACACCGTTGACGTAGACGCAGTATTGGGTTTCTGTTATCAGCGGCGAGGCCGGTGTGAGTGTGACGCTCTGACCGCCCGGCGCAACGGCGAGGCTTCCAGCGACTGCGGAAGAGAGCGATACTCCCGCCGGATACAGAATTACATTGGCCACGCTCAACGTAGCGGCGTCCACCTGCTTGCTGAAGGCGAGTCGCACCAGCGTATTCAGCGGGATTCCGCTGCTGTTGTTGGCGGGGTCGCCCAGCACTACGGTCGGCGCGACAAAGTCGCCTTCCGCGCTGGTGGTGAAGGTGGAAACCACCGGCGCGCTCAAAGCGTTCCCGCTCTGATCCGTCACTCCGGATACGGTGAGAGTGTAAGTGGTATTGGCCAGTAGCCCCGGCAAAGCAAGGAGCGTGAGCGTCTGGTTTCCGTTGGCGGGCGTCGCGCTGAGCGGCACGGCGTTTCCGTTGGCGGAGAGCGTGACTGCGCCCGCGGTAGCCGGATTCACCGGTCCGTTGAACTCGACCACTATCTGAGCATTGATGGGAACCTGCGCGGTGCCCTTGGCGGGGCTGATGCCTGTGACCTGGAGCGGAGCTGTGACCGTGTTGAATCCGGTGGTGAACGAATAGTTGCAGCAACTGTTCAGCAAGTCGCCGGCCAGGTCGGTCATCCCGCGAGAGCTGTAGTAGAGGGAGAAACTCCGGCCGATGGCCAGAGGAGATGTGGGGACGAAGTAGACCGTCGTGCCGTCGGCGCTCTCGGAATACGATCCGTTGACTGGCGCGTTGAGCGTATTGTCCTGAAGAAGGAAACTCGAGCCATTGACCGTCGTGGGGTCGATCGCGGCATTGGCCTGCAGGCTGATCGCTGCGTTGATTGGGACATTGGTCGCATTCGCAGCGGGATTCTCCGCGATTACCGCGGGATTTGTCGTCTCGGGCGCGGTTCCCGTCGTGAATCGGACGGTTTCGGGCGCCACCGGGTTTCCGGCCACATCGGTGATGCCGGAAATGACGAGAGTCATCGGGGTAGAGGCAGGCAAAGGCGCCTCAGTCGCGATCAGCACCGAGTCGCTGGTGTAGGCCGGGTTGGTCGCCGTCGCGGGATTGAAGGCGAAACTGATCGAAGCCGGGATGGATCCCTGTCCACCGCCGCTCAGTTGTACGGTGGCGGCATTGACCGTCAGCGTATCCAGCAATTGGTTGAAGCGCAGGCGCACGTTGGCATTCAAAGGCACGTTGCTCAGCCCATTTGCCGGGCTAACCAACATCGTCGGAGTCGCCTTCAAGGCGCTGCTACCGGTGGTGAAACACGCGTAGAGCGAGGGGGCGGCCAAGCCGTTTGTGCCCACGATATTCTGCGCGAGCAGGCAGTACTGGCTGTTGGCCGTGAGTGCGCCCGACGGGACAAGATGAATCATCGTACCGGTCGAGTCCAGCGACACGGTAGCCGCTACCGCTCCATTGGGGCCGTTGAGATCAATGTCGGTCGCGTTCACCGTGGCCGCGGTGACGGGCTCACTGTAGCTTAAATCCACCACGGTGTTCAGAGGCACGTTCTGGCCCTGGTTCGACGGGGTATAGTTGACCACCTCGGGAGCCGTTGTCGCCGGATTGCCGGCGGTATTGAAGGTGCCTTGGTAGGCGCTGATCGCGTTGCCGCCAGAATCCTCGGCCGATGCATCTAGAAAGACCTGAATCACCGATCCGTACTGCATGGGCGCAGCGGGTGTGAATTCAATCGTCTGGCCGTTACCGGTGACGCTGACCGCGCCGGCAATCGGTTGACCGTTCTGGGCCACATGCATGGCGCCCGTGACCGTGGAGGCATTCAACGGCGCGTTCATGAACAGCACGATCGGACTTGCCCCGACACTCACATTGGTCGCGCCATTTGCGGGTCGCTGACTCACCACCGCGGCATGGCTGGTGTCGATGGCCGCTCCGGTGGTGAACTGGCTGGTGAAATCCTTCACCCCATTCCCCGATAGATCCGTGACGGTATGCGGCACCGCTACCGTGATGACGGTTGAGGCGGGCAGCGAAAAGCCGTAAAGCACCACCGTCCGGTTATCCGCTGAAACGCTGGTGTCATAGCCCTGCGGCTGGCCCTCGGCCAGCAGCGCGATCGCTCCGCTGGTCAGCGTCGAGCGGTTCATCGACTTCGAGAAGGTGATCGCCACCTGGCCGTTCAAGCCGATATTGGTCGCTCCGTTCACCGGCGTTACGGAAACCACCGTCGGCGGCGCAGTGTCTGCGGTGGTCGCGGTGGTAAAGCCGGTCTGTGTGTACTGACCGGTGTTGCCGGCGTAGTCCTGCACCGCGCCGTAGTAGTCCACGGTGACGTATACCGTCGCATTGGCGGGCAGTTGGGTCAGCGGCGTAAACGTCACGGCTGCCCCGTTCACGGCATAGCTCCCCGCCAGAGTCTCGCCGTTTGCTTGCACGTTCACGGAAAGGTCGTTCACGGTAAGCGGATTCACCGGCTCGCTGAAGGTGACGGCGATGGTGGAATTGACGGCAACGCCTGTAGCTCCCTGGGCCGGTGTGACGCTGGCTACAGAGAGAGCGCCTGCTACAGCCGATGCGCCGCAACTTTCGATCGCCGCCTGCAGGCGGAAGGCCTCATACGAGTTGTCCGTCGGACCCCAGCCCAGCGAAAGCGTGTTGACGCCCGGAACCAGGAAGCTCGAAACGGGAATATTCAAAGCTGTGAGCGCGGACTCGGAGCTGATCGTCGACATGATCGCCTTGCCGTTGATGCCCAGTTGCCCCTCGTCGTCCACGCCCATTGAACCCACCAGACAAAGGTTCGGTGGAACGCTCGTCCCCGGAACGGTGAACTTGGTCGAGTAAACGCCGAACGTGTTTCCGGTCACGCTGTCGGGATCGATCGCGATCCAGGAGGAATTTGGCCCGTCAGCCGGCCAGACATACGAGTAGCCCGTCTGCCCTGGGACGGCAACCAGCAGTTGCTTGGTAGCGCCGGTAGCCGAGAACGTTCCCGGAGCCGGGGTCGTCGCCGTCGGCGTTACCACCCAGTGCGCGTCCGGAGTATCGCCCGTGGCGATCAGGTTGCCGCTCGCGTTCAGGCCCGTCGAAAGCACGATGAGCGCGGTGGAAGTTGCCGTGGTGAAGTTGCCGGTGAATGGCACAACCGTGTTCCCGGCCAGATCGGTTACACCGCTTACTTGCACCGTGTACACGGTATTCGCGGCCAGAGGATTGGTTGGCGTAAACGTTAGCGTCGTTGCGCCGCTCACGGCGCTGATGCTTCCGGCAACCACTGTTTTACCGGCGGTCACCTGGATCGCCGACCCTCCGGCGCCGGTCGCGCTGATCGGTTCGCTAAAGGCCACGGAAACCAGGGCGTTCAACGGAACCGCCGTCGAGCCGCTCACCGGGCTCATCGACACAACCGTGGGCCCCGTCGTCGCCGAGGCAGCGCCGGTGGTGAAGCAGGTCACATTCCCCTGCCCCTGGAGACTGTTGCCGTCCGCGTCCACAATGCCGGTGATATAGAAGCAATACTGCGTCTCAGCCACAAGGGGCGACGCCGGGGTGAACGTTACGCTTTGGCTCCCTGAGCCGGGTACAAAGATCCCAGCGACCGGGAATTGGCCCCCCGCCGCGCTTGGGTATAGCTCCATATGCGCCGAATTCAACGTGGTTGCGTCCACCGGCTTGCTGAAGCCGAGGCTCACCAACGTATTCGTCGGAACGCTGGTACTGCCATTGGCCGGATTCACAGAAACCACGCTGGGCGTCGTCGCATCGGCTCCAGTTCCGGTTGTGAAGCTGAAGCTCGCAGGATTCGCCAACGCCGTTCCGGTCAGATTGGCAACGCCGGCGCCGACGTTGACCGTGTATTTGGTGTTCGGCGCAAATGCGGCAGTCGGAGTAATGGTCACCCGCTGATCGCCGCTCGATTCCGCCATCATCACCGCAACCGGCGCGCCAGCTGCCGTGACGGTGATATTGGGCACCACAGTTGCGATGTCCACCGCCTCATTGAATTGCAGGTTCACCAGGGCATTCGTCCCCAGACCCGTGGCGCCGTTCGCTGGGCTGTTGGCTACCAGTTGCAGCGCCGCGGTTTCAGGCGTATCCGTGGTCGAGAAATAGTAGGCGTTGGTGGCTACCAGATTGTTCCCGTAAATATCCTTGATGTTGGTCGAAAGCGTGACATAAAACGAGTCGGCCACCGGCAGCGGCGGGTTGGGAATGAACGACGCTGTGATGCCATCCGCATCCGCCTGCACCATCCCCGGAACCGGCAGATTGGTGTTGCGATCGATGATGGAGAAATTCGCCGGCGTCAGCGTCGAGGGGTCGATCGCTTTGCTGAACTGCACGGTGTAATGCACGTTGGTGGGCACGTTGCTGGAGTTGTTCTCGGGGTCAACCAGAGCCACCGTCGGCTGCGTAAACTCGGCCGCCGTTCCGGTAGTGAAGGTGCTGGTAAAGGGCGTGGTCATCAGGTTACCCGCGGCGTCCCGCACGCCATTGACCTGCACGGTGAACGGGGTATTGGCAGGCAGCGGCTGAGGTGTCGAAAAGGTCGCGGAAAGGCCGTCGTTCGAGGGCGTCACCGTGCCTGTCACGCCGCCCAATGGCCCGGTAAGCGTGACGGTCCCGGAGACGACCGAGTTGCCGCAGCAGGTGCGGTTGAGATAGGACTGCAAGGTTTGAAACGCAATCTGCTGGGAACTCGACGGCACGCTGGTGTTTTCACCCAAAGCGTTTGCGATCGCCGTCTGCGCCGCGGCCTGGGTGACGCCGATCATCAGCGGCTCGGTAAACCGCGCCACCACCACGCCGTTGATATTGGCCGGCGACAGACCATTCTTGGGCGTAATCTGCGCTACCGCCGGAGGCACTCGGTTGGGATTGACCGGGCTAAGCCCCATCTGAAAATCCTGCAGGATGGTCAGGCCGCTCTTGTCCGGGTCCTGCCCGGCCACGGTCGGGTCCAGCGGATTGAGCCCGAAGAAGACCTGCCAGCCATCTGGCAATCCGTCCCCCGAGGTGTACGCATTGAGCGGATTGGTGCCAATCGCAATCTCGACGGCATTGGTGAGGCCGTCGCCGTCGGCGTCGCCATCCGGCGTGATGATCTGCAGCGTGTTGGCCGTAGTCGCTACCAGGCTCGACGACTGGGCGCCGTTGGCGGCCACCACGGAAAAGCTGCCCAGCGTGCCCGCGGCAATAGTCAGGCTCAGCGTGGCGGAGTTGCCGGCGGAGTTGACCGTGGCCGAATTTACCGTGATGGGCGCAGGCGTAAAGGCCGGCAGGAAGCTGAAGGTCGCTCCGGTCAACCCCAGGCCGTTGACGGTGAAATTAGAGACAGTCGTTGGATTCGCCCCGCTCACCAGATACTGCGGCGTCACGGAAAGGATCGTCGGCCCGGCCACGAAGGTGAAGTTGGTCGTGGACTTGGCCGTCACGCCGGCGACGCCCACGGAAATCGGCCCGGTAGTCGCGCCGGAAGGGACGGCAGCCGTGAGAGTCGTAGCCGTGGCGGAAAGGA
>Ga0116231_10010148_pt1 | contig 15376 bp, 13 predicted proteins | sample S1TSphgellanicum_2_FD_89695 | JGI IMG/M metagenome (GOLD analysis project Ga0116231, IMG submission 89695) | Host-associated microbial communities from peat moss isolated from Minnesota, USA - S1T2_Fd - Sphagnum magellanicum MG | ecosystem: Host-associated > Plants > Peat moss > Unclassified...
AGGGGGGGAAATTTTGGGGTAGAGCAGAGGTGGAGAAAAAAAAAAAATCCGGGCAGGGGGGAGGGGATTTTTGTTCATCCGGAAAACGGCCTCAACGGGCTCATCCGCAACTGGTGCATTGGTGGCTGCTAATTCACTCCAGCCCAATGCCTCCTCTTTCCCCTATTTGTTGAACAGGTCCATGAACAACAAACCCCATTGCAATTAACACTCCCAAGGAGACCTTCATTTTGCAGGTTTTCATGATTCAGACTTGCTATTACATAATGGTACTGGGTGATGCTCACTACATCCTCTTCTGCATGAGAACCAAATGATGAGGAATGGGGACCATGGTATAATCCCATCAAGCCATTGCAATCACTCGATTAGGTGGGGGAAACCCTGTAGTCCATAAGTTCTAGACAAGTATTGGAAAGTCTACAACGGTAGGCAAGCTTGCACTTGTCCTGCCATGTTCCACATCCAATGCAGGAAGTTATTAGTTGCTTTTAGTAGCCACCGGCATCCTTGGAAGCTCATCAACCACAACACTTGAGCTCAATACATGGTGGTGCACTTTTCAGTTGAACAGCCACTCAGTCATGCTTAGTTGGCCAATTAAATTATTTAAAAATCTTTATACAAAAGCCTTACAAGTTAGTTCGTTGGGTGTTGTTTTCTAAGTCTGAAACATTGAAAAAATGACCCAAACTCTCCATAAACTACGGATTCAATTCAAACTTTTGAAAGTCACTAAAGACATCACCTGACAATTTATTTTTTTCCTGAGGATAATAACAAGCCAAACGTATATGCCAGAAACCATTTCTAATAGTACTTGGGTCTAATGGCCTCGAGGACGTGTGATATGGGTGGCCCTATGTTTAATTGCTTGGGAAAAAGTTCGTGCATTCTCTTCCTTCTTGTTTTGAATGGTTCATCCTCCACCAAGCATGCTACTTTTAAATCTTTTTTTTTTGGGAAATTTTTCAAGTTTTTCCTTTCTTTTTCTCTCTTTCTTATCCATTGACTTTCAACTTGTAATGTACCAGTGTCCTTGCAACAGATTTGATTTAGTGTGAAACCCAAAAGATTATCCATTTGATCAAAAGGAAAAATCAAATATACAATTTGATTTAGTTTGTTGTTTTTCTTCTTCTTGGATTTCAACATGGGATTGGATAAATAGATGGTAACTAAAGAGAGCAAACACATTATAAAATACTAAGAAAGGGGAAGAGGGGCACAATTTGCCAACTAAAGAATAACTCAATGACTCTTCACAATGATTGGAAGAAGAGAAGACGTGCAACTTGCCAACTAAGGTGTGACCAAGCAAACTCTCACCCAATTTTAATAAGTCTTGTGCATAAAAACAAAAGGAGCCCACTACACTAATATAATGTGGGAGTTTGGATCCCGAAGTTAGTAGTTTCCATTGAGTTGGAGTTCATCGCAGAGTGGACTTCTTTAGAGACTATGGCATAGGCCAGCTTTGAAACACAACCACAGAAAATAAACAAAAATCATAGATCTATGTAACATTAGAAACCTGGGGGGGAAAAAAGCTTCAACCAGCTGAATACAAACACAATCAAAGGGACCAAAAATTATGTATCGAGTGCATATTATGTGCATATTAATAAGGTGAAGAAAACAGCTTTTAAGGTACTACAAAGTTCAAACAAAACCAAAGAAACCTAAAAAGAAAACACTGATCTCCGTATAGCAGCATGATAATAAGGAGAGGAAAAACAGATTTTTAACTACTGCAAAAAAAACATTAAAAAGAAACCCATTTAGGAAGATCATTGGTCTAAACTCTACATAGTTTAATATAAGAAAAATGTGGATGCTTGAACCAGTGATTGTACTGTTCTTGTAATGACTTTTGACTATACCAACTGGTCCTAGTACTAGGTGCAATTTGAAAGTTTTTATAGCATCCTGATTCTGGTATTAGACACTTTTTATACTTTTATACCACCCTGGTCCTGGTACTGCGTACAACACTGTTTTTGGCTGCTGTGTGGTAGGTAATATACCAGTGTTGGCTATTTCTTCCTTTCTGAGAGCATCCCCCCAGTGCTTAGTATGTGACCCTGCAAAAATAATCCTCACATCCAAGCTTAGTTATTTACTTTTCTCCAACCCCACCCATAAAACTGAAACTAGGACTGCAGATATGTGGGAACTACTAACAGAAAACCACATGCACCAATCATTACGATTGGCCAATAAGAAATGCGGAGTAACACAAATCATATTTATTACACTCTTCTCTAGGAGGTGCGCAGCTTTTGCTGCGCATTTCACCAGCTGGAGCAAATTGCCCACATATGAATTTCGACTGCAGACTATGGTCTAAGTCAGAAGTAAGAACCTGTCTACTCCTAAAGGAATCCTGCAAATTAAAAACTTTTATAGTAGTAAAAGGTAAAGAAAGGGATCTATGCACTTGCCTCATTGGGATGCAAGAGCAAACCTATTTTCCTGAGAGAAACCGACATATTTTGACTTTCTTAATCTGATTTTAATGTGCAGGTTCACATCCTGAGCACCGCCGCGCATGCTCTAAGAGTAACTTTGGTCTCTGTTCAACATTAGATAAAAATATTTTGGTATGTTCTCTGGGTGTGGGTTGAGCTTCAATCTTCAAACCTTTACACTTGGAGGTTTCGGTTGTGGCACCTTTTTTTCAATTTCGGGAACATCTATACTCAGTTTGAAAATCAAGTCTTGTTCCATGTATACACTACACACTCCCAACGCATAAGAGTAAAAATTGTACATTGTAATATAAGGGCAACTTGAGCACATGAATGTTGCATAATTAATTGAATTTGAAGATTCTTCATTTTCTTTCACAATATTTTTTTTCTTCAAGGAAAGTAATTTTTAAAAGTTTCAGCATTTTTAAGAATAATATAATTTGTGTCGAAGCCACCAAGGTATTATAGTAGGTATGAGGTTTCATAATAAATTAAAACTGTAGATTTTAGTTTTATGGCTAGTTAAAATTAATCATTTACTAAAGTTAAATTTATTTACAAGTTCTTTTTAAAAAATGAACTTGCTTACGTAAAGAACATGTGTTCAAGAGTTGTTTCATATTTCTACTTCTAACACAAGGTTAGTTCCATGGTTCAATTCTTGTGTTGATTGCGACAAAATGGTGTTGGTTTGAATCCAATTCATACTAACATTAGCCTTTGGGTTTAACACTCAAAGTGTGGGAGGTTGCCTACATTGATATATAATAAGGTTGTTTAGTTTTTTACTTCAAAAAGAGCCTTTGATTTTGGTTTTAAACTTTTTCTTCTTTTTTTTGGATGGAGATTTTGATTTAATCTTGAAACTCATTTTTTGGATTTTGAAAACAAAGTTCAATTTTGGTTTGATTTAAGACAACGCTAGGCTCTATCTCCATTACACACAACTAAACTAAAAAAAAAGAAGTGTAATTAGTCTAAAATAAAAAATTATGTAATATTAATTATGTACATCCAATCAAATGTAATTATGTACTAAGAGAATTTGAATTTCTTTTATGCTTTTCATTTTCTTTTGTTCTTTAGTCATTGCTCCCTTGTGAGAGATTTGATTATCATCCTTTCATTTATGAGCACATGTCAAGGTGACCTTTTTGTTAGGCCTCTTTTTATTTTGGGTTATTCTTTTTTTCCTTGTGCTAACAACACCCATATCTTTAGTCTTGTCAATGTTGTTCCCTTAACCTTTAATCATTTTGCCTCTGAATTGGCTTATGTAAAGTTGGTTATTCAACTTTGCAAGTGTTCATGTTAGGCCCCTTTTAACTTGCCTTTTAGGTTCACCCTCCCATTTAATTTTTGTTACATTATCAATAACATTTTGTGTGTCCTTTTTGGTTTTGGTTTCTTTTCATCATTATTTTGCAAGAAGTTTTAAATGATGATGTTCACCATGTTGATGCATTTTTGAAGTTAGAAGATTAAGATAAAATTTGCAAAACTCTATTGGTGTTTTGTTTAAAAGTCTTCTTATTTGTTCCATTGTTTTTTTTTTCTCGAATTTGTGTTAGTTCATTATTTTCAATGCAACCTTGTTGGTAGTTATTGAAAGGCCTTTAAGCATAAGTTTTTTGGAATGCCCTCAAGCTCCCTTAGTCCATTGGTAGGTTTGTTTCCTCATTTATAATGGAAGGTTAAGTTCATTTCCGTATAGGGCATTGTTTCAATGGCCTATTTAAAGAGTTGGGTTTTAATTGCCCCTACCATAGCTTCTAGGTTCTTATTGAACTTTTGCCCATTCTTATTGGAGGTGATAAGAACAAACAATACAAGATCATTATTCTTCCAAGCCCACTTTAAATTAACATGTAAGTTTTTTCCTCTAATGGCGGCATGATGTGTGTTCCCATTTGAGCTATTGGTAGAAAAAGGAGCAAATTGGTTTAAGGAAAATATTTCAAAAAAATTGTATTATCATTCTTTTTCTAGCATCATCTTTGATTTATCATTCGATTTGCATTGAACACATTTGTGATCTTATGTGGGTCCAAATATGAAGGCATCATTGTTGTCTACTCAACCAATGATTTTTTGGGTCAGTTTCAAACATTTTTTCCATTGCATTGCTCATTTGGTTGGACTTCCCCCATCCTTTAACCTTTGGTTTGTCACATTGCATTTGTGGTTAATCTTTGGATCCTATGGGGATTCACATTCTTCAGTGCACTCATGCTAGGGAGACAACAACTTCCCATGATGTTGTGCAAGATGTTTTTGTGTCTATTGAAAGGGATGCGAGATTTCATATTTTACATTAGTAGACCCACATTCTTTCGCCTCTTACCTTTCATTCTTCGTGTCGACATGTTGGCATTGTGATTTCAGTGGATGGTGTTTGGACATTGGTCGGTGTCATCATTTCTGACCCAATTCAAGTAAATTTAGTTTTGCAAACAATTTTATCTCATGAGGTTGTTATCAATAGTAGAAAATGTTCTTTTGTGACTTGCTTTAGTTGATTAAAAGTGTCATTTGCAATTATTTTGGAGACTTGCATAGTTGCACATGACATTTTTAATCACCTAAAATAAGTCGCAACATGGGGTTTTTCTATTAATGAGTGACAATTGCAATTCAAGTTAAGAATGACATTTATCATGATCAATATTTAACAAACACGTTCTTACTTTTAGCCATAGTAGATCAACGATTTTTTTCATCGATGTGCTAACATGACATGAAGAGCAAAGGGCATTGGAAACCCTCCTCTTTCAATTTTGTGTTCATTTTACATGTAAAGGATGTTGGTGATGTCGCTCTGAACATAACAACCTCTATTTTGAAGCAAGTGATTATCGTAGGTGAGTTCTTTTTAGCTAGTTGAAGCAAGTGATTATCGCAAGTGAGTTCTTTTTAGCTAGGCGTTCTTTTAGGTGGTCCTCCCTTCTCATTATTCGATATGCTTCTTGCTATTGAGGAGGGGAAGGTTTCAAGTACTTGATTTGTTCTAATTTCCCTTGCAGTCGACCCACTTTGGAGGTTTTTTTTTCGTTTGTTAGGAGTTGGGTCTTTCTATCTTATACCTTTTTCTCCCCCTTTTTTTTGAGTGTTTTATTTTAGTCATGATTGGTAGGTTTTCATCATTTTCCAATGGCAACAACCCAGTTCCAGTTTTGATATCAATTTTAAAGAGAAGCCGATTCTTTTGGTTAAGTTCCAATGGCAGTTTTCTTTTGGAACCTTTGGTGGCAAGACCTGAGAACTTAACTTTATAACCCAACCTGAACCTGACAAAATTCAAGAACTTAACAACTTCTGATATATGCCCAATATTAAAACTGGTATAAGTAGGATGTTAGTATGGTATTGGTACCTCTTACCAGGCTGGTATTGGTATGAGCTAATACTGCCACCCATTGTACCAGCTTGGTAGGGTACTAAGTGGAAGTTTCAGTATTTAGTGGTTCCATTACCTTGGAGTGGCACACCTCTTTTGGGCTGTTTGTTTGCTTGCCTGGACTTTGGTCCTTGGCGGTTTGTTTCTTTTTCTCTCCCTTGCTTGGGAGTTTTCTTTGTATGAAATTTGGCCAGGGGTTTCATCACGTGGATACCCCTGTGCATACACCAAACTACATACCATGCACATGGGTAATATAAATCTGACTAACACTGCTTTGAACTTTGAACTACAACCCAAAGAAAACCCATGTCAGAAAATGCAGTGAAAAAAAGAAGTTAAAAACCATCAGAAAAGCATTAAAAAATGGATTAAAAATTGCATTAAAAAATTTGCATGAGAAATGCACAGAAATCAGAGGGAAAATTCGAGCTGTCCTCGTCTGCGCACTGCGTGCGAGCAAGCAAGTCTTTTGTCGTCTTTCTTGCCATGATCTTTCGAGGGCATTGAACTCACGCGCCAACCAAAATTTTCTCTCCTTTGGGTTTGCACAAGTCTTCTAGCTTGTAATGCCAGTAGTAGTCTACAGCTAGCTGCCGATGCAAGTCTCTGTGGAATTGCAGAGTATAAAAAAAGAGTAGCTCAAGGGACAGATCTCATGAGCTGAGGAGAATCATCCGCACCTGCAAGTCTGCATTCTAGATTCCAAGGCTTTTTATCAGTTATTTGTGAAGTCCTATGTGTGTCAAATCAGAACGAAAAATTGGAGTATCAGTCTGTAAAATTGTTGCACTCGGATCTTAATTTTTGAGTTTACAGATGCAAAAGATTAATCACACAAGCAGCCAAATGTGAAGGTCGAGTTTGAAGCAATCCGAGGAGTCTAGAGAAGTTGCAGGAGAATTGGTTTTTTTTTTTTCCCGTTCTACTAGAGGTCTTTGCTGCTGATTTTGATCTGACGTCTAGTAGAGAGATCACAGGAGTATAAAATTTGGATAGTGGAAAACTGGTTGAAGTTAGTCTAAGGACGATCCATCGCAGTCCTTCTTGGAGATTCAGTGATATATAACACGCATGGAGCTGGGAAGGAAGTTTATAGCTGCCAGGAAGGTCTTAATCGTTTCTATTGTCCTGAGCTTGATGGTTTTGGGTGCGGCGAATATCAGGTCGGCAAACGCAGCTACTAGCACGCGGTCGTCATTGAAGATCGGGTTCTACGCAACGTCGTGTCCGACGGCAGAGTCGCTGATACAGAACGCGACGCAAACGAAATGGAACGTCGACAAGACCATCACCGCTGGCATTCTTCGTATGTTTTTTCACGACTGCTTTGTCCAGGTACAGAATCTTGTTATTGCACCTGCGGTACTTCTAAGTCTTGATCATCCAGAAGGAGAAAAATCACCATAGCTGCACTACATGATACACTCGTTGGGTCCACTTTGAAAATCTTTTTCTTTTGCGAAGATTTCGCAATGTGACTACCAGCTGCTAGCCATTGCGCACTTGCAGTCCGGGGAATTTGAGTTTGTGCGTCGTGGGTGTGGATCATCTGTTGCAGGGATGTGATGCATCGAATCTGATTGTCAGCACGCCGACCAACAAGGCGGAACTGGATGCTCTCCCTAACCTAACATTGCACGGAATGGATCTTATCGAGACCGCCAAGGCCGCTGTTGAGGAGGCTTGCCCCGGCATTGTCTCCTGCGCCGACATCATCGCCCTCGCCACTCGCGACGTCGTCGTCATTGTAAGGACATCTTTCCATTAGGCTATTGCGATCAGAGATTCTGTGATCACAACAACTTTTCATTATTTTTTTCCACCTGGAGCTTGTGGAAATTTTGTGCTGCTCTAAGATCGGACGCTGTTTTCCTCGCTCAGAGTCATCTCACAGCTCTATCAGTCAAGCATTGACCAAATGCTGCAAGATCTTTGGGAGCTGTGACTCAGATTGTGACTCAGCATGAACTGGCTTTGTCCCCCACCACCTCACGTTCCAACATTGAGTAACTACATATTTTCAACGCAGTTGCAACTCTCCAAGGGAAAGTGCCCATCCATCCAGCAAGAAACAAGGCCCTCTGTCATGAGAGGTTCTCTGTCATGAGTGGTTTTCCATTAGGCTACTGTGCTCAGATCACAGCATCCTAATGGAAAGAGACCCAAATTGATGGAACAATCAATCAAGAATTTCAATCGGCTTTTCTCAAGATGATTCTGAGCATTTCCCTCGCTATGATTTTTGCAGGCTGGGGGAAGCACTTACGCAGTCCCGACGGGGCGGAGAGACAGCCGAGTGTCGTTGGCGTCTTCAGTGAATATACCAGCTCCGACCATGAGTGTAGCCTCAGCGGCTTCCGCATTCCAGGGACGCGGCCTCACACTCCAGGACATGGTTACTCTCCTAGGAGCTCACACAGTAGGAGTGGCACACTGCGAATTCTTCTTCAACCGTCTGTACAATTACAGTGGAACGGGACACCAAGACCCGAACATGACACCATCTCTAGCATCCTCCTTGAAGTCCGTGTGCGGCCCGCAGCTGAACGGCCTAGGCAATACGGTGGCACTAGACCAAGGCACAGAGTTCGTCTTCGACACCAGCTACTACCAGCAGCTGAAGCAGAACCATGGCATAATGCAGATCGACCAGGAGCTGACTCAAGACCCCACAACGTCGGCATTGGTGACGTCTTTTGCGGGGCAATCTACCCACTTCGATAGCCGCTTCGCTCAAGCGATCGTGAAAATGGGTAACATCGGAGTCCTTACAGGCTCACAGGGCGAAATTCGCAGAATCTGCTCCAAAATCAACTAGTCCAATACACACACAACCCACCAATATGAATTTTTTTCTGCGTCTCTCCATAAAACAAAATCCTTGTTCAAACATTCTTTCTGCATGATCTCGGCGAAACAAAACCCAACATTCTTTTGTAGTTCTAGACATCAATTTTCCTCAATTTCCTCCAAATACTCCTCGGATTAGAACTGCAGATTGATGATCAAGCTGACGCGAATTCAGCCAAAATTTCCTTGGAATTGAGCAGCCTGGAACTTCATCAATGTACACATCCAAGAAGCAAATCACAATTGTACAGAAGAAAAGCATCCATGGCTGAATGTAGGAACTGCGGCAGACTGCGGCATTTCCTACAGAACATTGGAGGATTCAGGGTTTAGAATAATTGTAGGGTTTAGGTTTTATGGTTTTTAGGGTTTAGAGGAATTGTAAGGGTTTAGGGTGTAGGGTTTTTAGGGTCATACAGGGAAATTTCAGCATTTGCTGTTTCATATGACTCATATGTTTCTTCAATCCATCTTCTTCACCCACAAATTTGTAAGCAACTGAATTTGGTGATCACTTAGAATATACAATTTTTTGGCTCTGCCCCTCTCCTCAAAGGGAGAGATTGCAACCTTGGATGTTGTAGTTTTCATTTGGTAGACATTTTGAGGAATGTTCACCAGGTGTTGTTGTTACTGTAAATTGTGGGTTCATTTTTGGGAACTTCATAACCATGGTTGTCAAAAGATCAAAGAACCAGTTCTGGTATATAGCCATGGCTCCCAAATTTTTCTTTTGTCAAAATCACACGACTGCCTATAAAACAGCCAGTTCTTTATTGGTTCTTTCATGAAAACTGTCAACTGGCTCTTTCATGAAAACTGCCAACTGGCTCTTTCCTTAAAACCGTTGGTTCTTTCATGAAACTTGCCAATTCTTTACTGCTGTTTTCATGGAACCCATCAGTTCTTTGAGGATTTTGAAATAATCAAAACCGATGGTTTTTTATTATCAATTTTTTTTCCAAAAAGCCAGAACAGGCCATTCTTCAAATAACCACACAATGTTCACTGGTTTGCACTTTGCTCTTTGCATAATGTTCATTGGGTTGCACTTCATACTTTGCACTGGTTTGCACTTTGCAGCTTGTTCAAACTCTAGTTGAAACTTCTGAAGCATTTTCAAACTCCTCAAACATCATGCACCTACAACTAATGGCTGAAGTGCTAGCAATACTCGCAAGTAGGTGTGCTGCTCATAGAACTTCCTTCTTTCTTTTGAACATAATGTAGATCCAACTTGACAAGGTGTTGGCATTACCCCATAATTTCAAGTCTTGCTCACCAACAGGTTTCAACCACTGACTTTTGTGGTATCAAATGAGGACTGTACCATTGAATCATCACCCTGGAGGTTATATTGATATAGCTTTTATGGTTTCATGTATTCTTGGCCCTTTTCTTGAGTATCAAGCAAAGTTTTAACCTTGTCTATTTGGATAAGAAATAAACACAAGTGCAGATACTAGATGGGCCCTTGAGAATAGGCATGAAAAGAAACCTTTGTGACCAATGAAATTGTTAGAATTGGAGCCTTGAATTATTTTTAGTTGTCTTGAGTAAACTGGCACTTAAATGTTGTGATTTTATATGTTGCAAATAATATAGAATTTTACAACCTTGGACAGCTGAAAACCTACTGCTCTCTATGCATCATGCATTTAAGTCAAAAGAACTCAGTTGTTGAGGACTGACTTCATGTATCCAGACAAACACACAACACTCTCACAAGCCATCATTCATATCCACTCCAATCTGTGGCATGATGAGTATCAGATCCAATGAATGAACTTTTGTGTTGGTTCTGTGCTGGTTCCCATAGAATCTCCACCCATCAGAGCTTTGATGAAGAAACCTGTGAAACGTTACAAAATGGAAACCAGTACACTAGAGGAGAACATATATGAACACTCAAAATGGTTGTACACAATATATTCAACATATAACTTGGAATACTGGACAACATATAAGTTATAATATGCCCAGAAAACATTCAATCAGTTGAGAAGCTACAGAATAACCAGGCAAATCCTCACTCAATCCAACCCAACAATCGGTAGGGGAGTCTGGAGGTAAAGAGAGATTCACAAAGTTTTCTTGCTCAGTACAACAACAAACTTATAGCAGCTGAGTAAAGACAAGGTGATATAGAAAAAGGTACATGACCCATTCACAATATCCGCTTGGCACCTGTTGTACTCATGATTTTCTTCCAAGGGACTCTCATAGTGTTCATGAAATCATGATCCTAACCCCCTCATAGTCCACACCATCCGATTTCCTAGCTCTAAAAATTGCAAGGTGATATCACGTAGGCTTGCAACTTGCCTTTAGAGCATGTCTACCCCACAACCCGTTTTTAGGACTCTATCACTGGGCTGACAACCTTTTTCTGCAATTTTTTTGGAGGGTTCTGATTTTCTAGTGCAATCTTCATGTTTTTTAACATTCAACACCATTTCTTGGACCTCACAAAATTGGGAAAAAAAATCTCTGGTGATGGCATTCTCTCACTTTCTACTGTCCAATTTTTCATGTTTATGGTGGGGATGAGGGAATATTTTACCATGTCTGTTTGATATGAGAAACACTGGAGGAGGCCCAAATAGAGGGTGTGGGTGCAGATGCTCTAATGAGGACCTGCAAGCTTCTTGGTTTCCTCACACCTAAATTAGTTCACCACTTGGAATTTTGCACAATTAAAAAACCTTTGATCAGGTATCCTCAAGAACTTTGCACAATTTGAAAAATCCTTGATAAGGTAGTGGGGGCCAGGGCCATGATGAAGTTCTCAGCAAACTGAGCTACTCATGTCCAAACAAGAAGAACGATAATTTAGATTGGAGAACTGTGCATAACTTAATCATTGCACATATTGGTTCTGTAGTGATCCATCCACGACAGAATGGCACACGCTTGCACACGCCGTCTCTGGGAAAGGGAATGAAGACTAATGGATCTTATGCATGGCTATGGTTGGTCATCATTGGAGGCTCTACTACCATGGGGTCCAACTTCCAAGACCTTTGAGTCCTTACCTTTGGACTGTGGACCCCATGCCGTTAGCAATCTCATATCTTTTGTAGAATTGACAAAAAGATAGATACATATGTGAAAATCTCTTCTAACTTTTCTTTTTTATTTATTTTTGGGTGGTGAAATATTGACATGCCCGGTTCTGTTGAGAGTTCGTTGCATGTGCTGCTGAGCAGCTGTTTGATGACTTATGAGACGTGAAGGAGACTGAAGGACAAGAAGAAGAAGAAGAAGAAGCAGGTCAGTTGCCATATGAAACAATGGGTAGTCATGGCAAGCTGCAAGCAGCTACCATTCTCATAATAGAGTTTGTAATACTTCTCATGCTTACAAGTCTTTGGCTACAGAGAGTGGGTTTTATAAAACTGAATTTCCCTCCTGGGAGCTTCAAATCTTCATCAGGAATTACTCTCTTTCAAGGGGGATTACACATCTTCATCATCAAACCTTAGTGGAGCATTTCACAGCCCTCCATTGGGTGGGCTTTATAACTGTGCAACACCCTCAGGTCAGTTTGTTCCCAAAATAATGGGCCCTCAGCCTCTGGCTTGGGGGGGCCATTATTGTGGGAACGCCCCAGCCATTGAGCATTCCCTTACATGTTCGCGGCCACACCCACCAGTGCACCATGAAGGATGAATGGTAAGTGGTCAGGAAACAGTTTTCTGTTGAGTTCAAGTTCGCTAGCTAACCATGGTGGTTAGCTCAATATATGAGACCTATTTCCTACAAATTTGGTTACCAAGGTGAAGTCAAATATTAACTCAGTTGAGGTTCAGCCACAACTGAGTAATAACGCACATTCAGTGGATGGTGTGCTGGTGGGTGCTCTTTCACTGCAGACCACTTTCACTCCACTTTTGACAAAACTTTGTGCAATTTATGGGCCGGGGTGAACCAGCCCCCATGACTGCACCAGTTGACCGTTCTGTTCGTAGGATGGGCTGGATGATTCGCCTCTTTTTCATTCGCTTCATTACCTTGCGTTAACCAACATTTTACCACAGTCAATCCTTTTTGGCTATTGACTTTTGACCATTTTTTTTGTTTTGTTGCCAATTTTTTCTCAACCCTGATCTTCATATTACCCACCCACCTAGCTACCCTACTGGCAGCCCAAGTCTTAACCCTGCGTATGAACTAACAAGTAATCTCTTACTTACCTTGGCAAAACTCTTATTTCCTCTTGGCTAAACTTTTATCTCTTGACTAAAGCTATATATCTTATTGGCTAACTTCTATTTCTTGGTTAAACCTATATTTCTTCTTGGCTAAACTTCTATCTCTTGGCTAAACCTATATTTCTTCTTGGTTAAACTTATATTTATTGGTTAAACCTATATTTTTTCTTGGTTAAACTTATATTTCCTGGTTAAACTACTATCTCTTGGCTAAACCTATATTTCTTCTTGGTTAAACTTCTATCTCTTGGCTAAACCTATATATTTTATTGGCTACCTTCTATTTCTTGGCTAAACCTATATTTCTTCTTGGCTAAACTTCTATATCTTGGTTAAACTTATATTTCTTCTTGGTTAAACTTACATTTCTTGGCTAAACTTCTATCTCTTGGCCAAACCTATATTTATTCTTGGCTAAACTTCTATCTTTTGGCTAAACCTATATTTCTTTTTGGTTAAACTTATATTTCTTGGCTAAATTTTTATCTCTTGGCTAAACCTCTTTTTTTTTGGCTAAACTTCTATCTTTTGGCTAAACCTATATATCTTACTAGCTAAACTTCTATCTCTTGGTTAAACGTATATATCTTACTAACTAAACTTCTATCTTTTGGTTAAATGTATATATATTATTAGTTAATTTTTTCTCTCTTGGCAAAACCTATATTTCTCCTTCGTTAAACTTATATCTCTTGGCTAAACCTATATTTCTTCTTGGTTAAACTTATATTTCTTTTTGGCTAAACTTATATCCCTTGGCAAAACCTATATATCTTTTTAGTTAAACTTATTTCTTTTAACTAAACCTATATTTCTTCTTGGCTAAACTTCTATTTCTTGGCAAAATCTATATATTTTACTAGTTAAACTTTTACTTAATTCCTACTTCAAAAATTAACTAAAATAGTAGATACATTTTTTAGTAATGCCACTTTAATTATTAGCAAAACATTTATTTATTGGCAAAGCCTACCTACCCACACGCCTTCATACCCACCTATGCACTTGTAAATTGTGGACTTCAATTGCAAAAATTATAACGTAAAATGTGGGTATTACAATTGTGGGAATTTTTTCAGCAATGGTCTTCTACCTCCACTTTGGACCATTTAATGCAAGATTTACTTAATTTGATTAAGGAATAAGCTTGATAAATTTAGAGTTAAAAAGACATCAAACATTTGAAAATATTTGCACAATTTGTAATACTAATCAAAATCAATCCTAGGTTGGATTTTCGGGGGGAAATTTGGCCAAATCTTCACATACAAATACTTGCAACAAGATTCATTTTATCTCTTTTGAAAGTGAATGAAGAAGGTTTCAAGTTGGGCCTTCAAGTTGAAGTGACCACATTAAAGGTAAGAAAATAAACTCCTATTTAATTCATTTAATTTCTTATTTTCATTGTGTTTCAATTTTAATTCATCTCTCACTCCTAGAAGATTATTTTGTATGGCATTTGTATATGTTTATATAGTTATTGATTTTTATGACGTTTACCATTAAAAAAATTTAGGTTTATATATAAATATTTTGGGGTAATTAGTTTTAAACTCTAAGGCTAATGCTTCCATTCATTATAATTTTTAATTGATTAACTTTAAAATTCAAAAGATAATTGTTATAAATCTTTTTTGTATTCCATTTGTAATTTTGTTTGTATAATCATTAGGTTGAGATCATTTACCATTAGGATTATTTAGGGTTTAAAGTTTAAAGTTTAATGAAATGTGTGTTGATTTATTTAGGTTGTGTTTTCAAATCAAAATACAACTCCTTTTAATGTGATATCATCCTTTAACATCAATAGTATGATATTTTTTCTTAATCATTTTTTTAATTTATTTTTTTGTTCCTAATTTAAGGAAATTAATCTCCTTGGATGGTTTTAATACAGTCATCAAATTCAACTAAAAATGTTCAATGGTTGATATATGGAATTAACATTTTGGCCTCCCATAGATAATGTGAATTTAAGGTCATAATGTTAATATTTCATTTTTCCATTCACATGTAGTGTGCATCTTACACTAGTAGAAATCCCTTGATTTATAACTAGTGTTTACGACTAATTTTTAATTGAAAGTGACATTTTACAACTATTTTGTTGTTAGTCGCATAAGACAAGTTGCAAACGATAAATAGTCGCAAACGATAATTACATCAGCATGACGTCATCAAATGGTGGATGGAGCCTAAATGTAGTATATACGGTTTCATCCGATGGAGCCAGTATATACATTATGTATACGAGGCATCATTTTGTATATATTTTTTTTTTTCCTGATCGTGTGGGTAAGGAGTGGCCATGTTTTTTTCCGATTAACTAATGGGTTGTTGCCACATGGCATGGTTTCTAGTATTTGGGAAACCAGATTGTGATCTTGAATTTTCTAAATCAAATGGCCAAGAAATGGCCACGTCTTTTGTGTTTG
>Ga0116231_10010149_pt1 | contig 15373 bp, 12 predicted proteins | sample S1TSphgellanicum_2_FD_89695 | JGI IMG/M metagenome (GOLD analysis project Ga0116231, IMG submission 89695) | Host-associated microbial communities from peat moss isolated from Minnesota, USA - S1T2_Fd - Sphagnum magellanicum MG | ecosystem: Host-associated > Plants > Peat moss > Unclassified...
AACGCCGCCGTCATCGACCCCGGCGGTGATGTGCCGAAAATTCTGGACGCGGTGAAGCGCGCCGGCGTCACCGTCACCGCCATCCTGCTCACCCACGGCCATCTGGACCACGCCGCCGGCGCGCCGGAACTCGCCGCGGCGCTGAAAGTGAAAATCTTGGGCCCCGGCATCGAGGATAAATTTCTGCTCGACTCGCTGCCGCAACAGGGCGAGATGTTCGGCGTCAAAAACCTCACCGCCGTCACGCCCGACCAGTTCCTGACGGAAGGGGAAACCGTCACCATCGCGGAGCAAACATTCGAAGTCCTCCACTGCCCCGGCCACACGCCCGGACACATGGTTTTTATCAGCCGGCCGCAAAAGTTCGGCATTTTGGGGGACGTGCTGTTCCGCAACTCCGTCGGCCGCACGGACTTCCCCTACGGCGACCACAACCAGCTCATTACCGCCATCCAGCAAAAACTTCTGCCCCTGCCGGACGACTTCGCCTTCATCTGCGGCCACGGCAGCGCCTCCACCATCGGGGCGGAGCGCCGGAGCAACCCGTTCATCACCTAGCCCGCCTGCTGCCCGGCATCGGGCTCTGCATCCTCATCACCCTCGCTGCCAAAATTCTCGAAAGTCTAGAAATTCGCTGGGCCGGCCAAGCTTATCTGGAAGCCCTCGTCCTCGCCATTCTGCTCGGCGTCGCGCTGCGCACAGTCTGGCACCCTGGCGATTCTTGGCATGACGGCATCGTGTTCTCAGGCAAAATTTTGCTGGAAGCCGCCATCGTCATGCTCGGCGCCGCGGTCTCCGCCCGCACCGTCGCGGCTTTGGGGCCGGCGCTGCTGGCCGGCATCGTGCTCACCGTCGCACTCGCGATAGGTGCTAGTTTTCTCATCAGCCGCGCCTGCGGCCTGGCCAAAAACATGGCGCTGCTGGTGGCGTGCGGCAATTCCATCTGCGGCAATTCCGCCATCGCCGCCATCGCGCCCGTCATCGGGGCGGAAGCGCAGGACGTCGCCGCCGCCATCGCCTTCACCGCGGTGCTGGGCGTCATCACCGTTCTGGTGCTGCCGCTATTCGTCCCGCTGCTGACATTGTCACTCACGCAATACGGCGTGTTGGCGGGGCTGACGGTTTACGCGGTGCCCCAGGTGCTCGCCGCCACCCTGCCCATCGGCGCGCTCAGCAACCAGGTCGGCACCGTCGTCAAACTCGTCCGCGTGCTGATGCTCGGCCCGGTGGTGCTCGCGCTCTCGCTACTGGTCAAAAAGCCAGGTCCAAAGCCCAAACTTCACCAGCTCGTCCCATGGTTCATCATCGGCTTTCTGCTTGTGCTGGCCATGCGCTCCGCCGGCATCATCCCGCACCAGTTCCTGCTTCCCATCAAAAACATCGCTGCCACGCTCACCACCATTTCCATGGCCGCGCTGGGCCTGGGCGTGGACATCCGCGTCGTCGCCAAAGCCGGCCCGCGCGTGACGGCGGCGGTGACGCTGTCGCTGGTGGTGCTGGGGGTAATTAGTTACGCATTGATAAGAACACTGAAAATTGCTTGAAGGAAGTAGTTACTTTTTTTGAAAAAAAAGTAACCAAAAAAACTTTTGCGGGCGGGTTGGGGCACGTCCGCAAAAGTTTTTTGCGCGCTTTTTTTCAAAAAAGCGCTTCTTTCCTAATATCAATCCAAGACAAATGCCCGCCCTTCCCCGCACCCGTATCCATAAACACCGTCGTCCCCCCCAGCCTTCCCTGCCGCACATACGGCCGGTCGTCCGTACTGCGGCGGTCATGGCCGCAATAAACCGTCATACCATCCGGCACCGCGTCCACCCATGTGATCAGCCGTTCCGGCTTGCCGGCGCCGGTTACGCGGCCCGTGGTCTGGCCGTACAGCGCGCGCGCCACCAGCGCGTCCGGGCGTTTACTGGGGAATGGCGGTGGCGGCTCCGTCAACATGGCGGGATGAAAACCGCCATGCACGAAAAACGTATTTTTTAAACCGATCCAGACCGGCGCACGCAAAAACTCAAACAGCGCGCGCTCCGAAAGCTCCGGCGTCAGCGACGCCATCGTCGCCTCCACATGCGCCGGCCGAAAAACCTGGTCGCCGCGCAGCACCCGCGCCAGCTTGAAATCGTGGTTGCCCAGCAGGAACAAACCCCGCCCTTCATCGATCAATCGGAACATGAGTCGCAGCGCCCCTGGCGTATCCGGCCCGTCATCCACCAAATCCCCAAGCTGCACAACGAACAAATCCGTTTCTGCGGCAATCGCGAAAGCCCGCGAATCCCCATGCACGTCTCCCACAATCCGCAGGCCCCGGCCGGGCGGGATCATGCCGCCGCCGTGCTGGCCGCGATTTGCTCCCGCACCCGCCTTTGCTCGGATTCCCCGATCGGGAAACCCCGCAGCAGCAACGCGCAAAAAAGTTTTAAAAGGCTTGGCACGCCGCAATACATCACCAGCAGCGCCGCGATTTGCAAGGGCCCGTTGCCGCCATGCGTCGAGAATCCCGCCCATTGCAGCAGCGGCAGCGCGATGCCGATGGCCAGAAAATTCCCCGCCTTTTGCGCCATGGTGGACGCCGCGAAAAACAACCCCGCCCGCCGCTCGCCGCTCTGCAATTCGTCCAGGTCGATCACATCCGCCTGAATCGCCGGCGGAATCGTAAAATCCGCCCCCAGCCCCGCCCCCGTGAACAGGCTGATCAACGCAAAAAACCAAATCCCCACGCGCGGCACCAGGGGCACGAAGGAAAACGCGAACGCCGTGATCAGCAGCGAAACAATCCAGGTGCGGTGCTTCCCGATCCGCCGCGCCACCCACAGCCAGCCCGGCACGGAGAGCACGCCGGCGGCGAAATACACCAGCAGCAGCGGCCCATGCACTTTGTCATTATGCAAAAACTGTGAGCACACCAGCAGAAAAAGCCCGGCCGGCAAGCCGTTGGAAAGCCCGTCGAGGAACCAGGTCAGGATCAGCCGCCGGAACGGGCGATTGCCCGCCGCCACGCGCACCGCCGCCATCAGTGACACGGGGTTTGCCACAAGCCGCGGCGGCGGGTCCGGCACCGCCGCCAGCGCCAGCAAAACCGAAGGTGTCGCCAGCGAAATCGTCATCACCACCAGCAACTGCGCCCCGCCGGCGGTGGACGTTATGCCCAGCACCACCGGCGCCAGCGCCGCAATGAGAATGCCGACGATGGTGCCGCCTTCACGAAAACTCGTGATGGTCTGCCGTTCCTTGTAATCCGTCGAAAGCTCCGCCCCCCACGCCCAGAACGGAATCGAGAGCATCGTCCACCCCCACGTCACCAGCGCGTAGAACACGAACAGCCACACAGCCCCCGCATGCGCCGGCGGAAAAAACAACCCCAGCGCGCCGATAACCGCCACCGGTATCGCAAAGGCGATAAACAATTTCCGCCGGCCGAAGCGGGATTTTGAGATATCCGAAAGCCGCCCGATGGTCGGGTCCACCAGCACATCCATCGCCCGCACCAGACCCAGCACCAGCCCCACGGTGGCCAGGCTGAGCCCCATTTTCCCGGCCCAGAACGCCGGCAGATACACCAGCAGCGGCAGCCCCAACATGCCAAGCGGCATGGCCGGGGCGGCGTAGATGAGCACGATGCGGCGGGAGAGAGTCAAGAATTGCTCCGTTCGATGAGTTTCCCAAAAGCTTTATACCAAAGGACATGGACGTTAACCCCTCCACGTCATTGCGGGCTCTTGCGAAGCAATCCATCTTTCGCGCCGGTTGTGAGAAAGATGGATTGCTTCGCTACGCTCGCAATGACGCGGATGAGTCAAAGCCAATGCCACTTTGTATTAGCCGCAGATTTCGCAGATTAACGCAGATTAGGAAAATGAGTCCCGGATGCTAGTTGCGTAAATCTGCGTTAATCTGCGTAATCTGCGGCTAACTCTTCTCTCCACCAAACCGACAGCTTAGCAAAGCAATTTCAAAAAATCACCATCGCCCCTACGCCTTTCGCAACACAATCTGCCCCACATCCGTCCACCCCGCCAAAAACCCCACCTCGCAATAGCACAAATAAAACTCCCAAAGCCTTTTGAACCGCTCATCATACTGCGACGACAATCCCGCGATCTTCCCCCATTTCGCCTGAAACGCCGCGTGCCAGCGGTTCAGCGTCTCCGCATAATCCCGCCCGAACCACCGCTGCTCGCCCAGCACCAGCCCGGCGCGGGAAAATTCCTCCCGCAGCCGGGTAGGGGAGGGGAGCATGCCGCCCGGAAACACATAGCGCTGAATAAAATCCGCGGTCTTGCGGTAATCCGCGAAAAACCGGTCCGCGATGGTGATCACCTGCAGCCCGGCGCGCCCGCCCGGCGCCAGCCGGTCCCGCAGCGTCTGAAAATACACCGGCCAATATTGCTCGCCCACCGCCTCAAACATTTCAATCGAGGCGATGCGGTCGAACGTGCCGCTTGTGTCCCGATAGTCCTGCAAACGCAGCGTCACCTTATCCGCCAGCCCGGCCTTCTCGATCCGCCGCGCCGCATACGCCAATTGCTCGGTGGACAGCGTAATGCCCGTAACCTTCGCGCCGAATTCGCCGGCCGCCATTTCCGCGAACCCGCCCCACCCGCAGCCGATTTCCAGCACGCTCATCCCAGGCTTCAGCTCCAGCGACTCACAAAGCCTGCGGTACTTCTGCGCCTGCGCCGCCTGCAAATCGTTAGCGCCCGCCTCGAACAATGCCGATGAATACGTCATCGACCCGTCCAGCCATTCGGCGTAAAAGTCGTTGCCCAGATCATAATGTTCCGAAATGTTCTTGCGCGACCCCTTGCGCGAATTCGGCCGCCATTTATGCATCAGCCAGGACGCGAACCGCGCCCACGCCTTGCCGCGCAGCATCTCGTCCCAGGCCTGCTCATTCGCCGTCCCCAGCGCCAGCACGTCGGTCACATGCGGGCTGTCCCACCACCCCTCCATATACGCCTCCGCCAGCCCCAAGCAGCCGCCGAACGCGAGTTTGCCCACCATGCGCGCATCCTTCACGATCATCGTGGCGGAAGGCCCCGGCTCGCTGCCCTCGAAATCATGCGCGCTGCCGTCGGGCAGCAGCAGATGCAATTTGCCGGCGCGCATCAGCCGGGCGAATTGCAGCCCCAGCTGCAACCTGCGGTCGCGCGGCTTGCGCGGCGCGAATGGGGTCAAGGCGTTGGCGGTCGTCGTCTCGTTCATTCGCTCTCTCCAGCTATCACGGCTTCGTGCCTCTGTTCGGGCACGTTATGGAATTTTGCGCCACGCAAAAATAGTTTTAGCGCCTGCCAGTGAATTGCCGTCATCACTTTCAGCGGCGCAAGCGGCATTTCGGCCAGTAAACGCAAAATTGACGCATCCGTGAACGGCCGCGCCGCCAGGATCATCGTCGCCGTCATCCGCTTCGCCGCGGCGGCGCCGTATTGGATGGAGACCGTCAGTTTCTCGCCCGGCGCCGTCAGCGCGAACCGGTAGCCGCCCTGCATGTCAAAAAATGGTGACACATGCATGGATTTCGGCGCCGCCTGCCGGATCGGCCCATCGCCGCGCACCGGCATGATGTATCCCACCTGGTCACCGAACGTGTTCTTCACCTGGTGCACCACCGCGCCCAGCCGCCCGGCCGCATCGTAGCAGAAATAAAAACTGATCGGATTGAACGCGTAGCCCAGCAGCCGCGGCATCATCACGAACACGATCCGGCCGCCAAAACGCCCTAACCCCTGCATAGCCAGCGCGCTCTCCGCATAAGCCCGCAGCGATCTTCCGTCCCGAAAACCGTGGTCCTTGTCATGCAGCGAAATCAGCCCGGCGCGGTTATGCGAAAACAGTTTTGACGCCGCCGCCACCTCATCGATGCGGTCCACATCCACCGCCATCATATAAATCCGGTAATCGAATTTATGCCGGAACGGCGCGTGCCGTATATGCCCGACCCGCCCGGCATAAAACATCGCAGGCGCCGTCATGCTGTTTGCCAAGGTGCGCGCACCCCCAGCGCGTTGCAGATATTCACCGCGGACAGAATACCATCCTCATGAAACCCCCACCGAGTCCACGCCCCGCCGAACCACAATCTCGCGACGCCTTGAATCTCGGCAAGCCGCGCCTGCGCGTCCATCGCCGCCGTGTCGAACCGCGGATGGCGATAGGTTTTGCGCAGCAGAATTTTCGACGCATCGATTGGCAGGCGCGGATTCAAACTCACCAGCAGCGGCAGCCGCGTTTCCATGCCCTGCAGCAAGTTCATCCAATACGTCAGACACACTTTTTCGTGAAAATCCTGTCCATGGCTCAAATAATTCCAAGACGACCAGGCCAGCTTCCGCCGCGGCATCAGCGCCGCGTCCTGGTGCAGCACCGCCTCGTTATCCTGAAACGACACCGCCCCCAGCACCTGGCGCTCCCCCTCCGTCGGCGCCTCGATCACCGCCAGCGCCTGGTCCGCATGGCAAGCAAACACCACCTGGTCAAACATTTCGGTCGCGCGCTCGAACGTCACATGCACGCCATCCTCCGCCCGCCGCACCGCCCGCACGACAGACGCCAGCTTCACCTTTTTCAAATCCTGCAGCACGCGGGACACATAAACCCGCGACCCGCCGGTCACCGTGCGCCAAACCGGGCGATCCGAAATGCTCAGCAACCCATGATTCAAAAAAAACCGCACAAAGCTTTTCGCCGGAAACGCCTTCATTCCCTCTACGGAGGCCGACCAGATCGCCGCCCCCATCGGCAGCACATAATCCTCCACAAACCCCGCGCTATACCGCTCCGCCGCCAGATACGCGCCCAACGTCGCGCACGATCCTGTCTCCAGCAACGCCGGCGCGGATTTGTTGAAACGCAGAATATCCCGCACCATCGCCAGAAAACGCGGTTTTAGAACATTGCCGGGCTGCGCAAAAAGCTGTTTCAGCTCACCGCCGGCATACTCAAACGCGCCGTTATTACGGGAAACGCCGAACGACATGTTGCTTTCATGCGAAGCCACGCCCAGCGCCGCGAAAAACCCCAGCAGGTTAGGATAATTGACATCGTTGAACACGATGAAGCCGGTATCCACCGGCACCGTCTCGCCATCCAGCGTCAGCACCTGCGTATCGGCATGGCCGCCGGCACGCGGCTCCGCCTCGTACAGGGTCACGTCAAATTTTTCGCGCAGCAGCCAAGCGGCGGAAAGGCCGGAGATGCCGGCGCCTATGACGGCGATTTTTTTCATTGGGAAGAAGTTACTTTTTTTGAAAAAAAAGTAACCAAAAAAACTTCGCGGGCGGGTTGGGGCAACTCCGGTGTCTCTTTAACGGCCCCGTCGGGGCCGTTAAAGAGACACCGGAGTTGCCCCAACCCGCCCGCAAAAGTTTTTTGCGCGCTTTTTTTCAAAAAAGCGCTTCTTTCTTCCTCGTCCTTACCCTTTAATCGATTCATATGCCCGTAACGCCCTGTCTCTGCCCTCCATTAGGTCCACAATCGGCAAAGGGTAAGTCTCCCCCAACGTGACACGCGCGTTCGTGAGCACATTTTTCGGTGAAGTCCACGGCGCATGAATAAACTCGTCCGGCAGCCCGGCGATTTCCGGCACATACCGCCGCACATAGGCCCCGTCCGCGTCGAATTTCTGCCCCTGCAGCACGGGGTTGAAAACGCGGAAATACGGCGCCGCGTCCGCCCCACACCCGGCGACCCATTGCCAGGACGCCGCGTTGGCGGCCAGGTCCGCCTCCGCCAGACAGTCCCAGAACCATTTTTCCCCCTCCTGCCAGGGTATCAGCAGGTGTTTCACCAGGAACGACGCCACGATCATGCGCACGCGGTTATGCATCCACCCGGTTTGCCACAATTCCCGCATGCCGGCGTCCACGATCGGGTAGCCGGTCCGCCCCTTTTGCCACGCCTGCAGCGCCGCCCGGTCCGCCGCCCACGGAAATTGGGCAAAATTCTCCTTCATCGGCGCGTCCGGCAGGGTCGGGTTGTGCCACAGCAGATAGATCGAGAATTCCCGCCAAAACAGTTCCTTCAAAAACGTCTGTACGCCCTTCCCGCCGCCGGCCCGCGACGCCGCGGTAAACACCGCCCGCGGTGAAATCTCCCCAAAATGCACATGCGGCGAGAGTTTTGAGGTGCCCGCCACCCCCGGCAGGTTCCGCGTCTCGTCATATTGCTTCACCGGCCCCGCCAAAAACGTTTTCAGCCGCTTTTGCGCGCCGGCCTCACCGGGTTCCCATTCCGCCCGCAATCCTCCTGCCCAATCCGGTTTTTTGGGCAGCAGCCCAAAATCCTCCAACCGCTCGCTTGCCGCCGGCACGCGGTCCAGACGCTCCGGCGCCGGCAAAATCTCCTCTGAAACCCCTGCCTCGAAGCACGCCTTTGAAAACGGCGTATAGACCCCGTAATTCCCGCCGGCCTTGTTGGTAATCCGCTCCGGCGCGAACAGCGACATCGACAGCAGCCGGTGAAACGCCACCCCGGCCGCCTTCAGCGCCGCGTCCACGCGCCGGTCCGTCTCCCGGATCGCCGGCTCAAACGCGCGCGCCGCGTACACCGCTTTCGCCCCGGTTTCCGCCGCCAGTTCCGGAATAATTTTTGCCGCATCCCCGCGCCGGAAAACCATCGTGGCGCCGCGCGAAAAAAAATCGGCCGCCAGCGCGGTCAGCGAATGGTGCAGCCACCACCGGCTGGCCCCGCCCATCCGCCATGCCCCAGCAGCTTCGTCGTCCAGCACGTAGACCGGCAGGATGGCGTGACCTGCTTCAACCGCTTCATGGAGCGCCGGATTATCGTTTAGCCTCAGATCGTTCCTGAACCAGACGATGGCGCAGGATGTCATGCCACCTCGGCCATACGGCCCAATTGCCCTAGGGCGAAGGAGAACAACTGGTCCTGCCCCAGCAAAAACACCCGCAAGCCCCGCGGAAAAAACTTCGCAATCGCCGGGTCCCGCACATCCAGCCCGCCGGTAAACGCCCCAAACGCCGGCAGCATCAGCCGCGACGCATCGGTGACGAAGCACGGCCGGGACACCCGCTTGGCCTTTGTCTCGATGCTTGCCTTCGGGTGAAAATGCCCGGAAACCTCAATCTCCCGCAGCCCCAATTGCGCCGCCGCCTGGTGCCGGAACGTGAACCCGCCTTCGCGCCATTCCGCCACGTGCTCGCCCGGCAGGTCATTCGGCTCGGAATCATGGTTGCCCAGCACCCAGATGAAATGCGCCTCCCGCGCCATCGCCGCCAGGCGCGTGCGGTCGGATTCGGCCATCCGGTCGCTCCCCGCCCGGTCGTGGAACGAATCCCCCAGCGCGATCACCTTCGCCGGCCGGTACAGCCGGATCAGCCGGTTCAGCTTCTCCAGCGTCGCCCTGGTATCGTAAGGCGGCAGCAAATGCCCGCGCAAGGCCGCGGCACTGGCCTTTTCCAGGTGCAAATCAGCGACAATCAGCAGCCGGCGGGAGGGCCAAAACGCCGCCCCGGTCGGGTCCAGCATCAAGCGTTCGTCTCGGAAATGTATCGGTGCGGCGGTCATGACGAAGTTAAGACCACAGAGCGCCGCGAAATGCCATCATTCAAATTCATGTGTGGGCGCAAATTTTCCTCCTTGACCATCGCCTCGGCCAACAGTTCGTCCTCCGAGATCGCCGCCGCCACATTTTCCCGTCCGATCTCCAGCAGCACCGGCACCGCCAGCGGCGAGACACGGCTGAGCGCCATATGCACCACCCGCCCATGCGCCCGTTCCAGCAGCAGGGCGATCCGCCCGATATCCGTCAGCCCACCGGCCGCGTCCGCCCGAGTCGCGCGGAGCAGGATATGGTCCGGCTGGTGTTTTCGTAGCACGTCATAGATTAAATCTGAATTCACAGTGACTTGCCGCCTGTTCTTATCAGCCCCCGGCTGATACCGCGCGATCAGCCCCGCGATCACCGCCACGTTCCTAAAAGTCCGCCGCAGCATGGAGGATTCCGCCATCCACGCCTCCAGATCGTCGCCGAGCAGGTCCTGTTCAAAAAGTTTCGCCACATCAAACGGTTGCCGCGCGGACCACGTCGCCAGCACATAATCGGTGGCCACAAACCCCAGCGGCTGAAACCCGAACCGCTCCATCCGCTTGGTTAGCAGCATGCCCAAAGTTTGGTGCGCGTTCCGCCCTTCAAAACAATACGCCACCATATACCATCGCCCGCCGCGCGGAAACGTTTCCACCAGCAAATTGTGCGGGCCGGGCAGGCGGGACCGAATTTTCTGCAATCTCAACCACTCCTGCACGTCTTCCGGAAACAGATGCCAGCATTGCGGATCGTGCAGCATTTCTCGCACCCGGTCCGCCAGGTTCGTCGTCATCGGCATCCGCCCCCCGGCATAGGCCGGCACTTTTGGCTCACCCTCCCCACCCTCGGCGACCTCCACAATGGTCTCCCGGAGCCGCAAAAATTTCAGCAGCCGCCCGGCGAACATAAACGTGTCCCCTGGGGTCATCATGTTCACGAAATACTCCTCCACCTCCCCCAGCGCCGTCCCGAATCCGCCCTTCTTGCCCACCAACCGCACCTTTAGCGTCGGCGCCTCCACGATCGTGCCGATATTCATTCGGTGCTGCCGCTTCACCCGCTCGCTGGTGACGTACACAAGCCCCGCCGCATCCCGGAACAGTTTTCGATAGCGCTCATAGGCCGCCAGCGCGTAGCCGCCATTCTCCACGAAGCCGAGCACGTCATCAAAATCCCGCCGTAACAGGCCGGTATAGGGCGCGGCCGTAACCACCTCATTGTAAAGCTCTTCGGGCCGAAACGGCCCCGCGCAGGCCATGCCCAAAATATGCTGCGCCAGCACGTCCAGCCCACCCGGCCGCGGCGCCTCCCCATCCAGCGCCCTGGCTTTCACCCCGGCGATCGCCGCCTCGCATTCCAGCACCTCGAACCGGTTCGCCGGCACCAATATCGCCTTAGAAACTTCATCCAGCCGGTGATTCGCCCGCCCCACCCGCTGCAGCAGCCGCGACACCCCCTTCGGCGCTCCCACCTGCAGCACCTGGTCCACCCCGCCCCAGTCGATCCCCAGATCCAGCGAGCTGGTCGCCACCACCGCCCGCAATTCCCCGGCCGCCATCGCCGCCTCCACCCGCAGCCGCTGCGCCAGGTCGAGGCTGCCATGATGCAGTGCAATCGGCAGATTGTCCTCGTTGAACTTCCAGATCGCCTGAAACATCAGTTCCGCCTGCGCCCGCGTATTCACGAACACGATGGTCATCTTCGCCTGCGCCACCGCCCGCAGCACCATCTCCGCCGCCGCCAGGCCCATATGCCCGGACCAGGGAATCCGCCCCTCCGGCAGCATCATCCCCACCTCCGGCGCCGCCCCGTCCTCCGCCTCGATCAACGCCGCCCCCGCCCCCACAAACGCCAGCATGGCGGCAGGATGCGCCACCGTGGCCGACAACCCCACCCGCCGCGCCGCCGGCGCGATCGCGGAAATCCGCGACAAACACAGCGCCAGTTGCTCCCCCCGCTTGGTCCCCGCCAGCGCGTGAATTTCGTCGATCACAACGCAGCGCAAACCGCTGAAAAGCTTGAACGAATGCTCATCCGAAAGCAGCAGAAGCAGCGATTCCGGCGTCGTCAGCAAAATATCCGGCGGCGCCTCACGCTGCCTGGCCCGCACCGCCGAGGACGTATCCCCGCTCCGCGTCTCAATCCGGACAGAAAGCCCCATCTGCGACACCGGCGCCATCAAATTCCGCGCGATATCACTCGCCAGCGCCTTCAGCGGGCTGACATAGAGCGTGTGCAGCCCATTCCCCGCCCCCGCCGCCAGCTCCACCAGGCTCGGCAAAAACCCCGCCATCGTCTTCCCCGCCCCCGTCGGCGCGATCAGCAGCGCATGTTTCTGCGCCCGCGCCGCCGCCACCATCTCCAACTGATGTTTTCGGGGCGCCCACCCGCGTGACAAAAACCAGTCGGAAAAAACCTTTGGCAGTTGATCCATAATCACTTATATAAAGTTTTCATGATTTGTTCCAGCATTTCGATGCCGCCCCCGGAGCCCAAATGACCGACACGGCGCTAGCCTCCGCCGCAGAGAACCATGAAAGCCTACTCGGCACATGGCGCCGCTTCGGCGATTTGGGCCCCGTGTATGAAATCATCGCCATGGCGCCCGCAAAACCTGACGGCACCCCCATGATGCGCATTCGCGTTCTCGAATCCGGGGAGGAGCTTGACCACAATCTAGCCTATGTTTTGGCAGATCCCCGCGAAGCCTGACGTCTTTACCCGAAAGAAGATTTAGCCGCAGTTTTTGCAGATTATCGCAGATTAAGGGAAAATCGGAGCCGCGTTTCTAATCTGCGTTAATCTGCGAAATCTGCGGCTAAATCTTCTTGTTTACGAAGCCCCGTTGAGCGGAGTGTAAATGAATAACGCCAAGCAAAACCGTCATCATTTTCCAATTTATTCCTTACTTCAGTAATGCCGCCCCACCCCAAATCCTGGCTCAAACCCCTCCCCGAAGGCCTGTTCTGCGAGCCCGGCAATTTCTTCATCGACCCGCTGCGCCCCGTCGATCACGCCGTCATTACCCACGCCCATGCCGACCACGCCCGCCCCGGCCATGCCCACGTCCTCGCCACCGCCGGCACCCTCGCCGTCATGCGCACCCGCATGGGCGCCGATAGGGCAGGGGACGTGCAGCAGGAAATCCCCTACCACCAGCCCCTCACCATAAACGGCGTCACCGTCACATTAATCCCCGCCGGACACGTCCTCGGTTCAGCCCAAATCGTCATCGACCACGCAGGCGCCCGCGCTGTCATCTCCGGCGACTACAAGCGCCAGCCGGACCCCACCTGCGCCCCCTTCGAACCCATCCAATGCGACGTCTTCATCACCGAAGCCACCTTCGGCCTCCCCGTCTTCCACCACCCCGCCGCAAAAACCGAAATCCAACGCCTACTCGACTCTCAAAAAATGTTCCCGGACCGCACCCACGTCATCGGCTGCTACGCCCTGGGCAAATGCCAGCGCCTGATCGCCGAACTCCGCGCCGCCGGCTACGACGCCCCCATCTACCTCCACGGCGCCCACATGCCCGTCTGCGAAACCTATCAGCGCCTCGGCGTCCCCCTCGGCAACCTCCGCCCCGCCACCGTCGCCGCCAAGGCAGAACTCCGCGGCGCCATCGTCCTCGCCCCGCCCTCCGCCATCGCCGACCGCTGGGCCCGCCGCCTGGAAGACCCGGTGGTCGCCATGGCGTCGGGCTGGATGCGCATCCGCCAGCGTGCCAAGGCCGGCGGCATCGAGCTCCCCCTCATCATCTCCGACCACGCCGACTGGGACGACCTTCTCGCCACCATCCGCGAAACCGCGCCCGAAATCTGGGTCACCCACGGCGCCGAGGAAGCCCTCATCCACGCCGCCGCCAAAATGCAAATTCGCGCCCGCGCGCTACGTCTTGTGGGATACGGCGATGAAGACGCAGCCTAACCCCCTCGTCATCGCAAGCGCAGCGAAGCGATCCATCTTCTCGCGCCCAAAACCATGAAAACCTTCGCCAACCTCCTAGAACGCCTCCTCTTCTCCCCAGGCCGCAACACCAAAATCTCCCTCCTGCGCGCCTATTTCTCCACCACGCCGGACCCCGACCGCGGCTTCGCCCTCGCCGCCATCGCCGGCGCACTGGATTTTCCCGGCGCCAAATCCGCCACCCTGCGCGCCCTCGCCGAGGCCCGCACAGACCCCGAACTCTTCCGCCTGTCCTACGACTTCGTCGGCGACCTCGCCGAAACCATCGCCCTCATTTGGCCCAACCCCGCCACCGAAAACCCGCCCGATTTCCACACCATCATCACCACCCTGCGCGCCGCCAAACGCCCCGAAATCCCCAATCTCATCGCCGCCTGGCTGGATGTCTGCGATTCCTCCACCCGCATCGCCCTCATCAAATTTTTAACCGGCGGCCTGCGCGTCGGCGCCTCGCTGCGCCTCGCCAAACTCGCCCTCGCCGAAATGGCCGCCATCGACGTCAACGACATCGAGGAAATCTGGCACAGCCTGCAGCCGCCCTACGAAAACCTCTTCGCCTGGCTGGAACAACGCGCCCGGCGCCCGGACGCCGCGCAAAACCCCGTCTTCCGCCCCGTCATGCTCGCCCACCCCATCGAGGAAAAAGATTTTTCCGCCCTCGACTGGTCCGCCCACCGCGCCGAATGGAAGTTCGACGGCATCCGCGTGCAACTCGTCGCCACGCCGCACGGCAAGCGCCTCTACTCCCGCACCGCGGACGACATTTCCCACACCTTCCCTGAAATTCTCGACGCGATGAATTTCCACGCCGTGCTGGACGGCGAACTTCTGGTCATCCGCGACGGCGTCGTCGCCCCTTTCTCCGACCTCCAGCAGCGCCTCAACCGCAAAACCGTTTCGGCCGCCGCGCTAAAATCCCACCCCACCGCCATCCGCCTCTACGACATCCTGTTCGACGGCGAAACCGACCTCCGCGCCCTACCTTTCGATGAACGCAGGCTGCACCTGGAACAATTCTACGCCACCCACAACCCGCAACGCATGGACCTCTCGCCCCTCATCGCCTTCACCGCCCAAACCGAACTCGCCACCCTGCGTGAAGGCGCCCGCGCCGCCGGCATCGAAGGCCTGATGATCAAGCGCGCGGACAGCCCCTACCTCGCCGGCCGCCCGCGCGGCTATTGGTGGAAATGGAAGCGCGACCCGCTCGCCATCGACGCCGTCCTGATGTACGCCCAGCGCGGCCACGGCAAACGCTCCTCATTCTACTCCGACTACACCTTTGGCGTCTGGTCCCCCGCCGGCGAACTCGTCCCCGTCGGCAAAGCCTATTCCGGCTACACCGACGCCGAGCTCCTGCACATCGACAAATGGATCCGCAACCACACTCTGGCCCGCTTCGGCCCGGTCAGAGAAGTCGAAAAAACCCTGGTCTTCGAAGTCGGTTTCGACTCCGCCCAACTCTCCACCCGCCACAAATCCGGCGTCGCCCTGCGCTTCCCCCGCATCCTCCGCCTGCGCCCCGACAAGCCGCCGGAGGAGGCGGATCAGCTTGAGACGGTAAGAAAATACATTACGACGTAAGAAAGAAGTTACTTTTTTTGAAAAAAAAGTAACCAAAAAAACTTTGCTCCTGGGGGCGGTGGGACCGGGAATGCCGTTAAACGGCTCCTTAGGAGCCGTTTAACGGCAATCCCGGTCCCACCGCCCCCAGGAGCAAAGCTTTTTTGCGCGCTTTTTCGGTATTATGTATCACCCGCCACCAGGGGAAAATGGCTCGTCTCCCGAGCGATTCCCAAGTGAGGGGCTGGTGACGCAAAATGACAATCGGCTCAGCGATACTCACTTTAATTTGTGTATCCC
>Ga0116231_10010151_pt1 | contig 15373 bp, 14 predicted proteins | sample S1TSphgellanicum_2_FD_89695 | JGI IMG/M metagenome (GOLD analysis project Ga0116231, IMG submission 89695) | Host-associated microbial communities from peat moss isolated from Minnesota, USA - S1T2_Fd - Sphagnum magellanicum MG | ecosystem: Host-associated > Plants > Peat moss > Unclassified...
AGCTTCCCCTGTCCCGCCGTCTCCGCGAGCTTGCGTTCCAGCGCCTCGCGCGCGTTCAGTTCGGCGTGGCGCAGCACGTCGAGCTTCTCGCCGCGCTTGGGAACCGCGATCTCCACCTTGCGCCGGCTGGAGAAGCTCTGTCCCTTGAGCGTCAGCGCCTCCTCGATCAGTTCGCGCTCGGCGATCTCGTGATTCATCAGGATGAGCGCGGGCGGCGGATTGTCGTCGTAGAATTGGGCGACGAAGGCGGCCAGCACCTCGGGCGCCTCCTCATGTTTCGCATGGGCGGGGAAGAAGGCGCGGTTGCCGTTGTTGCGGCCGCCGCGCACGAAGAACACCTGCACGCAGGTTTGGCCGGCGATCTGCCAGGCCGCGATCACGTCGGCATCGGTCAGGCTGGCCGGGTTCATCACCCCGGTGCCCTGGACATGGGTGAGCGCGCGGATACGGTCCCGCACGGCGGCGGCGCGCTCGAACTCCAGCTTCTCCGACGCCTCCTCCATCTCGGCGGCCAGTTCCTTCTGTACCGCCGCCTCCTTGCCGGCCAGAAACGCCTTCGCCTGCGCGACCAGGGCGCCATAATCCTCGCGGCTGATTCGGTCGGTGCAGGGGGCGGAGCAGCGTTTGATCTGATGTAGCAGGCAGGGACGGCTACGGTTGGCGAAGACCGTGTCGGCGCAGGAGCGCAGCAGGAACACGCGCTGCATGGCGGTGACCGTCTGGTTCACCGCCCAGGCCGAGGCGAACGGGCCCCAGTAGCTCCGCTTCTTGACCTGCGCGCCGCGATGCTTGGCGATCTGCGGAAAATCATGGTCATCGGTCAGCATCAGCCAGGGATAGGATTTGTCGTCGCGCAGAACGATGTTGAAGCGCGGCTTGAGGCGCTTGATGAGGTTGGCTTCCAGCAACAGCGCCTCGGCCTCGGTGTGGGTGGTGACGATCTCCATCGTCACGGTGTCCGACACCATGCGCAGCAGCCGCTCCGACAACCGGCCGAGCTGCGTGTAGGAGGCGACGCGCTTTTTGAGGCTGCGCGCCTTGCCGACATACAGGGCGTCGCCCTTCGCATCGAGCATACGATACACGCCGGGCGAGAGCGGCATCGTTTCCAGCGCGGCCTCGATCACCGCCACCCCGCGCGCTTGGGGCTCCGGCGCCGGGGTTTCGCCGTCAATCGGCTCAACTGACACGGGAAATATCCGTGATACCATACGTGACCAAAACTTGCCCGCGCCGGTCCAAACAATCCACCAATCCTGTGGATAAGTCTGTGGGCGAGGTGTGGTCGATCACGGCAAACCCCTTGAGTCCATGGGCGGTCACGACAATGGTGAAAAATTGAGCATGATGCTTAGAGGATTGAAAACATTGAATTCTCAGATTGCGGTTCTGTCATAAACTCAGCTGCGCCTGCCATGTCCTTGTAATGGAAAGAGGGTTTGCCCCCGGGTGGACAACTTATCTTCGCCACGCGGAACGGACGACGAAACAGCTTGACAGGAATGCAACTTCGATCCGGTTCCGAATTCGTCATTCGATTGCCGCCGTGGCGCTGGCGGGGCTCCATTGAAGGTGCTGCCCGCCATCCAGAGCCAGCATCTGGCCCGTCACGGAGCGCAGGGCAAGCAGCGCCAGCGCGGCCTCGCCGACCTCCTCGGGCGTGGTGCCGATCGCCAGCGGCACCGAGGCGCACTGGGCGGCGAACTGCGCCGCCGTCTGCCGGGGGCTCGGCAGCGCCGGGCCGGGGCCGATGGCGTTGACGCGGATGCGCGGCGCGAGCGCCAGCGCCATGGTCTGCGTGAGGGCCCACAGCCCGGCCTTCGACAGTGTATAGGAGACGAAATGCGGGGTGAGCGACCAAACCCGCTGATCGAGCATATTGATGACGAGGCCATGCGCGTCGGGCGGCAGGTCACGGGCGAAATGCTGCATCAGCAGGAAGGGCGCGCGCAGGTTGGGTTCGAGATGCGCGTCCCAGCTTGCCCGGCTCGCATCGTCCCATTCGTCGCGCTCAAAGGTGCTGGCGTTGTTGACCAGCACGCCGACCGGGCCGATGGCGGCCGCCGCGTCGGGCAACAGGCGGGCGACGGCAGTCTCGTCGGCCAGATCCGCTTGCAGGATCGCGGCCCGCACGCCAAGCGCACGGATCCCGGCCGCCGTCTCCTCCGCCGCTGCGCGGCCGGTGTGACAATGGATGGCGATGGAGAAGCCTGATTCGGCCAGGGCCAACGCGATGGCGCGGCCAAGCCGCTTGCCGCCGCCGGTGATGAGGGCGGCGCGCGGGATCTTCGGATCGATGAACATCGTGCGGATGTAGGCCGACGCGCCATTCCGCGAAAGGCGCGCGCCCCTTGGCGTGGCGCGGTTCGGCAGTACATGTTGGTCGCAAGACGACCGCCCAACCGCATTCCCTGTCGGAGACCCCCGCCATGACCAAGTTCGGCCTCGCCCAGCCCGTCCGCCGGGTGGAAGACCCGCGCCTGCTCAAGGGCAACGGCTCCTACACCGACGACGTGACCCTGCCGGGAACCGTTCACGGCATCGTGCTGCGCAGCCCCCATGCCTGCGCCAAGATCCTCTCCATCGACACCGCCTCCGCCGCCGCGATGCCGGGTGTGCTGTCGATCGTCACCAGTGCCGACCTCTCGGCCGACGGCATCGGCTTCATGCCCTGTGCCATCAGCCTGAAGAACCGCGATGGCTCCAAGCAGATCAGCCCGCCGCATCCGGTGCTGGCCGACGGCATGGTGCGCCATGTCGGCGACCCCGTCGCGTTCATCGTCGCCGAGACCGTGCAGGAAGCGCGCGACGCGGCCGAGGCCATCCTGGTCGATTACGACGTGCTGCCCTCGGCGACCGATCTCGGCGCCGCGATGGATCCGGGCCAGCCGCAGGTATGGCCCGAGGCCGGCGGCAACGTCGTGTTCGACTGGGAGATCGGCCAGAAGGAAGAGACCGAGAAGCTGTTCCAGCAGGCGGCGCATGTCACGCGGCTGACGGTGGTGAACAACCGCATCGTCGTCGCCTCGATGGAGGCGCGCGCGGCCATGGCGCAGTTCGACGCCGAGACCGGGCGGTTCACGCTGCGCACCAACACGCAGGGCGGCTGGCTGATCAAGGGGCTGCTCGCCAACGCCATCTTCAAGCTGCCCGAGGAGAGTTTCCGCATCATCACGCCCGACGTGGGCGGCGGGTTTGGCATGAAAATCTTTCTCTACGCCGAGCACGTGCTCACCTGCTACGCGGCGCGCAAGCTGGGCCGGCCGGTGAAATGGGTGTCGGAGCGGAGCGAGGCGTTCCTGTCGGACACGCAAGGCCGGGACAACATCACCCTGGGTGAGATCGCGCTGGACGCCGACGACAAGTTCCTCGCGCTGCGCACGCGCAACGTGGCGAATATGGGTGCTTATCTCTCCACCTTCGCGCCGATGATCCCGACCGGTGCCGGCACCGGCGTGCTGGCCAGCGTGTACGGCTTCAAGGCGGTCTACGCCAACGTGATCGGCGTGTTCACCAACACCGTGCCGGTGGACGCGTATCGCGGGGCCGGGCGTCCGGAGAGCAACTACATCGTCGAGCGGCTGATCGACGCCGCCGCGCGCGACCGGGGCATCGACCGCGTCGAACTGCGCAAGAAGAACATGGTGCTGCCGGACGCGATGCCGTACCGCACGCCGGTCGGCAAGCTGTACGACAGCGGCGATTTCCGGATCGTCATCGACCACGCGACCAAAACGATGGACTGGGCCGGGTTCGAGGCGCGGCGCGCCGAAGCGGCGAAGCGCGGCATGCGGCGCGGGATCGGCATGGCTTACTACCTGGAAGCGACTGGCGGCGCGCCGACCGAACGGGCCGAGATCCGCTTCGCCGATGACGGGTTCGTGGACGTTTATGTCGGCACCCAGTCGACCGGCCAGGGCCATGAGACGGCCTATGTGCAGCTCACCGTGGACCGCCTCGGCGTGCCGGGGGAGAAGGTGCGCATCGTGCAGGGCGACACCGACTCGATCCCCACCGGCGGTGGCACCGGCGGCGCGCGCAGCCTGTATTCCGAGGGCCAGGCGATCCTGCTGACCGCCTCGACGGTGATCGAGCGCGGGAAGAAAGCTGCGTCCGAGGCGCTCGAGGCGGCTCCGGCGGACATCGTGTTCGAGGAAGGCCGCTTCTCCATCGTCGGCACCGATCGCGGCATGGACATCCTGACCCTCGCCGGACACCAGCGGGCGCGACTCGCCAAGGGCGAGGATGTCACCACGCTCGACGCCGCCGAGGTGGCCGAGATCAAGTCCCACACCTTCCCCAATGGCTGCCATATCGCCGAGGTCGAGATCGACCCGGATACAGGCCACGTCTTCGTCGTGCGCTACAGCGTGACCGACGACGTGGGCAAGGCCATCAATCCCATGGTGGTGCGCGGCCAGGTGCATGGCGGCGTCGCGCAGGGCCTCGGCCAGGCGATCCTGGAACGGACCTCGTTCGACCCGTCATCGGGACAGCTCCTGTCGGGCAGCTTCATGGATTACGCGCTCCCGCGCGCCGATGATCTGCCCGATATCGAGGTGGACCTGATCGAGGTGCCTTGCGCGTCCAACCCGCTGGGGGTGAAGGGCGCGGGCGAGGCCGGCGCGGTGGGTAGTCCGCCGGCGGTGATCAACGCCATCATCGACGCCCTGGCCCCGGTGGGCGTGACGCAGATCGACATGCCGGCGACGCCGGAGAAGGTCTGGAAGGCGCTGCACGAGAGGATGGCGGCGTAGAAGGCCGGCCATGACGGAGTAGTGCATCCACTCCACGCTCGGGTTGATACGAAAATACGGCCGTCCATATTTCGGAGATGCCCAAGCCGTCTCATCGCGAGAAAATTCTGACCAGGGCCTAAGGGTTGTCCATGCCCATGGGATCTTCGGGGCGAGCATGCGCGAGATCGTGAAGGCGGCGAGCGTGCCGCAGGGATCGTTTACCAACCATTTCGCCTCCAAGGAAGCGTTCGGGCTGGAGATCATCGACCTGTAGTTCGCCCGGCGCTGCGAGGTGATCGCCGCGACCCTGCGAAACAACGCGTTGCCGCCACTGGCGCGGCTGGAGGCCTACATCGACGCCAATACCAGCCGGCTGAACCAGGCGCAGATGCGCAATGGCTGCCTGTTCGGCAATTTCACCGCCGAGGTGACCGACACGAGCGAAATGATCCGCGCAAGGCTGGCGGAGATTTTCGAGGAGGTGCAGGCCGCCGTCGCATATTGCCTACGACAAGCTGTCGGGGCGGGGAACTACCCTCGGGATTCGCCTGCGAAGAGGTTGCGGGGTTCGTGGTCTCCTCGCTGCAAGGAGCGAAGCGGCTGGCCAAAGCACACCGCAGCCCGGCCCCGGTCGAACGGTTCAAAGGGATAATCTTCTTGGTAGTTCTGCGGCATAGCGACCGCTAGATTTGCACCGTTCCCGATTTGGCCAGCCCTCCGCCGGACCTCGGCGGAACTAATTTTGGGCGAGCCAAGGGAGCTTTTCCTTCGGGAAAATGGATTCCATCGCGTTTGTGAAGGTGTTGCCTTCTAACATCGCCTTCATGACCGTCGTGGCCTGTGACTGGCTAACCTTGGGCGTGCCCGAAATCGCTCTCATGCCGTTGATCATCTCGTAGGCGGTGTGCAGAACAAGGTCGTTATTTCCGATCTTGCCGCCGGCCGTAAGCGCCAGAGCATCAAGCGCGCGAGCATCAAGCAGGTTTTTGTCTTTTACCAGCACCGATTCGCCGCGTTGCTTGAGGCCCGGCTTCACCACCACCTTCTCGCCGTTTTCCTTTTCTTCCTCGCGACCCAGCAGGCTTTCGGACAGTTCCTGTGCCAGCAGGCAGGAGTGCATGGAACCCGATATGTCACCCTTGATCAGGGCATCCTCGTCCTCGATCTTGTAATCGACGTCAGTAGGCATGTAGCCGTCACGCGTGTCACCCTTCCGTGTTCCTTTTCCAGACAAGGTGTCGGAAACGCCCCCAGCGATCTCCTTGTAACCTTGCACGCGTCTCAGAAGCTTGCCCTTGTCGTCATCCTCCAACCCGAACGTGTCCCGAAACAGCGGCCATATCTTGTCAAGCTGCTCTATCGGCTTCTTCTTGCCTTCGGTGACCTCGGTCAAACCATCAACGAAACAACTAATGAACTGCGTTATCTTATTCGCGTCCTCGCCCTCTCCCTTCCCTGCCTTCAGGCGTTTGGATGCTTCAGTAATAGATGTGATTACAACTCCAGCCTGCTTCCGATTTGTTTCATTCTGTTCGTCTTGCATTTGCTTCTTTAATTGCGGATTTTTTTCTTTGTCCCAATCGTTGTTCGGGATATTAAATTGTCCTTGACCAACGATAGGACCGACAATCCGAGACAGGAGCCCATCGGTATCGAGAAGATCAGGATTTTTCTCTAGTAGCGCGACAAGTTTCTGCGCCATTTCGGAATTGTTCTTGACGTCTTCCTGCGCTTTGCCAGTTCGGTGTTTTACGTTATCCGTCAGGCCAGCACGCATCAGCGCCGTAGCCTTTCGCTCGATCTCCAGACGTTCTTTGGATTGGCCATCGTCCTTAAGAACATGAACCTTCGAATCGAGTTCCGTCATCTTGGTTCGTCTGTTCGTCTCGTAATTCTCGTCGAACAGAGAATCCAAATCCAGCTTATCCCGGTCGACCAGACGCGCCCATTCGTCCGGGTGCTTATACTCATAACGTTCGGTGATGCCGTTCCAGCCCTCGACAAGTTCGCCCTTGCTGTTTCCAGTTAACTCGCCGGTTTCCTCTACTTTCCGATCATCCAGCGCCTTCTTGGCTCTTTGATAGATAGAGTCGAGGTTTTCGAAATCAGACTCAATGAATAAGCAGAGGTCGTTATCACCTTGAGTGGCGACCTCCTCTTTCGGACGCGCCCCGGCGAATTTCTGTTTTAGCTCGTAGATGCTTTTGCCAACGTCCTTAAGCGCCCCCTTCACCAGGGAGGAATTCATCTTTTCCCAGCGAGACTCAAGCTCCGTCAAGGCTAGAGTCATCTCGTCGACTTCTTCGAGTATGTCTGCGAGCGCCTTGTTCCCCTGGTAAAGCTCGTCTCCCCTGATTTCCTTGAGGCGCGTCGCGCGTAGCTCGACCTCTTCCTTGAGCGCGCTGATGTCCTCATTCCGCTCCCACTCACCCTCATCACTAGGCTTGAACTTCGCGAACAGGGCTTTGAAGCTTTCGATGGTCATGGACATCGGACGATCCTTACCTGCTTTGGCGAGGGGCTGACGACGCGTGGGGCAATGCGTGGTTTACGAGGCGCGACCGAGTGCGTCGCTGAGCGACTTCAGCGCGGGACCAAGTGTCGCGCGAATACTGACCGCGACACCAAAAGGATTACCGTCACATCCAGCAACTTGCGGATCGGTCGCTATATGATTTGCGAAGTTGTCCACGGCCGTCCGCGCCTTGGCCGCCGCGCCAGCAAGCTTGTCGGGCGATGCGTTGGCGACGTCCATGCACGCGGCCATGAGAGGCGTCTTGAAATTCTTCGTGACAGCCGGCAGACCGAGATCAGCGATCTTCGCCAGCCATGGGTCGTTCGCGTTTCGGCAGGCCGACCCCAGAGCAGCCATCTGACCGTCGACAGTCTCGATCGCGTCGCGCCAAGCCGAGACACTCTTCTGCCATTGTGACTTGAAGTCGCCGGGCGATGGCGACGTGGTTCCAGAACCCGTGCGAACGCCGAGTACACGCTCAACCCACTCGCGTTGCGATTCCTGCAAAGCAACATCCATTGTCGGACCCTCCGCCACGGCAATAATTCGCTCTTGGCGGGTCGATTAATCCGCTCCGACCGGCTTCGCAACCTCAAAAAGACTGGTCTCGAATGTGATACGCTCCGGTCGTGAATGGGCGCCAAGGGACCCTTCTTTGCCAAGCGTCGCGGAAGACAGACAGGAAACAGTATGCCGGGGCCCTGGCCAATTTTGGCCACGAGATCAGGCTCAATTTCGGCAGCCATCAAAATACGTTCGTCCGTATTTTCTATCTGACCTTTATTACGGTCGTCCGCATTCACGCCAGTTCCGACCCCCGGCGCCGGCCAGCCATAAGAACCTTCCGCCATGGCGTCACCGGTCGTTCTCATCACCGGCGCGCTGACCGGGATCGGTCGCGCCACTTCCATCGCCTTCGCCCGCGAGGGCGCACCCGTCGTCGTCTCCGGGCGCCGCGACGACGCCGGAGCGGCTTTGGCCAACGAGTTGCGCGGCCTCGGTGCGGAGACCGCCTTCATCCGCGCCGATGTCCGCGATGAGGCCGACGTCCAGGCCCTGGACGATGGTGCCGTCGCGCGCTTCGGCCGGCTGGATGTCGCGGTCAACAATGCCGGCACCGAGGGCCAGCCAGGCTCGTTGACCGCGCAGAGCGCCGAGACCTACGCCGCCACCTTCGACACCAACGTGCTGGGCACGCTGCTGAGCATGAAGCACGAACTGCGCGTGATGCAGGCGCAGGGCGCGGGCAGCATCGTAAACCTGTCATCGACGATCGGGCACAAGGCGGCACCTGGCGCGTCGATGTATGTGGCCAGCAAGCATGCGGTCGAGGGCATGACGCAGGCCGCCGCGCTCGAGGCGGCGCCGTTCGGTGTGCGCGTCAACGCGGTCGCGCCCGGTCCGGTGGAGACCGGGATGCTAAACAGGTTCACCGGAACGGCGGAACGCAACGCCGGAATGCTGGCGGGCGTGCCGCTCAAGCGGTTCGACGAGCCCGACGAAATCGCCCAGACGATCATCTTCCTCGGCTCGGACAAGGCGCCGTTCCTGACCGGCCAGATCAACTCCGTCGATGGCGGGAAATCAGCCACTTTACGTGGCGGCTGGACGCGCCGAGGGCCACGACCTCAGCGCTTCATCCAGGCGTCGAATCGCGCCGCGAGCTTCTCGCCGTCGTCGCGCCAGAACTGGGCATCGATCATCAGCGCCGCCGACTGGTTGGCCGTCACGGCGGGACAGATCGCGGCCAGTTCCGGCGGCAATCCGTCGCCGCTGCCCTTCATCAGGCCGCCCAGGCCGATGGCGGCAAGGCTCCGCGCCATCCTCGCGTCGCCCGCGAAGGCGAGCAGCTTCACGGCCGCCGCCGCGTTGGGGCTGTCCTTGACCACCGCCCAGCTTTCCACGCGCAGCAGCGCGCCGTTCCATTGCACGCCGAAATTGCGGTGTTCGTCGCGATCGATGGCGACGACGCGGGTGACCAGGCCGCTGGTCATCAGCACGTCCCCCGCGCCCAGGCTTTTTGGCCCCTCGCCCGAGGCCTGCCAGAAGGAGAGGTAGGGCTTGAGCTGATCCAGCTTGCGAAACGCGCGCTCCACGCCATCGCTGCCGCGCAGCGTGCGGTAGATGTCGCCCGGCGCCACGCCGTCCGCCATCAGCGCGATTTCCAGCGTGCCGCGCGCCCCACGCCGCAGGCCGCGCTTGCCGGGATATTTCGCGATATCCCAGAAATCCGCCCAGGTCGGCAAGGCGGGGAATTTGTCGCGATCCCAGGTGAGCGCGGTGGCGTCCAGCAACGCGCCCACGAAGCAATCGCCGGCGCCCAGCGTTTGATAATGGTCCTTGCCGCCGATCGCGTCCCAATCGAGCTTGTTGAGCAACCCCTGGTCGCATCCGGCCTGCATCAGCGGCGGCTCGGCCATCACCAAATCCCAGCCGTCATCCGCCCCGGCGCCATGCGCCTTGAGCGCGTCCAGACCAACGGACGCCTCGATGATCGCGACGGGGATGCCGGTTGCCTCGGTGAACGGTTTGATCAGCGCCTCGCGCACCGGCTCCACGAGGTCGCCTCGCAACGCTATGGTCAGATCGCGCGCCTTGGCCGGCGACATCACGGCAAGGCTCGCGGCGAGCGCCCCCACGACGAGGAGGGTGCGGGACATGGCACGGCTTCCTGACATTGAATGCTGCCCGATCGCGGGGCGTCCCGACCCTAGCGCCACGCCACCCATGCCCGCAACGCATCCCGGCCCGGGCGGATGCGTCAAGCCGATGCCTCCGGGCGAAAAGTCAGGGCGTGATGCGGCCGCCAGGCGATGCTCACCATCCGCCCCACCGCGAGGCCGCCCGTTTCCGCCCCGGCCGGGCGCTTCACCGTGATCTCCGCCGCCCCCTGTCCCGCCGCGCCGACCGCGAGGCGCAGCCTCACATGGTCTCCGAGATAGATCGCCTCCAGCAGCCGCGCCGGCAGCGCGCCGTCGCCCATCTCCTCCGCCGGGATGGGGGCGACGGCGATCCGCTCCGGCCGCACGGAAACCACGCAGACGAAACCCGGCTTCATGCCCTCGGCGGCCCGCGCCTCGACCACCGGGCCGCAGGCAAGCCGGATGCGGGCGATACCGTCCTCAATGCCCAGCACCTCCCCGGCCAGAAGGTTGTTCTCGCCGACGAAGCGGGCGACGAAGGCGTTGGCCGGGGTCTCGTAGATCGCGCGCGGCGGGCCGAGTTGCTGGACGACGCCACCGGCGAACACCGCGATCCGGTCCGACATCGTCATCGCTTCCGCCTGGTCGTGGGTCACATAGACCATCGTCACGCCCACGCGTTCGTGCAGCCGCCGAATTTCCAGCTGCATTTCCTCGCGCAACTGCTTGTCCAGCGCGCCCAGCGGCTCGTCCATCAGCACCAGCTTCGGCTCGAACACCAGAGCCCGCGCCAGAGCCACGCGCTGCTGCTGGCCGCCGGAGAGTTGCGCGGGCATCCGCTCGCCCAGATCGGCCAGCCGCACCATCTCCAGCGCCCGCGCGACGCGCGCATCGCGTTCGGCGCGGCCGACATGGCGCGCCTTGAGCGGGAAGGCGACGTTCCGCGCCACGGTCATGTGCGGGAACAACGCGAAGCCCTGAAACACCACGCCGATGCCGCGTTTATGCGCCGCGAGCCGGCCGATCGGACGCTCCTCCAACAGGATTTCGCCGCCGTCCGGCTGCTCGAATCCCGCCAGCATCATCAGCGTGGTTGTCTTGCCAGAGCCCGACGGCCCCAGCAGGGTGAGGAACTCCCCGCGCTCGATATCGAGGGTGAGATCGCGCACCACCGGCCTGCCGCGCTCATAGCTTTTATGCACGCCGCGAAAGCGCACGAGGGGGATCGACACAGGTGGCATGCTGGGCGAGATCGACCATTTCGTGGGCGCGCCATTTCGCCGGCGCGACGGGAACCGGCGGCAACCGCCCAAACCTATTTGCGTTCGGGTGCGCACGATAAGCAACACGGGAGTATCGACATGACCTCCACCGCCGACACCGTTCACGACGCCGCGGCCGACGCGAAGGCGCAGATCCGGCAATTGCGCGATCAGGTCGATGCGCTGATGCGCGAACGCGTCTCGCCGATGATCGCCGACGCCGCCGGACGCGCCCAGGACGCCGCCCGCCACGCGCAGGACATCGCGCATGATCAGGTCGAGAACCTGTCCGGACGGGTGCGGGAGACGCCGATCACATCGGTGCTGATCGCCGCCGCCATTGGATTCCTGATCGGCCGCATCGCCCGCTGATCCATGCGCACCCTTCGCCTGGCCAAGGCCGCCGCCCAGGCGGAGGCATTGCGGCTGCGCGAGATGGCGCGGCGTCAGGCCCGCTGCGCCGCCATCGCCTGCGTCGCGCTGTTCTTCTTCGCCGCATTCCTGGTTGCGGGCCATGTCGCCATCGGCATGGCGCTTGTCCCGATGGTCACGCGGCTGCAGGCGGTCCTGATCGTCGGCGGGGGCGATCTGCTGATCGCGCTGCTGCTGGCGCTGATCGCCTTGCTCTCCAAACCGGGCGCGCTGGAGCGGGAAGCCACGGAGCTGGGGCAGCGGATGCGACGGGAGATCCATGACGCGATGACGGTGCCGTCCATGCTCGGCAGCGCCGCGCGGCTGGTCGGCGTGGAGCGGCTGTTGAAGCTCGTGCTCGCCCTGATCAGGGGCCGGGCCGCCGGCCGCAAGGAGTCCTGACGGGGTTTCGCCGGACCCGGCGCGCGCTATAGGGATTGCCCCGAACAGCCTCCCGGAGCGCGCCTTGTCAGACAGTTTTGTCCAAACCTCCCGCGAGGGCCGGATCGGCCATATCCTGCTCGACCGTCCCAAGGCGCTGAACGCGCTCGATCTCGGCATGATCCGCGCGGTCGCCGCCGCGCTTAACGCCTGGCGGCATGACCCGGCCGTCCATGCCGTGGTCGTCGAGGGCGCGGGCGGACGCGCGTTCTGCGCAGGCGGGGATATCCGCGTGGTCCGCGCGCATGCGATGGCGGGCGAGGCGGCGGAGATCGAGGGGTTCTTCGCCGAGGAATACGCCCTCAATCTCGCCATCGCCGAATATCCGAAACCCTACGTGGCGCTGATCGACGGCATCTGCATGGGCGGCGGCATCGGCCTCTCTGTTCATGGCGCGTTCCGCGTCACCAGCGAGACCGGGCTGTTCGCGATGCCCGAGACCGCCATCGCCATGTTCCCTGATGTCGGCGCCACCCATGTGCTGCCGCGGCTGCCGGGCGCGCTCGGGCTGTATCTTGGACTCACCGGCACACGGCTATCAGGCGCGGACGCCGTGCATGCCGGGATCGCGACGCATCTGGTCGGCAAGGCGCGGCTGGCGGCCCTGCGCGCCGAGATCGCGGCGCACGGGGTGGCCGCGATCGCCGCCGCCGCCGAGCGCCTTCCGCCTTTCACGCTGGCGCCGCACCGCGCCGCCATCGACCGCTGCTTCGGCGCCGATACGCTGGGCGAGATGGTCGCGCGGCTGGAGGCGGAGGACACCGACTGGGCGCGGGAAACGCTCGCGGCGCTGCGGTCGATGTCGCCGTCGTCGCTCGTTTGGTCCTTCGCCGCCATAAGGCGTGGCGCGGGCCTGACGCTGCGCGACGCCCTCAAAGCGGAACTGGCGCTGACTCGCAACGTCACGGCGCATCCGGACTTCGCCGAGGGGGTGCGGGCGATGGTTGTGGACAAGGACCGCGCGCCGAAATGGTCACCCCCGGCGATCGAGGCGGTCGATCATTCCGCCATTCAGGCGATGCTGGCCTGACCGGAGCGGCCGATCACCCGCGCCAGGCGATCCGCCAGATTGTGCCGTTGCCGTCCTCGCTCACCAGCAGCGAGCCATCCGCCGCCACCGCTACTCCGACCGGCCGGCCCCAGACCGCATTGTCGGAACTGACGAACCCGGTCAGAAAATCCTCGTAGCCGCCGGTTGGCCGGCCGTTCCGCATGCGCAGGCGGATGACCTTGTAGCCGGTGCGCTGTCCGCGGTTCCAGGACCCGTGCAGCGTGACGAACGCATCGCCGCGATAGGCAGGCGGGAATTGGGCCGCGTCATAAAAGGCGATCCCGAGCGGCGCGGAATGCGGCTGGATCAGCACGTCGGGCACGGTGACATGGCCGGCGAGATCGGGGCGCCGTCCCGGCAGGCGCGGATCCTCGTGGTTGCCGATGTAGAACCAGGGCCAGCCATAGAAGGCCCCGGCGGCGACATGCGTGGCGTAATCGGGCGGCAGATTATCGCCCAGCCCGTCGCGCTCATTGGTCGCGCACCACGGCGAACCGGTGGCGGGGTCGATGGCGAGGCCGACGCAGTTGCGCAGGCCGGTGGCGAAGGGGTGCAGCACATGGCCGTCGGGCTCGAACGTGAACACGGCGGCCCGACCGTCCTCCGCCGCCCAGGCCGCCCCGAGGCCGCGCTGCCGCTCCCAACCGGCGAGGTCTCCGGGCGGATGCGCGGGCATGGAGGTGGCGACATTGGTCTGCGATCCCACGGAGAGGAACAGCCGCGCCCCATCCGGCGAAACGGCGAGATCGCGGGTCCAATGGCCGCCCTCGGGCAGATCGGAGATCACGTCTTCCGCATGGCCGCGCGCCACGAGATCGCCGGTCGAGTACGGATAGCGAACGACGCGATCCGTGGCCGCGACATACACGAAGCGCGGCGCGGCCGGCGGCCAGAAGGCGATGCCGAACGGCAGCGAAAGGTCCGTGGCGAACACCGCGGGCTGGCCGGAGGGCCGCCCTTCCGGCCCGGGGCGAAACACAAGTATTCGCCCGGATCCGCTCTCGGCGAGGAAGACGTCACCGTTCGGCGCGATCCGCAACACGCGCGGCATGGCGAGGCCACTTGCCCAGAGTTCGACCGAGAACCCCGGCGGAACGCGTGGCAAAGCGCCGGGTGGGCGGGCGGCGATCCGGGGCGAATTGCTTTCCGAACGCGATGCGTAAGGCTGCGGGAGCGAGTCCGGCGTGATCATGTGGCTCACGCCGGGGGAATCCGCGCGCCAATCCCCGAAGACGACGGGCTGGGTCTGCGCCGCCGCCGCCGACATGCCCGCCACGGCCACGGCCAACCCCGTCGCGACGACGCCGGCAAGCCGCATGACGCGCCTTGCCGTGCCTAGCATCCGCCCTTCTGCGGGGCATACTCCGCAAGCTTGCCGTTCATGACGAAGTCGCCGAAATCCATCGCCAACTCATCGGCCACGCCGTTTTCCCAGTAGCGCATGCTCACCTCGTAATCGGGCTGCTGGGTGCCGGCGGTGCGGTCGAAGAACGCGACATGGACGCGGCCATTGGCGAGTTTGGACAGATCCGCCCATTTCGTTTCTCCCGGCGGGTTCCAGCGCACCACGGCCACCGAACTGTCCTGCGCGCCATCGGGCGTGGTGCCATCGAACAGCGGGATAAACAGGGCGCGCTTGCCGTGTTCGGCGGCGGCCAGGATGGCGGCGGTATGCGCCATCGGAAACAGCGTGCCGGCCGGCAGCGGCTTCGTGCTCTCGCTCGGCACGGTATAGTGGACCGTGCCCGGCCCCCCCGGCGAGTCCAGCGACGCATCGCCGGCGACATCGCTGGTGACCGCGGAGTCGGTGGTCTGCTTCATGCGGAAGCGGAGCTTGAGGCCGTCCTTGCTTTCCCAGGTCGTGTAGTCGGACACCATCTCGATATCCTGCCCATCACGATTGGTGATGGTCATGTCGAGACGCTGGCGCACCGCCCATCCGTCGCACGCGTCGATGACCTCGTAGGCCATTTTGCCGGTGGCGGCGGAGACGTCGCCATCCTTGGACGAGCCGAGGGTCAACGTGTAGAGCGCCCGGTGGGCTGCCAGATCGACGGCCAAGGCCGGCCCGGCAGCGAGGTTCGATGACGCGAACGCGAGCAGCAGAACGGCCCGGGCGACCAGTTGGCGCATGCGCATACGAGAAACTCTCCAATTTCCCACTTTACATAAGGGCGGCCGGGGCGCTGCGCCAGCGTTCCCGGCCGACTGATGGCTTTGTGTTACAAACTCCTTACGGCGGAAGAACGCGAGCCGGTCCGTCAGGTATGGACCGGCGGCGAGAGCGCACCACCATAGGGGATCGTCGAGGA
>Ga0116231_10010152_pt1 | contig 15372 bp, 9 predicted proteins | sample S1TSphgellanicum_2_FD_89695 | JGI IMG/M metagenome (GOLD analysis project Ga0116231, IMG submission 89695) | Host-associated microbial communities from peat moss isolated from Minnesota, USA - S1T2_Fd - Sphagnum magellanicum MG | ecosystem: Host-associated > Plants > Peat moss > Unclassified...
TGGCTGCAATCTGGTTTTCGTATATCAACCCTAATTGCCTTGGTTATGCACAACATGGAATGGATTTCCATGGATGAAACCCCCAAAAATGAACGCTATGAAACACTGGATTCGTACCAGAGTTGAAAATTTATACCAGCTGGTATCATGTTAGTCATATTGATTTTGATACCATTGCATCATGAAATTGGGTACCTTGAATTGTTGATACCAGGCTGGTATGTGAGTTTGAGAAATTCTCTGCTTATACCAGTACCACTCTGGTACCTCATTCCAGGACAGACCTATGTACCAGGACCAGGCTCCTATATCAAAAGAGTGATAGCAGACCAACACTGGTATGTACCAGTGTAGGGTGTTTCTTGAGCTTTATGAAGAACCTCCAATTCCAGTTCTAAATAAATAAATTGAATTGATTTTGGTTCCAGGTCCGGTTCTTTGAAAATAAAATAAAAAACCCAGTTTTGGGTCCTGCTCTGTTACAAAAAAACAAACTTCTGGTTCTGTTTCTGGTTCCAGTTCTAAAAATCAGACCCGGTTTCAGGTAACCTGGACCAAAACCAGTGGTTAACCAGTGGTTTACCTATGGCTCACCCCCTGGTACTAGTTTTTTGGTTTCATTTAAAATAAAATGAAATAAAATGCTGGATCCAGTTATGGTTCTTGAAAATCCACGATCCCCGTTCGCATTTGATTTTGGTTCTTTAGAAGAAAACCGAGAGCCTGGTTCCAGTTCCAAACTCACTTTCAAAAATCAGATGTGGTTCCAATTTGGGTTTTACCCATCAAAACTGGAATGTGCCATTATAATCCTCCAAACCGGACCCAACACTGGTATGGACCTGAAACCCGCGGCTCCAACCCTCCAAACTAGGCACCTGGCCAACACTGGTATGGAAGTGGAACCTGCACTTCTAACCCTCCAAGCCGGGTACCTGCCAACACTGAAATGTACCTGCATCATATCCGTAAAGAATCAAGCTTGGACCCAATACTGGGGATAGGGTGAGCATGAAAGTTAACAAGGCATCACAAACACGCTGGCCCTGCCAATAGATAAGATGTTGTACATCTACTTACTGTGTCCACACTCTGAACACCAAAACAATCCCGTTCCAATCTAAACAGTCTAAACACTTTCACCAAAGAAACTCGTTCACGTAATGTGAAACCGGTTTTAATAAGGTAAAACTTCCAAAAGTTGGATCCGTTGTGATAGTCCCTGTCTCGGGCCCAATAAAAGGATCCACTTGGCAGACCAGGTTGGTATGTTCAAAAGAACCCTAAAAGCACACAGGACAAGACCAGGTTCCTATGTTCAAAAGACATATGATATAATTGTAGTAAGCAAGAATGGTTCTGACTATGAGATCATGATTGAATTATTGATTTGGTGAAAACATGAATAAAACTATAAGATTCAAATGTCCCCAAGGCATCTTCATTTGTGGGTGGATTTGGGACATTAAGATTTTTTAACAACTTGATGTTTTAAAAAGCTAGCTCTCAATTTTGTTAAGCATAACACAAACTTTGCAAATAAGATGTTTTCACAAAACAACAAACTTTTGTATTCTGGTGAATTTATCAAATTTATGAAACTATGAAAAATTGAAAATACCTCAATTTGTACTTTTTAAAATTTTCTTTTGTGTAATTTGAAATTCCAGAACCTAAGAAACAATTTAAACTTCTTTTAAGAAATTGGGGTTTTTAATAATTAATAATAATTAAGGTCATTCAATAGTAACTAAACTATTATACTATATGCAACTAAATAGGCATTAATTTGGATACACTTTCCCCCAAAATCTTCAATTTGTCCAAGTTAATCTTGTTCTATTTCAGACCTTGGACGTAACTATTTTGATAGTTTTCAATTTGCCAATGGGGTAGGAATGGTTTAAAGCAGGTTTACTTTGTACTCCATATGTTCGGTGTTTTAAATCCTAATTTCATTTGAATACATCATTGAATGTATTTTTGACAATTGGCATTGTATTTTGAAAACATATCAGCAATTCACATTGGAAAATCTAAAGCATCTAATGCTTTGTTAAATTGTCTATTATAGGCAGTAGTGGGTTTAGGGGAAATAATGCGATTTTGCTGTTGTAAAAATAGAATTATTAGTCCACTTTTGAAACTACACCTTTTTTATAGTTTTGTGATATAACCTTACCATTTGCTATAGGTTTGATCTTGTATAAGCAAATTAGTTTTACTACTGAATGTATCTTAATACTATGGCAAATTCAAAATATTTGAAATATGGGTGCTAAACCCCTTTCTATCTCCAAATGTAAATAGTACTAAGGAAAAATAAATGTTTTGTTTCTAATTTACTATGGTTTTTTGAATTTTTATTTCAAAATTTTTTTTTGAAATAATTCTCGTTATTAGTTGCTGGAACTTACAAATTGCATTTTGCACTGTCAACTTGAACCACTCACCAAATACATCCTCTACAATTACAACATTGACATGAGGTTCCATAATGCCATCATAATTTCAATAACATTTACAAACTTACAATACTACAATTTGATGGTAATATCCATTCCATAGTATTATACAGTTTGCAAATTTAGAGAATTTAACGTCTTGGAATTCTAGAGCTTATTTTAAAAGCCAAATATGTTTTTGAAATTTATATGTGCCAAAGTAATATCTTGTTTGGTGAGTTTGGTGTTTTTCAAAAACCATTACTACCATTTAAATTTTCTTAGTGCTATGTCATATGCTATAGATTGATGCCCAACACTAGCTATTCAAATTAACAAAGTCACACATAAAACATGTATGCAAATTGCAGTTTGACGTCAAGTTGTTTGTTTCAATTGTGTTTTTGCTTTGGGCTTGGATTTTTTTTTGTTGTAGGTAAGTTTGATTTTAATGTACATAATGAAAATGGTCTTGAAATAGCAATTGTGACCATTATTCCATTAAGCAATTATGTTAACCAAGGGCAAGAGTTTTATGACTAGCATATCACATGAGTTATGTGCAGAGAAGTGAAAAAAGTCAAGCATTAACAAGTAGTACCACTATATTGAAAATGATCAATAATATAAGCAACAAAGCAAGGAGACAAATTGAAATAGAAAACATCAACCAAGGGCACAAGGAATGTGTCAAAACCTTGTTGGTTGTTAATTTGAGAAGTGTGAATGAAATTCATTCAAGTAATTGACAATATTTATATACAATTTATACATGTAATTGATAATATTGATAACAATTTATGATGAATGAAATTTTGTGTTTATGGATTTGTTGACACAAATGCAATTCAAGCCATATGTGCAAAATTAATTACATGGATAAACTACAATATGAAATAATTTTTATTTTTTTTTAAATGAAGCTAATCATAGGGTTAAATGAACACATGACAACTAAATTGTAGCCATTATTCACAACAATATTAGGTGAATTCTAAGTTAATTTCAAGTACCATGAATACCATGCACAATGCACATAAGATCATGCAAAAGACCAAATGTCACTCAAAATAAAATATTTCACACATTATCAAATGACCCAAAAGCAAGGGAATTAAAAGCATGTATAATTGTAGAACTAGACTAGCCTCACTAAAGAGCACATAATTAATTGTAATGCAAAATAATTGAATAACTCAAAGTCATTCAAACTTTATATGATCAAATTTGAACAGCTCCTCCATGACAATATATATAATCTACTAGAATTTTGATAGTTCTAATTGGGCTGAAAGTTTTGACAAGACATGTTCACTTGTGTGGCCCAGAATTGGGTAAACATGATTTCAATTTATGTTCATAATTTTCAAAAATGGCAATATTGTTGCAAAGGACAACATGCAAGACCTATTGTCAAGTAATCACAATGCAATTACAAACAATTTTGTCATAGGTGCCCCTAAAAAATAAAACTTCCAAGGCAAGAACATAATTAAATCACTCAAAGACATTCAAAATTCATGTGATCAGATTTGAACAACTATTCCCCATCAATATATAAGCTACTAGATTTAACAATTCTAATTGGGCATTTAGTTTCGACAGATCAAAGGATCACAAGATATATGCACTTGACAAAATTGAACAAGTGTGATTTTAATTATGTTTTGAATTTTTAGAAGTAACGATATTGCTACAAATGATTACATGCAATCTTCACCTACTATCAAAGCAATCACAAGCAATTTTGTTGTATGGGAACCATCCCCCTCTGGCCCCCCTTAGGTTATTTTCTAGCACAACCAATTTTGACTCCAAACTTATATTTTTTCCTAAACAATGCCTCCCCAAACATGACCACAAGTTATTATATCAGGGTCAAATTCTTTGTCTTTGAAGCTTTTAACATAAGATTAAAATTTTCCAGCAACCCACAAAATTTGCAAAACAACCAAAAATGTTTAGCAATCGTGTTCTACTTTCAAACATAAACACAAAGTTTCAATTTATACCCTTCTTAAAATTCCGAAAACCAAAACAAAGACTAACTTGCACATTTCAAGTCATGTTATTTACGTTCAACGTTCTTTATACCTCTTCAAGCAAATTGACCACCATGAAACAAATGTTCTTGAGCTTACAACCCAAAAACTTTAACTAAGGATGTATTCACATATTTCATGATGAAACCAACATTTCTAAAGTTAGAACAAAACAACTTGTTTCTAACAAAATCAAATTTGAATTAACTATAAAGCAATTTCAACCTACTATTTTATTTTTCAAGCATACTTTTTGCAAGTTCTAACACCTCTCAGATTACATTGCTATGAAAATTTTTTGGGCTATTTTTTTCCTTCTCAAATAATGTTAATATATCCACATTGGTAGCTATAAGTTCTAGGTCCATTAATTCTTTTAGATTGTGCACACAAATCATTTCTGCTTTGAAACTAGCTTTCGTAGGAGTGCCCATTACCTCCTTTGATCCATCTATCTCTCCATGCCCTTTTGCTAGACTACACTCACCTTCCTTAAACATTGTTGACATTGGTATAGAAAATTACAGTGCCTTCATGAGAGGGGCCAAAGCTCCTTTTGTATGGTTGCATCAATCAATTTGCAACTTATTAGTGAAAGTTGTGTGGTCAACCCAATCTACCTACAACCTTTTGAGTTCTAATTAAATTCCCTTGGTGAAAGCCAAAAAAATTGTTATATACAACAATGGATGCTGGTGCATTATGAGCTACAAGTACTGAATGCGTGCTATCATCTCAAGAACCTCATTAATGTTTGCAAGGGGTTTTGCCCTTGTGTGCATTGCACTGAACATCAATCAGTGGTTGCAACATGTTTTTGATTATCATATTCATTATTTGAAAAGTTGATCCTCATCCCTAGGAGTCTCAAAACATCACGAAAGTAGTCCTTTGTCAATGGCACATGACATTTAGGTTTGTCAAACCACTTGATAAAATGTTGCAACTTCAACCTTGACACACTCAAGTTCCATGGATACATTACTATGTGCCAACATAGTACATTAATATTATGCCAAATTCAAGAGGATGCAAATTTTGGCAACCTATTGGTGTCTAAGTTTTTTTTCGCAAAAGACTAATGTAAAATGAAATTCCTTCTTTGAACATCTCAAGAATGGTGGGGCCATGCATGTGTGATCAACACTTTCAAGCTGACTTCCAAACAATCCATAGTTTATGGCTGGTCTAGCCTCCCATAATCCATTGAACTCCACGTGTCAACCATTAACCTGCCTCTAGATGTTTTCTCCATGGGTGCCATGTTTAGTGTTCAAATTTCCCTATTTTCAAGGTGCCTTGGATTTCTATGGTTTGCAAAATGCAAGGGTCCAGCCTACTTGGGGGCATTTTGTGTGAGGTAAAGCCCTATGATGGGAACATTCTCAAAATAAGGGGCCTAGGACAAGGTGATAGCTTAGTCCAGCCTTGCATTTTGAGAATGTCCCCCAACCTAGGGTTTTACCTATTGTAAAGCATGAGGCAAAATTAATCATGAACCAAACTTATGTAGATCACAAGGCATGTGAATCAAAGGGTTCTTATGCCTACACCTCAATAATAGGTGGGAGAGTTCTTACACTTATAAGTAGGCATAATTTCCCTCCCACTCTTGAGCAGTAGGCATAATATCCCTTCCAATTTCTAGGAGGGAAATTCATGGCTATCACGTACCCTCCACATACATTAAAAATTTTCTCCCAGTGTTTTACCCAAAGCAGAATGCCCATGCACAAGGTCATTCTGTGTACTTTCATCTTCATTGGGAATTTTACACATATCTTCAGAACCTTTCTCCATGTTACATTGTGTAAAATTCCCATAGGTTGGAAATTGATGCTTTGTGCTTTTCCTAAGCCATACTCCTTACAACAACCACAGCAAATGCCTAAACTTTTAAGTGCAATTTAGGGGCACCTTCCCCTTGGCAATTGATGCTTTGTGTTTTTCTTAAACCACATTCCTGGCAACAACCACAGCACATGCCTAAGCTTTTAAACACAATTTAGGGGCACTTTCCCCTTAGCCAACTACCACTACAAAATCTACTTCCAGAGCCACTTTCCATTACGTGTTTACAATTTGCTACCATCGCCATGTTCCATTACATGTTTACAATTGGCTGCCACAACCATTTTCCATTACATGTTTTTCCACCTAATACAATACAACCCAACGGAAACCACCTCACAACACTTAAATTATGTGACCCAGCACCCAGCAGTGCACCATCCATTCCATTGGAAACCTAGTATGATTCAGTTGTGCATGAACCATGACATGAGTTACCAAGGTTTCACCTTGGTTACCATCCCATAAACCCTCCCATTTGAACCTCAAACTACCCTATAATAAGTGGGCAAAGTATCATAGGTGAGTAGAGAGGGAATGCATTTGTGGGCAACTATCACACTCCCTATAAGTGGACAGGGCATGTAAAATGAATGTAAGGTAACTAGGTGAAGCACTTGGTGGCTACAACATAGGTAGAGGTATTCTGGATGGTTGATACATAGGTAATTAATTTGGTTAACCATTGGTTTGGAATTCAATGAAAAATTGTTTCCCGTCCACAAACCATCCATCCCCATTGGTTAGCTGGTTTACCCTAGCAGTATATTCTGTGTCCACACTCCACACATCTCTTCATTTTGAGGACCTTCCTTCTTTGTAATATGGAATAAGATTGCATAGATTACCAGCTCATGCATTTGCTGTCTTGAAACTACAGGTGGGCAAGGGGGACGGGTGGGGTTCCCCATGATGTTTTCAGGTTCTCATTTGGGTTCCCCAAGTTCTCAATGTGTCCTAAAAAGGTGTTCCCAATAGCACCTCACTTTATCCCATATCCTTTGCTCAAAGTTTTCCCCTCTCACCTATATAGGTGAACCAAAAGGAAGGAACTCCATCTTGACATGGGAATTGCTATTTTGATGAGCCTCCCAAGTTTTAGTTCTTTCTTTTGGTGGGTAATGGGCCAATCAAAATGGCCCCATTGTTGAAAAAATATATATATATAATTTGGAATTCAGCCTATCTGAAGAATAGGAGACGAAAGGTGAATAGGAAAAGTAACTTTAATTTTGGGGTGGAAAACATCAAAAGTAGTAAATATTTTACCTCTGAAATTAATAGGGAGATGAATTATTTCTTAAAATGGTAAAGGGGAAAATTTACTAGATCCATGCAATGAAATTTACACTAAAAACTTGACCCCAAAGTCTAACACATACAAACTAGGACTCAATTCTGAACAACTTTAAATGATTTGATTTAACCAAGTCATATGGCATATCTACAATTTGTCATTAAAATCATATGTCATATATATATATATATATATATATATATATATATATTTGTCCAATGTGTAACCCATTGCTTGGGTACATGTCGCAACCCTACCTAGAGGGAGTGTGAGGATGAAACTCACACTCCCAAAATTGGGACTTGGGAGTCCTCCAAGACTCTCGAAACTTCAGAGTTCAATTGTAGGGGTCAAAACACCTCACATTGGGGTGTTCTTTATATCATTGGAAAGCTATTGAAGTGTACATGTCAAAAATGGCCTCACATGGGCCATTTGGACATCTGCAGCACATCGAAGGTCTGAGTAAAAAGTTATGACCTCACAAAGTCTCGGGAGTCCAAACCGGGACAGCTTCAAGACTCCTTGGGAGTCTCGGGACAAAAAGCCATTCGGATGTGGGTGCCGCGGAAAGGCACATAATATACTATATGGGGGAAGTTGGTGGTTTCCTTCAAGTCCAGGCCGTGGTGAGTCTTGTGAGTCTAGGGTTGCCCGTGGCTTTTCCTAGCACGAAAGGTGCTCCAAACAGTGATCTAACCAACTTGTTGGTTGGTTTAATGCAGGTTCAAGTAAGTGAATAGCTTGTCACTTTTCCTAGTCCCATCTCGAAGCTTCAACACACCCTTCTACCCTTTCTAGTGTTGAGAGCTGAGAGCGTGCCTCAAGTTCCTCACAATTCCACTGTGTGAGTAACTTAGACCCAACTTGGGTCTAATTAGGAACTTGGGAGCGCGTCAGTATACCTTACAAAAATGGTATGGTCATGAGCAACTCATTTTTCCATGCTAATCTTGAGATTAATTTAATCAAGGTTTGATTTATGGATTTTGTGCATATTCTACATGATAACATGTCCAAAAAAAATTACCACAAATTTTCCACGATTAGTTTTAGGTAGTTGCAATCAAAATCTCACCATGTGATTTCTCACATGTATTAAAGTTACCTGTAAAGTAACCCTATCTTCACAATGTCTTTGGGGCTGCTTTCACCCCCTATCCGCTCTTTTAATGGTATATGCAAAGTGAGGAAATTTTATTAAATCTCGATATAAAATGCCGAGTTTCAATATTTAATGCACAAGGTTCGAGACCAATTATAGTAGTTGTACAAGTAGGACTAGTGAAAACATATGGAGGCGCTCAGGGAAAAGGAAATACAAGATGAAATTCAGTTTACTAATAAAATTGGTGGAAAAAACTAGTTTGGCTCCAAGTTATTTCACTTTGAGAAATTTTCCTATTTACATGTTTGATGTCATGTTACGGCAAAACTAACCATTCTTGCCCCCTAATTGCGGGATTTTATGGATAACTCTATTGGTAATGGGCCTTGCACTTTAATAATGATCATAACAACCTTACACGTCTCTTCTTCTGCATAAAAAATTAGGATTTTTTGGGGTTCACTTTACCTTACAGCATATGTAATATCCTACCCATGATGCTAGCAAAAGTACTTTACATGGGCTTGCAAGATCCATGCCACCTTGGAAGAGAGGGGAAAAATCTCATTTCTTTACAAAGGAGAAGGTTCTCAATTCTCATGTGTTGAAAAATAAGGTGGGGACTAGCCTGGGATATTTTCCATGGGTGTACAAAGGAACTTCCTAGTATTGCTATTGACACATGTTTATGTTTTTTTCATAGTCACATCATTAACCCTAGGAAAATCCTTCATTTTTTTTACTCACATGTTCACATTACAAACAAATGAGCTTATCAACCCTGCAAAGTTCATTCCTATTTATATCATTGAGCTTCACCACAACACCAATGTTTGTATTCATCAAGCCAAGGTCTTTGTTTTCCTCATCCAAACAAAATCACTTTCCATACACATGCATGTTCCTTCAAGCTCTTTGGTTAGACAAGTGCGTTTTTTTTTTCTTTGGTTTCTTTGGCTTCCTTTAACTTTTTATACACATGCAAGTTCCTTGCAGCCTTAAACCTTGCATAGTTGGGTGTTAATATTTGTCCCAACATTGTTTTCATGACTTTGTTCAGTATCATGAATAGTTTTACACGAATTTAGTGATAGGTATTGAAGTTAACATATTTTGTGTCATTATTCTTCTTAACTTGATTGAATTGTGTGTGAATTTTGGTGAAAATTAGAGTGTGAGTAAATCACAAGGAAGCATTGTGCATAGGAACTAGCTTTGAGTAAGGAAAACATGGGTAGTTTGCCAAAGATGGGTGGGCCAATGATAGGCAAAGAATATTGCTTGCCATGTACAACTCGATACAAGATTAAGCATTCTAGAAAGAAGGTTGCGTTGGAGAATAAATGGGACATATGTGATGAGAACAGGGTTGTGGTTTTTGAAGCAATCAAAGAGAAGCCAAATCCCAATGCTCCAAATTCATCATGGTCTTTCAAGTATGAAATTCAAGTGCAAGATGTTCAAGGAAAACTTGTAACTCAGTTCAAGTTTGAAGTATCTTGTAATTCGAAAAATACTCCTAAGCCAAGGAAAAATTCCATCATAAAATCCATGTTCTCCAATTGATTTAGGTTGAATTGTGTATTAAATAGATTATGGTATGTAAACATAGCAAAGGGGTTACAAGATAATTTTTGAATTCAAAATATGTTTAACACAAGTGTACTAATTGTGTTGGTGCTCAAAACAATTTAACTATGTTTATCACACTTTTTAAAAAATTAGAAGTGAATGTGTTAAATTTCACTAAGTTTGATTATTAGCTTTGATGAATTTCAAACTTTTCAACTATATGTTCTTGTGATCACTAATGCATGTGAGTTCAATTAGGTGGTTAATTGACAAGAAATTACATCATATTATATAATAGGTTAGGTCAAAGTAGTTTGGAATACATATTTATTAATAAAATGGTCTATTTTTATTTGGCCAAATATATTATTGATAAGTGTTATCCTTCTAACAATTGTACATGTTGGAGCTATAATGAAACATGGGCATACCAAGTGGGATACGTGAGGGAATTTTATAATAATTTTCACATTAATCATGGGTTTGGATAACATCAATGTATATTTTGGACATTGTTTTTTGCAGAAAATGATTTTGAACCCTAACATTTGGTGTCAAGGTTTATGCGGTTGTGGGGTAGCACACTATATGGATACCCTATCCAAAATATAATATTCAATGTCTTTTATTTGAAAACAAGCTTTAGCATTCATGATTTCCTTTGTAAGTTAACACCACAACCAAGCAAAACCTAAGTCTAGAAGGGGAAGATTATATGTAACTATACCTATGGAATGTAAAATAAGCTTTTAATAGTTGTTGCCTTTGGATAAATATTTTTTTATTTGTTGTGTTTTTAAAAATGTTATGAAGTTGACAATAAAATATGTTGTATTGATATAAATGGGAGGTGTTTGATGGAGAAAATAATGACATCATTTGTGTCATCAAGGAGGATAAGCATGATCTTAAAGTGTTTCACAATTCTAATTTGAAAAAAATGGATCCAAATTACAAAACTCATTTGCACAAAAACCTCAGTCTTTTCACACCTTGGGATCTTGTCATTCTTCATGCAACAAAACCCCTAGTTGAGGTACATCTAAAGCCTTCACCTATTATTCAAGTGTATTCAAGTTGTTAATTTCTTGCTATGCACAATAAGAAATAGAAGTTATCAAATAAAATTAAACTTGTTGGAGGAACATTTGCAAAACACCTTTTTGTTAAAAGAACATGTTGCAATAATGCATAGGATATGCATGCATGAATATTGATCATAATTTTCATGACTTTTTTCAAGAGGTCTTGTGAAGTTTGACCTCTTTAATTACTAATCAAAATTTTCCAACAAATAATAATAAATAATGAATTAAAAAATTCATGAATTCTCTTGAAATTTATATTTAAATGTTTGCATCTTTTCAAATTCTTGTGCATGTATTGGCATTTGCAAAATCCATAGCCTTGATACAAGCATAAAAATCAAAAGTTTAACACTCAATTGATAATCGGGAGTGGGGCATTATGTTGGTCCTTGCTAGGTTTTGAAAAATGGTAGTTGGTTCAATTTCAACGAATACATTGTGCTAGTGAATGAGGGCATTGATGCGGCCTTTGTCACCCTCCTTGTTTTGATAATGGAGGATATGGAAGCAATGTTTTCGGCCATCAATGCTACATTGCTTTCTTTTTTCAATTACAATTATCGATCAACATGGCCATTTGTGGCAAATTTTGAACTTGGAGTTGACAATGTTTGTATAGATAAATCTATATATGATTACCTCCCATTATTTTACTAATATGTGAATAATTAATAAATTATGTTGCAAGTTTTGTATGATAATTGTCAATATTTTATGAATATATGGAATTGATTCAAATATTTTTGGCATGTTAATTTTATTTGAAATGGAAATACATCATTCAAAAAGTTGGCAAATCAAATGATTTTTCCAAAAAGACCAATAATAGTTTAATCTTTTGATTATTGGATTGCTTAGTTTTAGAATGGGAAATTTGATCAAGCCAACAACATTAGTTAGAAATGCCTTAAATACATAGTGATATTACAAAAATTGGGAGATTTTATATTATATAAACAAATTGATTATTGAATCACATTTTTATATTTTTGCTAACTTTAGGGAGAATAGGTAGAACTAGCTGGCTTTTTTTATGGGTGAACTCCATGACTTGAGATGTTCTATTGATTTCAACCATCACCTACATGTCATGTTTGATAAATAGTAATTTTTCGGATTAATGATAAATTTGTATGTTTATGTTTCTAACATTGAAGTTGACATATAGTGCATGATGAGTGCTAATGGAGCCCACTTTAGTGGATAAACCAATATATTGACAGCACTTTTATATTGAACATTTTTAAAGGTTGGTTCTCATGGTAATAAGGTTAAAGGTTAAATGTGAAGTTTCACAAGGACCATTTTGGCATAAAAGAATTTGTTTTCAAACCAAGAAAGGGAGTCCCAATGTCTTTTTATTGAATGTTGTGATGTAATTGAAGTTGCAATCAACCATATGGATTTAGTGAAAGTTGTGATCATTTATAAAAACATTTAGGCAAATTTGGCTATAATACATATATGAAAATACATTTCTAATCATCCATACATGTTTTTGGCTACTTATTGGAACCAAATATAAAAATTTGGTGATATTTATTATTTCTTTTTTTTAACTTGTTATTGAAACCCCCAAAAATCTTTTCTTTTTTTTTCAATATGCATTTTAATTTCTCCAATTGGTTTCAGTGGTAAAAAAATAGAGGCTAAAAAGAATCATAATATCAAAAAACCTCAATCACAACCAATCTTGGGTGGTTATCAGAAATGGAAATTGATAATTGACAATTTTGAACTTATATATAAAATATAAAGGTGGTTCTTTAAAATTAAATATTTGGTTTTAGTATATAATTTCTTGCAACTTTTTCAAATATCTAATAATCAATTACATGATATGTAACCATGGTTTTTTAAAAATCCAAGAAATGATCAAATACCCTCTTATAAAATTTGGTTATTTTTTGGTTACTTGATGAATCTTATTAGTTGTTTGAAGCTTTTTCGAAAAACTAGAACTAGAGGTTTCTAAAATTTTGAAACTGTTGGATAACTGAAAACCAAGGTTATTTTGTTAAAAAGATAATAACCCAACATTGATCACAACCCATAGCCCAAGAGCTTCAAACATCTATTACATGCATAACCATAAAAATTTAACAATTATATCATAAAAGCAACCTTACATTATTATCCATAATTAATTGATTCAATGTCATATTTAAAAATGTTGTTTGTTGTTCATTATTAATGGTATCCACATCTTGCACAAAATACCTTGTTGGAAAGTGTTTACATTAAGTTATTTATTCATTTATAATTCCCATGCATCAATGATTTCATCATCCAAGGGTGACGTTGACGCATTTTTTTAAAAGATAATTTTTCATCTTATTGCTTTGGTGTTTAATCCAAGTGCATGGAGCTTTGCTCAAAGAAGGAATGTACACAACCCAAATCAAGTTTTATGTATATCTAGATTAAATGAGCCACATGTTGGTGACCAAAAAAATGAAAAACTTTTGTGGTTAAATTCATAATCAAATTTTGGGTACATATGTGCACATGTTTTAGTAATTTCTTTTACATGGTCCTACCAAAATAGACAATGAAAGTTCATTGATTAAAAATCATGCCTAGTGGGTAAATTTTACACTAGTGTTGCACAATTCTTTGATTTTGTTAACAATGTTGCATTCCATTTTTTATAAATTTGAAAAATCAAATTAAAAAAATTTTAATTCCATTTTTTAAAAAAAAATCACTCTTAAAATTTCTTAAAGTTCTTTTTGTGTGTGAAAAAATTCAAAAATTCAAACCTCAATTTCAATGTTTTTGAAAAAAGTTTAAAAGACAAAACCTTTAGTTCCAAATTTTTTAAGAGAATTCACAATCAAAAGAACGTCCAATCCAATTCCATGTTATTGAAAACTTTCAAAGAATTGACAATTTTCATTAAAAATACTAGCAAACAAATTATAGTTTAAGGTAGGTTTTTGACCTAGTTATTTGATTTTCTAAAACACTAGTTGGATGCCACTTCTTGTTTCATGACTTTTAGAATCATTAATGTAGTACCTTTACCATTTCAGCATAAATTTAAAAAAAATTTGATTTTGCCGAACTTTTGAAAAAATATTTATTTTTATGCAAAAAATTTAGTTAAATCAAAACATTTTTATTGCCAAGTTTAAACTGCAAACATTTGAGGAAGGAGACTTAAATCTCAGTCAGTCTAGACATGTTAAACTACTCCATAACACTAGAAGCCGTGTGTTTATTTTTTGATATAACCATTATTGCCAAAAATTTCAGAATTAAAAAACCATGTGCCAAAGTTAATATTTGAAATTTAATTAATTTTTTGGCAACAAACTGCCGAAATGGTAGAGGTATTGTGGTAGTCAAGGGTTAGAACCATGTTTTTGATTTATTTTTAGAATTGATGATAAGGGTGCATTTACCCTACCCTTACCCATTGGTTTTTTTTTTTCCTACCCAAGGTTAATTTATAGTTCACACCATGAATGAAACATCACCTTGAGCTATTGAAAGAAAGTATGAAATAAATAAAGCTTCATTCCTCTTTATGTTTAAATGCAAAAATCTTGGTTCATTTGATCAACTTTTTGTTTTGAAGTTTAGGCCTACATCTTTATGCACCTTGTGCATCACATAGATCTGAAAATGGAGAAGACTAGTTTATAATTTAGAATTCATAATATGGAATCAATGGTTCTAAAAAAAAAAATTAATTTAAAAAATTCATCATATTTTGAACTAAATAGTTATACATATAGAAGTATGTTTTAAAATTTTTATTTCATAGGAAATATGAAAAGGTGGCTCCATTTTGTTATCAATGATCATCAATTATTTGACGACAAAAAATTGAAATTAAAAATGACTAATTGAAAAATGGATATGATAAAGTTATAAATATTTCAAATTTTGACATCAATAACTAACCATTAAGAATGGACAATAGGAAAACCAAGCTTGAAAACAAAAGAAAACAACACAAAAA
>Ga0116231_10010153_pt1 | contig 15369 bp, 7 predicted proteins | sample S1TSphgellanicum_2_FD_89695 | JGI IMG/M metagenome (GOLD analysis project Ga0116231, IMG submission 89695) | Host-associated microbial communities from peat moss isolated from Minnesota, USA - S1T2_Fd - Sphagnum magellanicum MG | ecosystem: Host-associated > Plants > Peat moss > Unclassified...
CAAAAAATCCTAGGACATGACATTACCCAAAGTATCCCAAAATATCCTAGGACATGACATTACCCAAAGTATCCCAAAATATCCTAGGACATGACATTACCCAAAGTATCCCAAAATATCCTAGGACATGACATTACCCAAAGTATCCCAAAATATCCTAGGCCATGACACTAAATATTCAAATTTTATTCCAAAAATTGTTAAGAATTGGGGAAAATAATGATGATGAAACTTGTGCAAACTTCATTAAACAAAACACCCAACAAAAGGCACAAAAAAAAAGGAACAACAAGAGGAGGACCCAAGTGTGAGTCAAAAAAGCAAAACCAAAAGTGAGTCATTAAAGGATAAAGGAACAAATCATGTTTCAAACCCCCCACTAGTTGCAATAAGCATATCAAAAAAGAAAGGGATGAGAAACTTGAAAGAGTAATAATCCTAAAAGAATTTTCACTTGCAATGATAATGCATCTCAAAATAGAAGCAGCTTGAGCTCTCTACAAAGCTACCAACACCCTTTGCATATAAAGAACATGCAAAATAGTCAAAGGGGGGCCATTGGTGCCCTTTGTCGACCATGCCATGTTAACACGTTGATGAAAAAATTTGTTCATTTGTTGGTGCAAACAACCAAAAACCTCAATGGCAAAAGGAAGAAATGCATCTATTGAATGTTGATGTGGTAAAATCCTTCCTTTACTTAATTCGCCACTATTATGATCACCCTATGATATGAAGTAGCACATGAAACCAAATCTGTTTAAGTGGAATCAACAATGATAACATCGCCCAAGGTGTAGATGCCATTAGCCAATAACATCATGTCAACCCATTAACAAGAAGATTGAAAGGATGGTGGCATAAGGACATAGGTTTTGTTCACACCACATGAAACCTCATTTTTTCATGATGGAAGTGAAGGCATCCCAAATGACATAATGAGATGTAGTTTGTTTCCCACCACAAGAAGAATAAAAAAAATGGGTCCCCACTAAATCTAGAAGTTGGCCACAAATGCAATGAGTCATTTCGGAAGCATCCAAAATAGTCACAAATTGCACATTTAATCATCTAAAACAAGTTGCAAAATGTGGTTTTTCTATTAGTGGAAGCCATGTCAAAGATATTGTTGAAGAAGGAATGTTCATGCAATCTTTTAAAGATGTTTTCTTAAAGTCGATCTACTCCTTTTTTTGCAAATTGTTCAAAAAGGGGAACACAAGCCACCACATCATGGAGAAGGAGCTTTCATGCCCACATCAAATGTGTCTGCAAGGAGAATGAACCAAAACTACTAGACCTATTACTTCCAATAAGAATGGGTGACAATTTGATAGGAATTTAATGATGATAATAGGTGCAACAAGTGCCCAACTTCCCAAATAGGTTGATGGCGTAATGAACTTTGTGCAGATGAGGTCGATCCCCTTATAAGAAATGGGGAGAAAAGTTTGTTAGAGGACCAAGTGGGTCTTTGGGCAATCCAAAGAGCTTGGGCCCATGAATTTCCTAAAAACTTACATGAGGGCATGCATTAAAAAAAACAAGTTGGTGTCAAAAGCTCAATGGGGGAAACAATATAACAAGTAGGAAGGTCTATGGATGAAACATTGAAAAAAGATCCCAAAAGTTGTTTAACCATCCCTAGTTTCGAAAGTGCATTTACATGGTGAACATCCTTGTCCAATGCATATTGTAGAAAGGAAAAGGAAAAGAAGCAAATCCAAATGGGGCATTCAAAACCATGATGTTGTCCAAATGATAATAAATTTAGTAGAAGGAAAAAAGTTGAGAGGCAAATTAGAAGGCAACCTAGTCGTGCACTTGTGGGGTTGGACCATAAGCTTTACAAAAGCTAATTGAGAAATGAAATGCTCAAAAGCAAGAGGTATGACATAATTGGAACCAATTATGTGAATGTCATTAGTAAAGGAAGGGAAAATACAAGAGGGAAAATCCCCACAAAATATTATAATGCACAAAAATGAGCTAGTGCAAAAAAAAACTTAACAAACAAATCACCTTGGCTCATGCTTACCAAAGAATGGATGACAGACAATTTTCCCAAAAGGATTTCCCAAAGGGGAGTGATGGTTGAGAAAAGGGGAAATTTTGAAATAATTAACCTCTTGCTTTGTGAAGATCATGGAAAATGATTATTCAAAAGATGATGTTAAAAGCATTTGTGACATCCACTTGCAAAACCACTCAATTGGGATACACATCCAAACAACACAAACATTGGGAACCATTGCCTTGCACCCACCTATGATTGCCACACCAAATTGAAGGACCACTTGTTGAAATACAAAATCAAAGTTGTCCTAAAAGAATCCAAAGGCAATTCCAAATTTGAGTTGGATTCAAAATTCACCAAGGAATCCAAGCAAGAAAAAATCAAATCTAAAGAGTCAAACGTTTGCAAAGCACTAACAATTTATAAGGAAAGAGGTTAGGGCCCTAATATTACAAACATACTCCCCAAGCATACTCCCCGACATGTCACTTTTGTTGTACCTTGTCGTCTTTTGTCCTATCTATCCATAAATGAGCCCATGTTTTTTTATGTCATATTTTGTGTTGTAGGCAATCATCAATTGAATGATTTAAACAAATTTGGTTGTAAAATATAGGATAATAAAACAATTCAAACATTGTTTTATATTGTTGGCTACCCACTACAACCTAATGTAGAATCTCCCAATTTAAAAAAATTAATGAATCTTGAAATTTGGTAATTAAAAAACAAAAAAAGTTATTTTAACATTTTTGGGAAAAAAAGAAGTCACAATTAGAAAACATTGACTTAAGAGCAAGTTTAATGGGATTATGTGACCTAACAACTACTAATGCACCATCCATTGGAACTTGGTTCTCAATAGGCGCTTACTTTGGGAATGCCTCACTCCTCAAGCATTACCCTACACATAAAGCACTATAAAAATGTCATTGTTGTAGAGGAGGAGTCCTTAGAAAATGGGTAACATTGGTTTCATAAAAGGGTGGCACTCCATGGGCTTTATCTTACACAATGCACATTATATGAGGGCCTTCCAAGTTCTAATTCCTAGGGAGACAGAACTGGGAACATTTTGCTCTTTTATTTACTTTTTGAGAAAAAAAATTGAAAAAAAAGTGCTTTTCTAGTGTAATTTTTATTTTCCCCAGCAAAAAAACCATTAAAAAAATCCTCCTGCCAAAAAAGAAAAAAAAGAAAAAAGAAAAGTAATGGTTTGTGGTTCTCTACTTGGATCACATTTTGAAACATTCCTCCACATCAAGTTACCCAACACTTGGAAAAGCTTTTGAGAAACACATTCATTTGTTGGCCTTGCCTACCAAGGCAAGGATATTGTTGTGTTTAGATTCATTATAGAGGATAGTAGCTTAAGGGATTTTGGCCCCTAGGTAATAATAATAATAGGTCTATTTTTATACGAGGATTTTTGAAAGATGATATTTTGGGTTGTGCTGAAACTTGAGATTAGTTATAGTTATAATAATATCTTGAAGGATTTTGGTTTCTTTTAGAGGGATTTTTTTTTCAAGATTATAATTTTGCATCATGAAATATTTGAGTTTCCAAGAATTCTTCTTTTGCCTTAATACTTTTTTATGTAAATGGCAAGGTCACACCCGTTGTTTTGACAGGATTTTTGTTGATGGATTCTTGTTTGAGTAGTGACATTTCTGTGATTTTGAATCTGTCTGTTTGCTTGGCAACTCCTCTTCTCCACATGCACCACCACCACCACCACCACCCACAGAAGGATGTAAAAATTATGCAGCAGATCAAAAGAAACTCAAGTTCAAATGGGTTGGTGCCATTGTGAAAGAATGATAAAAAATATTACTTAGTTACAAGAAGACATAGAAGAATCATGTATATCCTTCCATCACCACTGACTTTGAATAAAGAGCCATGTCCTGATGTGTGGAAAGAAAGGGGAAGAAATTAGAGATGGAAGGATATACATGGAACTGACCAAAATCATCAATCTGAGAAGATTGGTCCTCTCCATTGTAATCTTGTGGCAACATGCAACAACTGATTCCAGGTAATTATTCTTGAGCTGTAGGTAGGAGGAATAGTTGTCCCAATTCCAACACTACTTTGTCTCTGTCTTGGTGCGCTCTCTTAATAACGACTACCAACCTCATGAATAATTTTAAGGAGCTGAAAAGCTCATTCAGCATTTCCACCCAACAACAAACAAGGAGGCAACCCCAGCAGCTAATAATGGATTTGAGAAGATGGAGAGATCATATGCTCTACCCAATTGCAATGAATCAGAAAACCAATGTGTGTTACAGTAGCCATTGAGTGACTACTATCTCTATTGTATCTCTCAGCTTGTCACAAAGTGTCATGCTCTCACAGTATCCAGGGTTACACTCAGTTGATGCCTGCTTGCTCACAATTGACACTCTTTGTTCACATTTCCTTGAACCAGCATCTGTTCCAGTTTTGAGTGTGGATCTTTTTGTGGTAAAACCAGCCTTTTAGAGACCTGCTTACTTGCCCACAAAACTAATAAACACACTAAATATATCAAATTTGAAGGAGATCAACTTATACTTTCTGCATTAAGGGGGGGGGATGCCATTTCTCAAAGGACCTGAGCTTGGGGATCTGACTTCAATGTGTACCTGTGTTTTATACCCATCCTCGTGCAAGTGAAAAAAATGTACTTGGACTGATTATTCCACCAAATTTGCTGTGCACCCACAAGAACATTTCTGGGTAATACAAGTTCCCCAAATCATCGTTGATTGGTTCATACAAATGCATGACCCCATTTTACATCATCAGCAAGGACTACTGTATGTTGTTGATGTCTTGGCCACACCATCTATACTTGCTGTCGGATGTAAACACTCATTTCTTTGAAGGAAAGGTGAATGACTGAAGAAACATCATAGGTTTCATTCAAAGGTCCATATATGTACACCTATCTATGGGCTTTTTTTTTCCTGATTGTTTTTCTCAACACCAGGTTTATCACGAGTTGTTAGGCAGAACAAAATAATGTTCTATCACTTAAGTCTTTCAGAAATTAGTCAGGTAGTTGATGCATAAATATTCTTCTTGAGACATTATTCACTTGGATGCTAGAAACACAAGTTTCAGTCTGTAACAGAGTCCCAATCGTTTTGCAAATGCAAGTTTCAGTCTGTAATGGAGACTCAATTGTTTGTAGCTGGGTCATCCAAAATGTATTCTGTTTTTAGGTTTCCAAACTTCAGCAAAACAAGAGGACTGTCTCAACCAAACACTTCAATCTCTCACAAATTGCCTTACAGGCAATAGTAATTGGGGTACATTACTTTCAAGTTCTCCAAGTATCTCAAGCACGACCCTTTCACAACCTGTTATGACAGACCTAATTTCACCTAGCAATACATGAGGAAATCTTCTACACTGTGTCACTTTTCATATCTATCTACATAATAAGATCCATTGAAAGGATTCAAAGCATATTATGTTCTTCATTTGCACCTGGTGTATAAGTGCACAGTATCCACTAGGTAGGGCAGTATTAAACAATGAAGAGATGACCTGGTACCATTGTAAAAAAGCTGGTTGTGCAAGTGCAATGGGTTCAACAGGACTTGCAGATAATGGGTAGGTCAAATTGTGCAAATTTATCCGATGAAAATGCAAAGGCTGTAAGGACAGAGAACAAGCTGAGAACCATCATTGTGTGTGATCACTGCACCAGGTGATTGTCCAATTTGTCTCCAGGACACTGCATCAAAGGAAAATTCAACTTTGTCATCACATGAAAGGAGCATGTCAGTCACCGCATGAAATATCTCAGCTTACAACATTTTCTGCTCATGAATTGCTTCAAACCTGTTTGCTATGTATGCATTGGAAAGTTAGTACTGACCAGAAAGGTGCTACAAGGAAATTGAAGCTCTCCCAGCAATAGATCTTCCAGCTCCTCCTTAACCATTCTCCTCCTGCTGGTGGACTCTGCATTCCAGAGTTGCATTCCAGAGTTGTCAAGTTCATATAGATTGATGGCAAAACTCAATGCATGACAGGATACTGGTCAACAGGGAAAAACATGGGTGCATCCAATTTGCATTGCTTTAGATAAATGCTGAAACTGATGACGTAAGCCAGAAAAACACCCACAATGTAGATAGACTTCATGCTTGTATTAATTCCTCATCTCTACCATGACATAAAAAAAAACTTGAATGGGGGTGTGTACAAATCTGGCCATATATTTAAGTCAAGAGAACAAACAAGTCTAGAAAAAATTGGAATTGGACAAAAATTCACACAATGTTTGGTGTCGAGAGAACACTCTGTTTATCCATCTCTACTAATGCATGCAAGAAGACTCATATTTCTACTCTTATGATCTCCACTGGCCTTGAAGCTGCAATTTACTTGAGATTTGAGAGGATTGTCCATTTTTGTACAACATCTCAAAACAGTCACTTGCAGATTGTTGAATTTGCAGAAATACACTATACGCTATACAATTTGCCTGAAATGGCAATCATCCATAAATGAATAAAGCAAATACTGGCTACCAAAAAAAGTTGCCCTTGTAAGTTACTATGATATGTCTCCGGATATGGTAAACACCCAAATAGGGGGATATAGGTGAGATGCTCATTACAAAGAAGTCTTCAAATATGGGGGTTCAAACATCATAACTAACATGTAGTGAGCTTTCTTGAAACCAAATTTGTGTGCACAGTCTAGAAATGGTGTTAGTATTTGTGTCACTTCTAGCATAAAGAATTTAGCATCGAAATGAGCTTGTCGAATATCAATCATCCAAGTTTCATCCAAGTCATTCTTCTCTTGGTTTTATTGATGTCAAGTTTGATGGCATTTACTAGTGCATTGCGAACGAGCTAGCAACTTGACATTGATTGATCCCACAACTTCATTGTACAACTAAGGACAAAGTGGATGGACAAAGTTGGATGAAAGTAATCTTTGTGATGGCCCAATTTTGTGTTATTGGAATTTGACCCCCACAAAACCAAGTTTGCCTATTACCAAGCATGACTAGCATAGTGCCTTTTTAGGTTTGGCAAAAATTAAATTATTTTTGAAAATGCAAAATTTTCTAGAGCTTATCTATTTTAAAGTCTTTTTTTATAAGAAAATCATTCTGAAAGGCAAAATACAAAGATCAGTGGAAACCTAAGAGCCTTTTCCTTTAGGCCAGTCCACTTGTAGAGCAAGTATTCATTAATTGACAACATTTCTCTATCCTATAATGTGGTGGAATATTGTGTCTCCCCATTTTTGCAAAAAAAAAAAGCAATATAAAATGTAATAAAAAGTCTCATTATGTTAAGAGACTCAAAGTCCAAAAATTTGTCAAAGAGGTTGCTTATATTTATTGTCGAAATTTCAATAATTTAGTTAATTGTCGAAATGGATATTGAAAAATAAAATAAATATTTAGCACCCAAGTGATGAACCGAAAAGGTAATATAGTAAATGCTCTTTAAACCTTGTTAAAACATCATCACTTGGAAAGCCAACTTTGTTTACACATGTTGTTATAAGCCTAACCTTGGGCCCATGACCAAGGTTAGGGAAAGACAAGGCAAACATGAATGATGCCAAAGCATGGTGTGACTTAAACTCATTTCCAAGTTTAGTTTGAAGTGTGTGAAATTGTATGGGAAGAACCCCGAACACTCTCAAAGGCATATTCTCATGGAAGTTAGGAATTTCATAGAGTTTTGAATTTTTAGAACAAAGTTTGGGGATCAAATGGTATTTGAATTGACTAGTGATTTTTTAAATCAATTTTTTTTGAAAAATACTATGATAAGATACATTTACATGCCCAAAATAAAGTAAAATTTTGACATGTTTAGGAGTGCTTGAAAAGTTGGGACAAAAATGTTTGAAATGTTTCCAAATGTTCATAAGTGTTTTGCACATTCAAAGTGCAATGATTGCTCTATGAGCAATTCTAGCCATAAACCCTTGTATTTTTTCAACCACTGGGTTTTGTAGCTCAAGTTCAAATCCTAGTAAACCCAACAAGTCCTCTTGAGCTTGCAAAACATCTTCAACATTGTATTGCATTTTTAGGAACTAGAGAATTGCGTAGTCTATTACATCCTACACATCAATGGTTAACCTCATAAAGTGGGTTTGCTCATGAACATAATGAAGGATAATGCGTTGTGTTAGACCTTTATTTGGATGTGCCAAGGGGTGTTGTCTACCAAACAATGCTTTGCAAAAAAGTTTGAAAGCTCTAACAATATGCCAACATGCCTTGTCTAATGAAAAGGGTTTTAATTCCTTTTCAAGCTCTTCAATGATGATTTCCAGCCCCTCCTTTGTGTGCTCCCATGGGCATTGAAAACCAGTTTGCAAATGATACCGATTCAATAGCGAGTATAAAGGTGACCGGCCCCACTTGAATTTCTCCTCAATTGCTTTAACTTGTTGGTAATAAATTTGCAATTCTTGTTGGACATACTTTTCTTTCTTCCTCCCAAATGTTTCTATAGCCCTTGACATGTTTGCATCATACTCCTTTTTATTCATATATTGTAAATATTCCTAGAGATTTTTCATCTTTATGAATTGTTTCATGGTGTTTTTTCCACAACCAGCTTTAGTCCATGCATTCAAAGACTTCGCAATAATCTTAGAAATTGTGGTTGTCCTTTCAACCTTTCTAATAACCTACATGCATGGTCCGTGAGTAATAAGAACCTATGTTGGAGAACAATGACTTGTAGTAATAATAACCTAGGTTATAGAACATTGACTATGATTAATAATAACTTAAGTTCAATTTAGTGATTGTACAAATAATAAGAAGCAAAGTTGCAGAACATTGGATGTAAGTAATAAAAACTTCGGTTACATATGAATGACTGTGCAAGGACACACTAATTTGAACTTAGGGTGTAGAACAATGATAATGATTAAGAAAAAATAAATTCATTGGTGGAAAAAGGTACCATTCTCAAAATGTGGACACAAGTGTGTTTCCTAAGGTACCTTCAGTTTCCATCCTCATAAGGATAACTAAGGCTTTTTTAAGGTCTTTGAGCATTGTGTAGTCCATTATTATATTTGTTTTTTATAATAAGACATAAAGCCCATTCATTTGTACTTCCACAAGAAAAGGGGCCTAATCACACGTGCTTTTGATTATGAATGCTTTAGTTGTCTTCCTTGTTTTCACTTCAATGTCAATATCAACTTTACTTACATGTGTTGCACTCCTTTGTGGAAATGTTTGCCCATTCGGAAATAATTATAGACCTACTAATACATAGGTTAAGTCTTTTAGTGTTTTAAAATGAATGTGGGCCTTTAATTCCCTTCATAGAAAGAATTAAATACCTTTCTTCACAAAAACAAACTTGCATTTAGTTTGTTTTACCTTGTACGACGTATTGGTTTTACGATTGTAGAATTTTCCATTGTAGGCCCCTTTGCTTGGTGGTTTTGGGAGTCTAAAGTGAATGGGCAACACTTGCAAATATCCCACCCTAAAAGTCAATGAAAATTTGGGGATCTAAAAGTGCGGTACAAATTTTTTACATGTGCATTATGAAGTTTTATATAAAAAAAATGGGAAATAAATAATTAGTTAATCAACAATTGGAACTAGAAATCTTCATTTGCAAATTGAACCTACATAAAAAAATGTTTGTGGATCAAAATTGGAAAAGGAAAATGCAACAAGTTAACTCTTATATGAACTAGATAATTAAAAAAAGAATGCCATATTTGGAATCATATGTACCTTGGTAGTGAATTGAAAAAATGTCTCCATCCCTATTTAATTCAACAGCCACCTTGTCCTTTTGATTTATGGGCTTTAAAGGTGGTAGTGTTTTATGCCTCGATTTTAAGTTTGTTGATGTAGCCCTCTTATCAAAATGTTCCGTTACATCATCATTTGGGTGCTTATTTATATTTGGTAGGGTCTTGCCATGTTTCTCCCCCAGCCTTGTCAACTATTTTGTGTTAAACTTGGTGCAAGTTGGGTACATTTTTAGCAACTCCTTGCCCTTGTATTTCGGGCATTGCATTATCATTCTATGGTAGCTTAGGCCGTTCTTGTCTTTGTAACAATTATTGCATAACTTGCATTAAAAGGAAGGCCGATTTCTAATGGGGAAATCATGGCATTTAACATCGAAATGTGCTTCCAATGCAAGAGTCTCATACTCCTCCTCAAGGTATAGTGCAACACAATGATGTCAACTCTATTGCATTGTTGATTTGTACATCCTATTTTTGCCATCTAAACTTCCCAATACCTACAATATGTTATCAATCATTTTTTTTAGATTTGTTATGTTTTATAGAACAAGGTGGATAGGAAATGATGTTCATTATTACTTTCCCAAATTATATGTACTCAAAACAATAAACCTAAATATCAAAAGAAAAACAACAAACTGCAAAACCCCAAGGTCCTATATGTAGTCAATAAACAAAGACCTTTTTTTTGCAATCAACAAATCCTATTGCTCATTTTTTGTAACACATTCAACAACAAACTCATGATAAGTAGAAATAAAATAATAGAAAGCTTGCCCTTTCTACCCATCTTGTTGTTGTTGTTTTCACAATGTTGATATATTTCTATCGACTAAGCAAACAAATCATGTAGAGGTGTTCTTACACAAAAATTGGCAATCCCTCTTACAATAGATGTCCTTGCTCTCCATCCCCTCCTCTAGTTTGCATCATGCCATTGTCAAGCTTTCGTGTGTCATCAAGATTTTATCTATTGTTATGTTCAGTTGCAAAAGAATCAAGCTCACCTCCAACATTATAAATAACAATGGGAGTGGGAGATCTTTCCATAGTATCTACAGTAATCACAATACACATTATGTTGTTCTTTTCAATGACACTTGTAACAACAAAAGGTGTAATTTCTTTTTTTTATGTGAGTTCCATAGTTGCTCATGAGTAAAAATAAGACACAACAATTACGAATAAGACTGCTTAACGTAGTCTCCTCAACACTTAATGCAACCCTAAACCCTAAACCTTTCAAGGGAAGGTCACTTTCCAATTTGTTTTTCGACAAAGGATAATAAATGTTTTGCACTCAATGCTTCTATAATTGTTTTGCACCACCAAACCCTATAAACTTCCTTACATTGTTTATAATAAAAAACCTTAAATGCCCAATCTACATTTGGCTATTTTTAGTTTATATTCAAATTGTTATGTTTCCAATGTAATGCATTGGGATGTTTTATAGTCAATGGCAAAAGGAGGGATGGATAATTGATGGTGTTTGGGATGTTCTATTGACAGCAAAGGGAGGGCCCAACTATGGAGGTGGGGTTGAGTCCATTGGTGGGACATGTGGTGGGTCAGGGGTCCAAAGATTGCATCAGATAAAGCTCATTAAGGGGTATTTAACATCTCACTATAATTATTTTCAAATCATTGTATCTCAACATCATTTCCCACCCAAACTTGATTTCTACTAGGTTGAAAAGTAAAAACCCATCATGACATGAAAAAATATAAAACAATCAACCAAAAAACATTCATACCGTTTTTACAAAATGTATGGCATTCATTAAAATGTTCATAAATTTCAATAAAAAAGGAATTTCTTCCAAATTTTTAATGAATGTGAAAAATTGTTGTAATTTTTATTTTATTTTTTGTAAAATATTTCAATATTTCTTTGGTTAATTTTTAAAATATAAACATAATTTTTTATTACATGACCTTGAACTAATAGCCAAATTGAAGTGGGAGATAACGTTAAGGCCATTAGTTTTGTGTATTCAAACCCATTGCTTGTGCATATTGATGTTTTTATTCTAAATGCAAGTTATATCTAATTGTCATTTTTGAATGTAAGCATGTGAATGGTTTTGAAAGTTGTGTGTTACATTTCTAAATATATATATTTTTTCATTTGAGCATGGATATATTTATAATTAACATATTTAAAATATATGTAAAGTAAAAAAACACAACACTAGTGCCTTGTGTTTGGTCATAAAGTCGGGTGAGTTTTTTAAAAATAAAATAAAAATACATTGTTGTCAAATGGGTGAGGAATTCAATTTACAACCAAATTCAATGATAATTTAAGTTTCACCTTGTCTTTTTTATTTTTTGAATGTCTCGTTGTTGTTGTGTGTATTGTTATTATAATTTGTTTTGAACCACGTTCACAATTTTAGACAAATTATTTCAAGGATATTAAATTCAAAAAAATTATCATGTGTTTGAATCCTATGCATTAAATTCAAAACAAATGTATCACAAGATGTATTGATACGTATTTCCAACATTTTATACCTAGATTCAAATTTTAAAATTCACCTTTGTGAATAACAATGTTTTAGGTTGAAATAGGGGTTTGGGATGAAAATAAAGCCCAAAAGTAAGATTACTTTGTGGATTTGTTTATTTTTCTCCAAGATCTTTGAACATTTTGTGTTTTTAGGTGTTAGGAAAGACTTTAAATCAATATGTTGCTTGCATTTTTAGTCTTTGTACAATCAAATGGGCATGTTCCAATCCAACCCAATGAAGGTGATATGCTTTCAATAACTAATATTGGTATTGAACTTCATGAAATGACAACTTTACAATTATAAATGCATTAAATTTGATAAATGTCAAATGCAAGTTAGAACAATTAAATATATTATGCCAAAAAATCATTTAGAAGATTCAATGGGATTGTAGATCTACTTTTATTGCCAAATGTTGACGAGCATATGACCTAGAAGTTCTAAATATATTCTTCATTCTATTTGTGTCATGGCAACATTTTGAGTATTGTAAATACCTCAGGATAAAAAACAAATGGATAGAAACAATTCAATCTCTTATAAAATAATGGAACATCAACCATGAAGAATGTGAACATCTTGAAGTGTTTCATACACATTATTTTTACATAGTATGACGCAATGCAATATAAAATCCTTTTGAAAATGAACTTTCCAAGATCTAAAGAATTATCACTCCTATACATTTCACAATTTTTTGGTAAGACTACATTTCATAAAAAAATTGAAAAACAAGAAGAACCTTTCATGGATGATTTTGTGTTGCTTGTTATCAAAGGATTATTCATTTTAAACATTGTTGAAAATTTATGGATGAAACAATTTGTGTTAAGGAGGGACCTAGTGTGGGGTTTCCATCGTGTAGAACTTTGATTGAAGAGTTTTGTCTTTTGTGATGGAACACACATTTAAAAAAATTCCTTGCTTTATGTGAATACTTCAACTTATGTTACACCTACATTTAACCTTTGAATGAGGAAAGGTGGACATTATACTTTTTATTCAATAGTCTAAATTTTAATCGTCAATTCACAAACCACAACATGTGACAATGTCTTTTGGAGGCAAACAAAATTATTGAAAAGGTTTCATTCATTGGTTACATGTTTTGTTTTCAAAATGTATAAATAATAATAATATTGTTTGTTGTGTTAAAAATGACTAAACAAAATTGTGTACAATGATAAATGTTTTTAAACAAGTCAACAATTATGAAGATTTGGGGATACACACATTGTTCAAAGTTGCCAATGATGTGAGAATGGGTTTGTTTTAATGTTGGTAGGTTCAAGTTTTAGGTCAAATGGAAGATTTATGGATTAGAGGTTTCTAGGTCAAATTGGAAGGTTTATGGATTAAAGGTTTCAAATTTTGTGAGATTTAACATGAAAATCTAACAAAAAAATTGATTTTTTTCAAATTGAATTAAAACTTGAATTGAAGGTGTTGCCATGTTTTAAACATGTTTAAGTTTATAAATATAATGTAATAAAATAATCATAAATTTAGCTTTACATTTTAGACAAGTCATTGCATTTGATTGGGTGTACATAATTAATATTATATAATTTTCATTTTGAATGATGTGCACTAGTTGAATGAACTAATATTATATCAAATTGTATTAAAAAAATTTAAATACTATAAGATGAAAATAATTAGTTCTAGTTGTGTGCAATGGAGATGAGATTAAACCTTGCTTTACCAAAGTAGTTTTCAATCCATCTATGAAGCAAGGTAGTTTGTTTTGTTTTGTCATGCAAAGATTTCCCAAACCACAATGTTTCATGCCACACTCTTGGTATCTTCAAAAAGCTTTGGATGAATGTGAGTGCATCGACTTGGTTTGAGACCATTTGAGACTCCATTGTGGAAACTATTGATTATTGCACCATTTTTTCAATGAAAATTAAATAAGTTCGAAACCAAGAACTATATTATTGGAATTTGGGGGCATTCTTGAGGTTGTTGAAAAGCCCGTAACAAGTTATATTTAATAAAGTTTATTTCACAATTTTTCAGAGCTTAAGGTGCGAAAGATATTGATTTTTGAGTAGATTTTGTTATTAAAAATTCAAAAAAATTGCAAAAATTGGGTTTGGAAGAAAAAATTAGTTGAGCTTTCAATGTGTTCACACTTGTGTCAACAAAACAAGCTACACTAATTCTTTATAAAAATGATTAAAGCGAACGAAATTTTTTTTAAAATTCAAAAAATGAATCCTAAGACTAAACTTGAGGTTCCATTTTTAGTTTTTTAAAATTTTTTAAAAAAGGGTTAGAATTGAGAGTGAAGGTTACTTTCAAAACCAAGAACCAAACAACATTGGTTTGCTCTTGTAAACTTCCCACCTAGGTATTGAAGCTTGGAAAAAAAAAATTGACAAAAAAGAAAATAATTGCCTCTCTAGTTGGCCACATACAATAATTGTTCACACATTGATTGGCCCACATGTGTGATATGAATGCTCCCTTAGTGTGAACTCTTTAATATTTTTTATTGGCCATAGGCAAGGATATTCTATTATAGATTCATTATAGATAGTATAGTAGCTTAAGGGATTTTGGCCCTTAGGTAATAATAATGGGTCTATGTTTACATGAGGATTTTTGAAAAGATGATATTTTGGCTTGTTTTGAAATTTTGAGATTAATTAATAGAGTTATAATATATCTTGAAGGATTTTGGTTTCTTTTAGAGGATTTTTTGAAGATTAATATATTTTTGAATGGTGAAATATTTGAGTTTCCTTAATTCTTCTTCTTTTGCCTTAAGATAATACTTTTTAATGTAAATGGCAAGGCCATAGTGTGCACAAACACACCCCTTGTTTTTGTTCATGGGTGGGAGAGAGGTAAAACATTAACAATAATTAATAATATTGTTTATATTAACAATCTTATATATTAAAGTTACATGTCTGTTCGGGCACTGCCCGGGCTAGCACGGACCTTTGTTTTTTTTTTTTTTTTTTTGGGTTTTTTTTTCTTTTTCGTTTAAATTTTCCGACTTTTTTTTTTTTTTTTGTTGGGTTTTTTTTTTTTTTTTTGTTTATTTGC
>Ga0116231_10010155_pt1 | contig 15362 bp, 6 predicted proteins | sample S1TSphgellanicum_2_FD_89695 | JGI IMG/M metagenome (GOLD analysis project Ga0116231, IMG submission 89695) | Host-associated microbial communities from peat moss isolated from Minnesota, USA - S1T2_Fd - Sphagnum magellanicum MG | ecosystem: Host-associated > Plants > Peat moss > Unclassified...
TAATGTATTTAATAGTTTAAAATAATAGAATATAAATAAAATACGGTTATTTTAAAAGTGAAATATTAAAAAATTAAATAATAATAGGGTTAAAAAAAATAGGTTGAACAAGCTAATTCCCCCCCCCCCCCTAAAAATGGTCATTTAATGCACATAGATCTCAAACTTTACACTAAGTGTCCCCCCAAGTCTTAAACATTAAATGTAACAAAATCTTGCAATACATTAAAACACGTCCATATTGCCATGTTGTCTCCATGCAAGTGGGTTGGGGTTGAATACAAAACCTTCATTGTGAAAATGTTGGAAGATCATATTGAAAGTTAAGTTTCTTTCTATTATGTGTGGAAGAAGTTTATCAAGTTGTTGGCTATTGCTCCACTTGATAAACTAAAGATTGAATATCAAGTTTCACTTTTTAGGACAACCATGTTCCATAATGTTGTTGAAATTTTGAAAAAGGATGGCAAAAAGTTCAACCAATTGAAATGCATGTGGATATTTGTATCATGTTTTTAAGGTGTTAACTCTAGTCATGTTTGAATATGTGAAGCTTGCCCAACTTGTTATGTGCCATATTTTGGGACCTTTTGAGGGTGAACATTGTTTCAACATGTTGTCTTTCAATATAAAGGGCAAACTATATAACCATCTAACCACCCATCTTGACCTATGCATGAAAATGTTTTCATAAAATTTATAAAATATGTTTTTTTATATTCAAGCCATAAAAAAATACTTGGAAGGACAACAAAATTCCATACAATGTTCATTCTTGAAGCTTAAACTTACAACAATTTCATAAATCTTACATATTGACAACTAGTCTCTATTTTATTGTGTCCAATGTGCACTTGTTTATTTGCTCCTTAACATTCAAAACACTTACTATTGTTTTGAATCTCACATAACTATAACAATTCATTCTCTCAATTTGTTGAAGCTATGGTTTGGCATTGATTTAGTAGGATTTTTAGCCTCATCCACCCTTTCATTTAATAAAATTTCGATGTTTTTGTTGGATTACCATTTTATTTTGTTTTTGGAATCTATTGACCAATCTCAACCAATGTTGTCCAATTTCAATTCTTGAGCCAATTACCAAATAGTTGAACCACCAATTCTAAACTTTGAAAAAAAGACATTGAAATCAACCTCCAAATTGAATCAAACTTGGAAATTGGCCTCTTGTTATAATTGGACCTAAAAATAAAACTAGCCCAAAACCTATTTTATCCAAGTTTTGGTTCTTATTTTGTTTCAATTAAGTTTTAATTTTTAGTGTTTCAACTTTTAAATTATTTTTTTTATGATTGAGGTTAAACATATATTATTGAAACAAAATTACAATTGTACAATTTTAAATAAATAATTTAGGGTTGGGGTGAGGTGGTCATGGATGGCATTAATCATGAAATCATTATTTTTATAACATGTTTCAACTATGGAATTTTTTTTGAACTCAAGCATGTAGTTGATATAGTTGGTCATAGTTGGTCATTTTTTATTGGTTGTACAATGCTAGTAACTAAATAGAATTTTTTTTGGGTTATGTGTAGTTAGAACTGGATCTAATTCACAACCAAACCCACCTTTGAAAAACTAGGAATTGGAGTCTTCAAATGTGAAGAACCATGTTTAGAACCCAACCATAGGTTTTATCAAATCAAATAATAAGTTGGACATAGGATTAGAGGTTTTCTCGAAAAGTAAGAATTATACAACATTGGGTTCAACTTTCAAAGTTACAATTGTATATGTCAAATGGATTTTAAATTTTAACAAACATTGTGTGTGTGTGTGTGTGTGTGTGTGTGGTTAAGGTAGGTGGCTTATGTTGTGATGGGCAAGGTCTTTTAAACTAAGGTTTAATTCCCCAAAATAATTTTAAAAATAAAGATATCTTTTTAATTGTTGATGGGCCATTGCACTGCATTGGGATCCACAACTTGGAACTAGATTTTTTGATGAAACTATGGACAAGTTTAAATGTCATCATTTCATACCCATGATTCCAACACCCTAGAAAAATCTAATTTTAAAATTGTTAATAGATCATTAAACCTACAATAAATTGCCAAAACTATGACTCCTATATGTGCATTTGTTTTAATTATCCTTGTTTGCCCCATCATCTTTACTAATTTTGCTCATATAAGTCATGATCATAAAATGTTCAAAATGAGAATGAACCTTCACCTTCTCAACCAAAATCCAAAGCCTTTACCATTCAAATTTCAACTACCATTTCACATGGTGACAAGAATTTATTTCAACTGAGTATCTAATTTAATTTTATAATATATTTAGTTCCAAATTTGTTAAAACATTACACTAATTTTAATATTTTGATTCAAGCCATAAGTTCAAGTACAATATTTCTATTACAATTTTATTTTAAAAACCTCATAATGAAATGAATTTCATTTCCAAGAATATGCAATTAAAATTCACATGACTTTAATTTCATAGTGTAATTGTATATATTATATTAAATTAAATTGATTAATATAAAAATGTATTCCAAAAATTTCGATGTAATATTTTTAATTATAAAAAATTAATTAATTAATTATGTAATGAAATAAATTTCATATTTGAAGTGCATAGTAAATTGATTATACAATTTAAATTTTTTAAAAATTACATTTGTAAATGTATAAGAATATGATAACCATATTATCTAAAGTTAAAAATTCCAAATTTAGACCTTTATGATGGTGTTTACTTTAGTTTGGAATTTCATGCCTTTTGTTCAATTTTGCTCTTTAGTTAGGCAAGGCTTTTGCTATATGAATTGTTTAAGTTTCACATTAGTTTTGTTTTAATTTCTAAAAAAAACACAAAGTTTGAGTTTAATGATCTAGTTCCTCATGTCATTTATTTGTTTACTAATTAATGTCCCCTATTTCCTTTTTTATTTGAGTAATCAAATTTAATAATTAATAAAAAATGTATATCATATTAAATAATTAAAATTTTAAAATACATGCATAATAATATTTTCAATTTAAATATTGCACATAAAATAATAGCATCAAAAGTAACATTATAATCACATGTCAAAATTCAAAAATGATTGATTTCAATCACATTACTCAAGCACCATAAATCCATGTCACTAATATGATATTTTAAAACTTTATCATGTGGTTATTATTTAGGTTCATGTGGGAAAAAACATAATCAAAGACATGTTTGTGGATGGAGGATTTAAAATAAAGATCATTATTAAGGATTCGAGGAAGAAATTAGGGTTACTTACTTCTAGACCAACTCCTTATACCTTCAAGATGGCATATCAAACATTACCAAATTATATAATTGGGTTGATTAGAGACCTCAAAATCCACATCCATGGTATTCCATACATATCTACTTTCACAATTATGAAAATCAATGTATTAGATGTTAACTATTCCATGTCGCTTGGATCCCCATGATTGTGTGATGTTAAGGTCACCCATGATTGGGGTAGCAATATGATCACCATTGAAAGCAATGGGATTGTGTGGATAGTAACAATAACTAGACATTTGGATAGCACCCATGATTGCAAATATTTTTCTACTCTGTCATTGTCATTGGAATTAAAGGTGATCAAAAGGATGTTTTATTGGAGCTAAAACCATATTTGTTCACAATTGGGACCATTTCGTTACCAAAATTGAAGATTGTGATTACCATAGTAACTAACATGAAATCTAGTAATGATGAACTTATAATTTTCCCCATATCCCAAATGAAATTTTAGTAGATCTAACTCATGCTAGCATCAAGGAACAAGAATTGAAGATTGCTAGGTGGATGTTATTGGAAGATATTCAAGCTGAAAACCTCAATTTGGGGACTAAAATAGACCCACAAATGGTGAAAATTGGTGCAAATTTAGATTCTCAAAGAAGTCAAAATGTAAAGCAACTATTCAAGGAGTACAAGCACATTTTTGCATGAACCTATAAATATTTGAAAGGTATACCACCACATATAGCTCAACATCAAATCGAGCTAGATAACATCCACAAGCCCATCAAATTAGGTGCAAGATGAATCCTAACTATGTAAAAATGGTTAAACATGATTTAGATAAGTTATTTGATGCCAAATTCATAGCTCAAATAAAAGAAGCCACTTGGCTTTTTCCAATTGTAATCATATTGAAAAAGAATGAAAAGTTATGAGTTTGTGTAAACTTTCAAAAACTCAATGTAACTAGGGTGCAGTCACAACCCAACGAGCCAAAAAGGGCATTAAATCGTAAAAAAATAAAATCAAAATTGGATAAATATATGTATTTTTCATTTAAAGCCATGGCAATCATGACAAGTTATTGTTTTTCATTCATATGAATGTTAAGGAATTCAAAGCAAAAATTCATTTAATGAAATTTTAAGTTTCAAAATTTTAAAATTTCAAATGTGATTCTAAGATACATTGTACCCTAGGAAGGCAAATTACCAAACCTTAAGAAGAGTTTTTCCATCATCAACATGTCACCTCTAAAAACTCTTAAGGACAAACAAAAGTTTAATGATATGGCCCAATGTTACCATTGTTTTATCCCAAACTTTTTTAGGGATTAAACATAGGAACCAAAATTTAATTCCTGTTTTTCTCTAGCCAAAATGAGGACCCAAAAAATCCACACTAAATTTGGTAGTCATCAAAATGACGAACAAGATACTAAAACCAACATGGAGGTAGATTCAAGGCCTAGAAATGTTGCAGGACCTTTTGAGATGGTTTAATAATCTGAATTTTTTGGTAGAGTAGTCACTTAAAATAATGATCACAAGGATGCAATAGGAAAAAGGATGATTTTAAATGTTAGAAAATATTGTTAGGATTTTTTGTATATAAATTTTATCAATCATTTCTCATTACTAATATTCGATACTAAAAATTGATTACCAAGAATTACTATTCAACATTCCTGCTGAAATCTTTTACATTTTTTAGTACCAAAATTTTAATGTTAAGTTGAAAACTACTAATTAGGATGTGTAGATTACAAATAAATTTTTCTACTAATTTTATAAAGATTATAAGAAATTTGTTATTTTTGGTGGAATCACCATTTTGGACTTAGACTTTCACCGTTACTTGGATGTACTTGAGTTAGGTTGGTGCTCACTCAACATAACTTGTTATTTTTTAAATACTATATTTTGAAGCTATACAAGTTGATACATTATTTATATTTAAGTTGTCATCTCCATTACATAATTTTTTGACTTGTTTCTTTCAAAGTTGTATTTGTTTTGCAAACTAGAAAATTTGAATGTTCAAGTGTTTTGGATAATTTATTATCAATTCCAATTTAAGTCTACATTAGAAGAATTTGGTAATCTATTGGTACTACCATTTGCCAAATTGTTTTCTCGTGACTATTTGTCTCTACAAAGTTGTAGAAATGTATTTCACTTTCTACTCCGATTATCTTTTTGTTTCCAAACTTAGGATATTATCATGTGTTTTAACATGCATCCTCAAATGAAAACAATTGATTCAAAATGTTGCATTTTATGTGATGTATATAGCCCAACATATGGTTTTACATGTTTATTTCATACCTTTCACTTTAGGAGTGATTAGTGTTTTTTTTAAGAATTTGTAATGTAGCCTAAGTGCCAATCATCCCTAGGAAGATTTAACCAAATATGATTATAAACCATATATGAAATAAAAATTCTTTAATCAGCCTCATGTTTGTGGTTACACATGAAAACCCAAATATAGAAATTTGGCCATTAAAAAAATTTGCTCACTTCTAACTATTATTAAAACCTTCCAAAATCACTTCATTTTTTAACATCATTATAGGCTTAAAACACATAGGCAATGATGATTACAAAAGGTAAAGTAGGTAGTTTATAATTAGGTTGGGACAAATAGGTGGTTAATGGTTAGTAAAAGCATGTTTAAAATGACAAGGATATCAATAGGAATCATGACCAAGTAGGTGACTATTGATAAGTAGGTAGGTAAAGGCAATGGTTAACTTAGTTTGTTATTTTTGGGGGTTTTACATTCACTACACATTAGATATAATGTAGAATAAAATTTATCAAAAGATCAAAGCTATCCACAATGGTTACAAATGGGACAAGAGACCAACAATAAATTTTTATATTGTCTACTACCATCCATCCATCCATCCATCCATTCACATGCGTGGTGGATGGTGATTCACTTTGGCCCACCCTATCTCTTAATGTTTTTGTAATTTCAAAATGAATTATTTTGCACAACCAACTTTTTATAATTTTTTTATTTGTTGTAGCACACAAGAGGTATTTTTTGCTAATTTAAGGTTGGGGATGAGAGAATAGAATATTGTCAAAATGGTTACTTATTTGAAGGGATTATATCTTCAATTGGGTATATCAACCATCCAAAACCAGAGGGGGCAACCTAAGGACTTCCAAACATTCAACCATGATATTCCCTTTAAAGTGATCAGAAAGTTTTGAAAAGGAAGTAGCCTTTTTTAAAGAGGTAAAACACTTTCAATCATCAGTTTTGTTTGGTTGTTGCATTTCATGTCTTTCCTCTTTTCTTGCTTCTAAGAAGCATGTGAGAACAACTAACTATTTTTTATTCTAATGCCTTCTTCCAATGGTGGTGGTGGATTTTTATTGTTCCCATCAAGTTCTCACAATGTTCCTCAAATTCTCAATATGTTCCCCAACATGTTCCCAATAGCACCTCATTATTATATCTCAATAATCCTTTGCCCTAAGTGACCTATATAGCCTGCCCATAAGGAGGAGACTACAAAATATCTATTTGGGAAGTGTGTCCAAAGCTTTTGAATTTTTTTTTTTTCTAACAGGCCAATCAAAGATGCACATCACAAAAGAAGGAAAAAAAAAACTCGAACTTTGGAGTCCCAATAATTAATGCACCAGAATAATTTTTATTAAAAAAATTCTTGCGATAGTCCTCGGGTATCACAGGAAAACAATGAGAAAAAAAGAGACGAGATATTTCAAAAAGTGAAATAAATGTTAGAGTCAACGACTTCATTTTTTCCGAAATGCCTTGCTACTTGTGGAGGACAGATTCCACTTGATAATGTGCCTCGTGAGATCAGCTGAAAATTTTTCTACCTGTGCTTTTGACATTGCAGCTTTTCAAATCACGAATGGGTACACATAGCACAAGTGGACCGCTTGGCTCCTCAAAATAGACCTGTGGGAAGAAGTGGGTTCTCTGGAAAAGAGAATTCTTGTAAAAAGTTACAAGAGAACTCTTTGTATTCCAAGAGTTATCCGTAAAGTCAGGCAATTAAGGGGCAAGAACGGCCAGTTTCAGCATAATAGGGCATCAAACATGTAACTGAGAATGAAAATTTTACAAAAAGGAAATAACTGAGACCCAAACTAGTTTTTCCACCAACTTTGGTGATAAACTGAGTTTCATCCTGTGCTTCCTTTTTCCCGAAAGAGGGGATAAGGGGTGAAAGGAGAGGAGATAGGCGGTAAAACAGAGGGTGACTTTACCGATAACTCTATTATCAATTGGTTTGGGAGCCTCATTAGAGGAGTATGAGTCTTTGGAAGAAATGAATAGACATATATATATATATATATAATGGGTTTAGGGTTCAACTAGAGATGGAGTGCCAGAACAAAGACTTCCCCTTCTTCCTTCCAAAAGATAAGACACTGGAGCTATTGGCTTTTAGAAGCACCCTCATAGGAGTTCCTAAGATGCTAGCATACTAATAAGTTAAATTAATTGTTCACAGATGAACACCACCCTTCCTTTTGCAATAGAGGGCATTGTGAGTCTATGGCCATAACCCCACTCTTCTTCTTAGATATTTAAGAGTGGGCACTTTTGCTGTGTTGGTCCAAGTATAAATACAAGTTCACCCATACCTATACTATTCTGGTTGAAGTGGGCTTAACTTTAGAGTTCGTATGAAAACTTGCTAAACTAATTTTTTAGTATCTTGTCTTGTGCATTCACACTTGGTGTTAAGGTTTCTAGTGTTGAGTCCGTAACGTTATGTCAATCATTTAGGACTTAAACCTACTTATCATGAAGATTTTATGTTAAGCTAACATTCGCTTAACATTACACTATCACCTATTTAAACATTGTGTGCCACCTAAGATGCCACCTAGATTTTCATTTAACACTGACTTAACATCGAGTGTGAATGCACCATTAGACAATGTTTTCCTCAATCAGTGTCTTCAGCACTGCCCATTCTTTTCTTCTTTTCAAAGTGGGGTGGGTCAAGGGGGAAACTTTAAAATTTTCTGATTTCAAGTTTTTGTTCCATGACAATGTTCCCAATAGAGTTCTCAGTATTGTTTCCCAATTTGTCAGGCCAACCACTTGTGTGTTGGCCAATCTTGCCATTTGAACTTTCAAGCTTCTAAAACACATATAAATTTTTAAATGTTAAAAGTTTGAAAGCTTGTCAACATGAACTCAAGCATAGATAAATAACATGAACAACAAGAGTTCCAAAATGGGTTTCAAAACTTGGGTTGATTGGGAGCATTATCATAGGGGGGATAGCTCCTCGTGAAAATTCAACCACTTGAAATACCTTTCGTGTTTCAACCTCAAACCTTAAAAGTTTACAATATCTCAAGGGGTATCTCCAATGAACATCTTTTGCTATCGGAGCTTTAGAAATTGGATGGAATAGGAGTGAATCAAAGTGGGGGCATAGCTCCTTGTGAAAACTTAACCACCTAAAATATCTTGAATGTTTCACCTTCAAACCTCAAAAGCCAATAGTGATTCAAGCATATAAATGAATAGCTTTTATTATTTGACTTTCAAAAATTGAAGTAGTTGTCAACAAGATCTAAGTAGAGGCATAATTGCAATTACAAATTCAACCACATGTACCTTAACCATCCTAGGTGTTTCATTCACAATACCTCAAAGTTCATACAAACAAATAAGCTATGCAAATTGGGTCTAAACACGAGTTGATTTGAAAGCCGATCACATGTGAGGTTATAACTCCAACTTATATGTCAACCCCTCCCAAATAGATAAATCATTCTATATTTTGAAAAGCTCAAAATTTGAACACATGCATGCAAATTGAACAAGAGAGGAAAACAACCACATCTAAAACAATAGAAGAAAATCCACACTTGCTTGCAAAGATCCATTGTTACGAACATGCATTCAAGCCAAAGTGCCCCAAATTGATGCCATCTTGAACTTCAAATCCATCCTCTAAAGAATGGAAGTGAAACTATTCCCCCATTCAAGTTAAAATAATATTGACATTATATCTTGACATAATCAGATTTCAAGTAGTGGCCATTCATGAAGACCTCTTGAAAGATATTTCTTAATCAAATCTTCTTTTGCCAAAAGGGTCAAAACACCTTAATAGGAGCCAATGGGATTACTTTATAAATAGATTGTAAGTATTTTTTATTTTTTCCAATAAAGAATTTTTTGAATGAAACCTTTTGTAACATTATTTAAAATACATATAGTTGTTTCAATATATCATATGTTTTGTGTTAGTCATTGTTAAATTAAATGAATTTTTCAATGTGTGCAAACTTTGCATTTTATTTTGAAAATATATCATGATTTCAAATCATATCAAAATATGTTAATTATTAATGTTTTAGTTTCTTATATCATAAGCTATATCTTTATTTTTTATGTCATGTACATTATGTCCCATTTACATGTGGTAAAGGACACTTAAAATTCTAAGATTTTGAAATATATTTTCAATTTTTAAAAAATTTAAAATTTTCCTATTTTAAAATTGTGAGAGTTTTTTAAGGTGTGGGTAGTAGGTTACTATCATTTCCATTTTTTCATCAATTTTTTTAATTAAGAGAGTCTTTTACCTTTGTCCTTTGTAAATCAACTGCTTTTGACACAACTATTGTTCAAGTTCAAAAGTCTTTTACTAAAACCAAAACCTTGAATTAAATTTAATGTTTTTATAATTTCAATTCCTCAAAATTCATATTAGTCATTTAGGAAAATTTTAAAGAATAATTATCATAACTTTCAAATGTTATTTACATATACTTTGAAAATTTCAAAGATTCCAAACACCCTTTTTGGCTCCTATTAATGTGCTTTGACCTTTAAAAAAAAAAAAAACAACCACCAACATCCTACTGAAATTGACCTTAGAAGTTTATGGTTCATGGTAAAAAAATGGAAATCTATGTGGATGAAATGGTTTTGGGAATAAGGGGATGACAAATAACCTATTTAGATGAATTGCAAATACACACAAATGGGTATTTAAGTAAGGTATTATTTGTTAGAATAATACCCCCAAAAATATTTTTGGGTATCTACAAAGTTAATTTACTAGATTAGGTAAGGCTTTATTAAATATTGGTTTACTTAAAAACTAGTAGATAGGGCATTTCATATCCTACCTAAACTCAAGTTGCTAATTGGCCAACATTCTTGTTTACCCCCAAGAATATAATCAAATTTCAAAAATGATTGCAATGGCCTCAAATTCAATTAGACTAGGAAACCCATTGGTTGAATGTCAAAAACTACCTTTTAAAACTCCAACATATTTCCACCATAAGATCTCAAGATTCAAACCAACAAACGTGCAAATTGGAAAGGATAGGAAATTGGTTTAAAATTACACAAAGACGCTATAAAACAAATAGCTACCTATTTCATGCATATTTTGTAGAGATTCAATGAAACCCTTGTGGGCATGGGCATGGTATTATTTTGATGGAAGCCAAAATCAAGTTGTACACCCAAGCCCTTGCTTCATCCCAACATGCTCTTAAATCCTTTAACATTAAAACTTTGAGGCGTCATTTTTCATTTAGTTGCAAATTTTGAATTTTAGTTACACTTTTACCTCCCCTAATAATTTGATTATGGTCAATGTGAATTAGCAATTGTAAGAAATCATTGCTAGGAAATGTGGGTGTAATTCATTAACCTAATTCATTGTGGGGCTTGAACAATGAAATGTGTTCACCTTACCTTGATGCCATTTCACATTAATTAAAACTATGTTATTTTATAATCATGTTCACTTATAGTTGAAATAATTCATTGGGGTTCATTTTTTCTATTATTGAATATTCATTATGGAATATATATAATAAATGGTTAAGATGTGAGAATTTTGATATTTACATTCTACTTATGTTATTTATAAACTATTTTGCATAACCAAAGTAAAACTTGTCAAATTTCATTTTAAGCATAGATAGATTGTAAGTATGTTGTAAATTGTTCAATAAGTAAATAAGTTGTAGGTTAGGGTGAATGCATGTTATGGTGTAGACAAAAAAACTGTTACAATTTGACAATTTTCAATACTTGTGGAACTTTGATATATCATGGTGGATGTTTGGAAAACATTTTGTAACTAAAATTTCAATTAATTGTGGTTTACATCCATATATATCGTTGTATCATGAATTTGGAGTAAATATGAACATGTAATTATTAATTGAAATTAATTTTCACTTTGCAATAGCCCTATCACAATACTATAATTATAAAAAATGATTACAAAGTACTAGATTTAATGGTAATTTATTTGTGAAATTTTGCACATGTAAAGAGACAACCATGAGAAATAATCTTCTTCACTAAAATTCTTAATTTATTTTCAAGTGGTGAAGTTCATATTAGATGTTTTAAAAACATTTGTTAGTACATTACATTATGATAATGATGAAGATTGTGATTTTTTTAATTGTAAAATGTTCTTCCATTGAAAATGTAGATGGGCTAAATGTTTTTTTTACCATTTTACATTTTAAAAATGGATTTTCAACTTAATAAAAATGGTAATATGTTGTCAAATAAGGGCTTCAAATCAATGTTGTAATGTGACATTGAACAAGATTTGGAAACATATAAGGAAAAGTCCTTAAGATTTTTACTTTGTGTTTTCACTTGAGTAAGAATTTGAGCAATTTCACATTGGTAGAATTATATGAGTTGTCTTCTTTTATGGTCTTGTGCCAAATTACTAGTCAAGCTTCCTATTTCATATATGTTGTTGGTTATAAGGTAATTTTGATTTCTAACGTTAGGGGTTTGGGTCTTAGGTTTGATTTTTAAGGTTAACAAGTGAAGGTTTAGAAGTAAGGTACATTTAGGTTTAGGATTAAAGACTAAGATTTTCAAGTTTCATATTTGGGATTAAAGTGAGGATTTAAAATCTAATTACAACTTGAGGATTTTCAAGTTTGTTTTAAAGTTTAAGATAGGGCTTTAAGATTTTGAGGTCTATTTCAAAGTTAGGGTTGAGGGTTTCATAAGGTTAAAATTAAATTTAGAGTCAAATGTTTGGTTTAAACCATATTAAGGTATTAGGTTAGGGTTTGCAAGATGTTTAATTGGATTTTAAGGTTTATGACTTCAAGTTAATGAAAGGTTTAAGGTAAATTTGATGGTTAGGGTTTTAAATAAAACCTAACTTGGCCTTTTAACATAATAGGGGAAACTTCAATTGTATTATTCATGTTATCAAAATCAACCCTTGGGCAACATCTTTTCATCTTTATTCTATACATGAAACATAACAACATGATAATGTATGATGTTTTCATGTGGAATTTGTCCAATTTTGTATGTGTGTGATGATGCATTGTTCATTACATCATGTTGTAACCATGCACTTGTGCATGAAATCCTTTGGCCCACATTGGAGGAAAGAGTTGCTTGGGGTATGGGATTGCAATAGTTGTCAATTTGTATTGGGTTTAGATATGGGATATTGATCAAAATTCAAAAACTTGGAAAGGGGCACATAAGGCATGATTTAATGGTTGAAAAAAAATCATATTATAAACAACATTATCATTTTGGATCACCATGAATGAATAATCTACATAGACATTTGACTACTTTGGCTTTTACCATAATTTCAACATTCTATATGCCATTTGAATGTATATAAATACTAGTGCCAATATTTCACACAAAAATGAATATTTTGAATACCTTGTAGTAGATTTAGGTATGTTGGTGAATAAATGTTTATTACATGCACATGATAGGTTCAAATGGAAATGCATTCCAAATGTAGACCATGACGTAATGAAAGTTTAAAATGAAATAACTGCAAGGTTTAAAATGCAAATAAAGTGGGAATTGGTGGGCTTGAAAAAAAGTGGAGGGGTGCATTCATAGTTGGGGTGCACAAAAAGATTGTTTCATTACAAAATCACTTTAAATTTAAATTTTGATTGATTATTATGATTTGTATAATCTACCTTTATCATCAAAAGGGTTCCATTAATAAAGACGATCATGTCAATTTTTTAATAATTGGATTACAATCCAAAAGTTTGGAAGGAAGTATGCGAGATGTAAATACAAAAAAATGACATTATTTTATGTCTTTAATAAGACTTTGGCATTCCAAATGAGAGACTATCATTTTGCAAAAAAATTATAGTTTTACATTGCATATTGGTTTATATTTTAACAAAACATTCACATTTTGTTCAATTATTTGTTGCCAACCATTTTTTCATTTATTGGTTGAAGGACTAAACATACATATCCACCCCTCATTGGGTGAATGCATGGCATGGTGGCTCATTTTAAGCAGATGTTCCACTCCATAGGAGTCCATAAAACATGGTTACTTGTTTATCATAACTTATGATTATAATCATTTATAAGTTGATGTTCATACATTTGTGAACATTCATATTTTATTTTTAAACTTAAATAAAATGATGATGACATTAGTTGTTTTAATGGATGCAATTTTTTAAAAATCATGATACTTGGAAAAATGTTTTATAAAGTTCATATGAGTAATGGCTCCTTTAGATATTTCATAATCAAACACTTTTAGAACAAAAGAAATTGAAAGAAAAAATAATTTGTAACTCACAAGGACTTCTTAAAATAAGGTCAAATTTTAACCATTTTAAATTTCATACAAAAATATTTGCTAAAGGTTTTCAAGAAAATGGTCCCATATATGTGTTATTTAGTCCATTCTTCAACATATACTCAATCACTAAAAATCAATTAAATTAAAATTTACTATGAATACATTGATGTTATACCATTGTTTAATCCATTCGTTGTCCTTTCAAAAGTCCATTATTAATAATAGGGATCACATTTTCCAAAACAAATTGTATTTTGAGTTTCATAATTAAGTTATGACTTTAGAATCAATTATTAGTTAACAAATTGAAACATATAATTATCACCACATTCATTTAAACAAAAGATACCCTATAGAAATATGAATGTGACTCCATAAGTGAGCCACCATACCATGCATTCACCCATTGTTTAACATGTTAAAATGTTCATTTTGTTTCCAAACACAAGATAGGACTAGGTCATGGTTCCTATTGTGGTAGGCCAATTGTGAATGTACTTGGAGATGCTTCTAAAGAGGTTCCATTCAACAAAGCCCAAGTACATTTTTATTTTTACTTTTAAGTTATAATTCTTCTCACTAATGTTTTGCACATGAAATGTATGGACCTCACATACAAGGTCATTGGTGATCATGGTCTTGACCCAACTACACATGGTTCACATCAAGATTTTTAACTATATGTTCAAAATTGCCTTAATATCTATTTTGAACTATTCTTTTGAATATTTAGTGTAAATAAATTGAGTAAAATATGTTGAAAAAATAGTTTTAAAAAAAATTTCGAGGTTGTTTTTTTGAGTTTCTCAATTTGAAAAATAGACATTTTTTCAATTAATTGGTGCTATAAACAAAATAAATAAATACTAGGAAAGCCATATGTATATATATATATATATATATATATATATTGAAAGCTACGCTTTGCGGCCCCCACTCAAAAGGTTTTGCGAGAGCAACTAAACACTTTGTGAAAGAATGATTGTTTTTGTGATCAAATTACAAAATAAATATACAAACTGTATAGAATCATCATTTACTAGAATAGGATAAGTTATTGATTTTTGTAATTTGTTTGGAATATTAGAATCCACCAAAGATACAATAGGTATTTGTAATCGATCAGCTTCAAGCATAGCCATGGAATTTTTATTTGCATTTATTCTTACCAAACAATCTGTATATCATGTGTCACGATTCCTTCAAAACATTTTTGCATCTTTCTAAAACGTGGAAAAGAATTGAACGGCGAAAATGTGGAGGCGTCCTTTAATTGGAATGCACGGAGAAACCCTGAAAGTGTTTTTATACATTTTTCATATGTTTCCAATTAGTTAAAAAACCCCCAATCCATTTATGATTGATATAACTTTGATTAGTTTTTTTTGCCATTTGTTGAATTATTTTATTATATTCTATATTAGTATTTACCAATAAGAAATGGCCTTTTGCACGAATAATAAATTCAATCAAATTACAAGCCCTTTGTAAA
>Ga0116231_10010156_pt1 | contig 15361 bp, 19 predicted proteins | sample S1TSphgellanicum_2_FD_89695 | JGI IMG/M metagenome (GOLD analysis project Ga0116231, IMG submission 89695) | Host-associated microbial communities from peat moss isolated from Minnesota, USA - S1T2_Fd - Sphagnum magellanicum MG | ecosystem: Host-associated > Plants > Peat moss > Unclassified...
ACGAGCGGGGGCAGCGGCGCGAGCGCGCGCAGCGCGGCGACGAGCGCGCGCGTCTCGTCCGCCGTGCCGATGTTGCGCGCGAAGAGGATGACCGCACCGGGCCCGAACGCGCGCAGGTCCGCAAGCGTCGCCGCGTCGCTCCGCGTGTCCGGTAGGCCGACGCACATCACGCTGCGCGCCAGCGCGAGCAGATCGCTCACCGGAAGCGCCGGCTTATGCCGGTTCCATTTCGGCTGCGTACGCGGCGCGCGCGTCGCCGTCACCGGCGTGCACGCGGCCGAGGATCGCGCGCACGCGCCGGATCGCATCGTCGTCGACGGCCCGGCCCGCGAGCACGAGTCGCAGCGCGATGAGCGATTCGTCGGCCGCGCGCGCGCCGACGACGTCGAGCGCGCGATAGAACGGTGCCGCGGCCGGATTGGCCGACCGCTCCGCCAACGCGCTTGCGATCGCTTCGGCCTTGGCGGGACGGCCGTCGAGAAGATAGCCGTCGATGAACGTGAACGACATGCCCATGGGAAGTGCGTTCCCGCGCTCCGTCGTTCCCCTGCTCGCCGCCGGCCTCATCGCCTTCCCGCCGCCGCTCGACCGGATCGCCGCCGCCGGCGGCCATCCGGAGCGGGTTGCGTTTCGCGCGTCGGCGACGATCGAACGCGACGGCATCCGCTACCGGATCAGCGACGAACGCGCGGGCGAGCAGCGGCTGGAACAAGCGTGCGAGGATGGCGGGGTGTGCGACGGCACGTGGTTCGACGGCGATCGGCTCTTCACGCTCGGCATCAACGGCGACCGGTTTCCGGCCGGCGAAGCGCTGACGCAAACGACGCGCACGCTCGAGGCGATCCGTTCGCTGCGCTTCGCCGAGCCGGGCTTTGCCGGCGCCGTGCGGGCGGACGGCGCGGGCTACGCCGTGCGCGCACGCGGCGGCAGCGAGGCGGTGGTCACCCTCGACGCCGCGACCGATCTCCCGAACGCGGTGCGCACGGGCGACGGCGGCGCGATCGTCTTTGCCGCACCCGCGCGCTTCGAAGGCGCCTAGATCCTCGGCGAGGTGCCCTTCGAGCGGATCAGACCCCTGACGGAGCCGCCGCGGCTGCCGCCCCGCCCCGCGGTCCGCATCGGGCGCTCGGAACCGATCGGGTTCACGCCCGGTTCGCGGCTGCCGATCGTCCCCTGCCGGCTCGAGACGCTCGCGCTGCGCTGCCTCTTCGACACCGGCACCTCGCCCAGTGCGCTCACGCTCGCGATCGCCGAGCGCTTGGGCCGCGAGCCGCGCGGGCATCTGTTCGTGCGCAGTTTGACCGACTATCCGAGCGGCGCGGTCGACGCGGGTCCCGTGGCGATCGGCGATACGACGATCGGGACGCTCCATTACGCCGTCATCCCGAGCACGCGCGACCGGGGGTACGACGTGGTGCTGGGGTCCGACGTGCTCGGCTCGCTGCGGCTGGACATCGACCTCGATGGGCGCCGCCTCTCGCTCGCGCCGAGCGGCCGGCCCGCGGCCGGCGTCGCGCTCCCGCTCGCCTTCGACGCCGGCTTGCCCTATCTGCGCGTCGCGATCGACGGGTACGCGCAGGATGCGCTCTTCGACACCGGCGACGAAGCGCTCGTCGCGATCGGCTACGACACGTACCGGCATCACGCGACCTTCAGCGCCAATGACGCGGGCCGGATCGCGGGCGCGCTGGGCGAATCGGACGCGCTGGCCGGCGCCGCCGCCGACGTCCGCGTCGGCGATCTGGCGCTCGGCGCGCAGCGCGTGCTTGTCGTACGCAGCGAGCACGTCGCCCACGTCGGCCTCGGCCTTGCGGCGCGCTGCCGCGTGCTCGGCATCGACCTCGACGCCGCGCGGCTCGACTGCGTTCCGCGCTGAATCTTGGCCGTTGCCGACCAGGATTTCGCGCCCGGCTCGCGCACCGAACACCTATGCAAACGGCTTCGCGCGCCCGCGATCCGCAAGGGATCACCACGGGGCTCGGGCTCACCGTCGTTCATATCGGTGCGCTCGGTATTTTCTTACCCCATATGTTCTCGTGGAGCGCCGTCGCCGTGCTCTTCGTCCTCTACTACCTGACCGGTGCGCTCGGCATCACGCTGGGCTATCATCGCATCCTCACGCATCGCAGCCTCAAAGTGCCGCGGGCCCTCGAGTACGTCTTCACGACGCTCGGGGCGCTGGCGCTGCAGGGCGGGCCGATCGAGTGGATCTCGACGCATCGCGCGCACCACGCGCACACCGATCGCGAAGGCGATCCGCATAGCGTCGAACACGGTCTGCGCTGGGCGCACATGCAGTGGCTCTACAAACGCAACGACGCGCGTCTCTCGCTTGCGGAGCAGACGCGGCTCGCGCCGGACCTCGCGCGCGATCCGTTCTATCGCTTCCTCGACAAGACGTACGTCTGGTGGCAAGTCGCGCTCGCGCTCGTGCTGCTCGCCATCGGCGGCTGGTCGTGGGTCGTCTACGGCGTCTTCTTGCGCGCGGTGCTGACCTATCACATCACCTGGCTCGTCAACAGCGCCGCGCATCACGACGGCTATCAGACCTATCGCACCGGCGACCGCTCGACCAACAATTGGTGGGTCGCGATCCTGGCCTGGGGCGAGGGCTGGCACAACAACCACCACGCGTTCCCGTGGTCGGCACGCCACGGTCTGCGTTGGTTCGAGTTCGATTTCACCTGGCTCACGATCCGCGTCCTCGCGGCCTTACGGCTCGCGCGCGACATCAAACTTCCGACCGAAGCGATGATCGCGCGCCTCGCGCTCAATCGCCCGCAACAAGTGCAATGAGCACGTCGTTGACGATTCTCCACCGCGCGGGCGAACCGCATGTGTACCTGGACGGTGAAAACATCTTCAGCGCCGGCGATCACGGGACGGCGATGTTCGCCGTCATCAACGGGGAAGTGGAGATCATCGTTAACGGGATCGTGGTCGAGACCGTCGCCGCCGGCGGCGTCTTCGGCGAGATGGCGCTCATCGAACATCTCGAGCGCAGCGCGACCGCGCGCGCGAAGGGCAACGCCGACGTCGTCACGATCGACGAGAAGCGCTTCCTGTTCCTCGTCGCCAACCATCCGACGTTCGCCCTCGACATGATGCGCGTGCTCGCATCGCGGCTGCGTCAGATGGACAAGATGCTCTAGCCCTAGCGCATCATCAGCGCCGCGATCAGCGGGATGAAGAACGAGGTCAGCACGGCGTTCGCGCCGAGCGCGACCGTCGAAAACGCACCGGCCGCGCTATCGAGCGCGATCGCGCGCGCCGTCCCGATCCCGTGCGCGGCCGTCCCGATCGCCAAGCCTCGCGCGGGCCAATCCGGCGGCCGCTCGCGAAAGACCAACGTCGCCAGCACGGCGCCCACGATGCCGGTGACGATCGTGAGCGCGGCCGTGAGCGACGGGATGCCGCCGATCTTCTCGCTCATCGCCATCGCGATCGGCGCGGTTACCGACTTCGGCGCGATCGACCGGACGATCTCCGGCGGCGCACCCAAGGCCTGCGCGATGACGATGCCGCCGACGATCCCGGTGAGCGACCCGGCAACGAGCGCGATCGACACCGCCGTCACGTTCGCGCGGATCAGGCCGAGATTGCGATAGAGCGGCACCGCCAGCGCGACGGTTGCCGGCCCGAGCAAGAAATGCACGAATTGCGCGCCTTCGAAATAGCGCTCGTACGGGGTCGACGTCAGGCGCAGGACCGAGACCAGGCCGGCGATCGTCACCAAGACCGGATGCAGCAGCGCGGGCTGGCCCATGCGTCGCCAGCTGCGATCCGCAGCCCAATAGACGGCGAGCGTGACGCTGAGCCAGAGCAGCGGGCTCGTCTGCAAGTAGACCCACAGGCCGCCGATGCCGACCTTCACGGGCGCGTGCGCCCCGCGTATCGGCCGAGCGTATGCATGACGGCGAAGGTCACGAGCATCGCAAGCACGGTCGAGCCGAGAAGTGCGGCGGCGATCGGCACCCACCAGCGCACGATCACATCGAGGTACCGGACGATCCCCACGCCCGCCGGGACGAACAGGAGCGAGAGGTACCCGAGGAGGCCGCGGGATGTCGATTCGAGCGGCGCCGGAACCTCGCGGCGGACCAGCAAGAACGCGAGCAAGAGCAGCAGCCCGACGATCGGGCCGGGGATCGGCAGGTTGAACCCGCGGCTTAGCGCTTCGCCGGCGAGCTGCGCGCCGAGCAGCGCGGCGAACGCGCCGAGCAGTTAGTCGAGGTCCGCTTCGAGCGCCTCGGCGGTCCGCTGCATCACCTTGGCGAGAAGGGTGATGGCGCCCGCTCGGTTCGTGTTGAGCAGCATGTACTGCATCCGGTCGTTGGGATGAAGCACCACGAAAATCCCCTTGCTCCCGGTCGTGATCGAACGCACGATCCGATCGATGAATGCACGGTCTTCTTCGTCGAGGTGGATGACCTCGCCGGTTTCCTCTTCCTTGAGGAGTTCGTGCAAAAACGAATCGAGATTTTCGGGAACATTCATGCGCGCAAACAACCCCGTTTCACAACAACGCCGGTACTTCTTAGAATATCGGCAGCACGCTCGGAAAAACGATGATTCCCGGGCCGTCCGGCCCGCGGTCTGTGCTAAGTTCTTGAAATGGCGGGCCCCCGTTCGACCCGGGCCACTCCCAGCCGCCCGGCCCTCGGTCTCTTGCCCCGGTTGGCCTGCCCGTGGTTCCCTTAAGCGTGTAAGTTTTCTCTCGCTCGGCTGGTTAATCCGAAGCGAGCGTGGGTATGGTACACCCATGAACTTATCACGCATTCGTACGTCCATCGCCGCCTGCGCCCTCGCCGCAGCCGCCCTCATTCCGAACGCCGCCCTGGCAGACTCGACGTTTTACGGCATCGTCCGGCATACGTCGGTCAACTCGATCAAAGTCGAAAACCCGCGCACGCATCAAACCCTCTCGTTCGAGATCTTGCCGAAGTTCGACCAGGTCTTCTCGGGCGACGGGAAGACGACGTATCAGATGAAGGCGATCCATCCCGGCCGCTACGTCGGCGTCATCTACGATCAGAAGTTCCTCGGCATGCGCCACGCCGACAAGATCTATATCATGAACAACGCCAACGATCGTCTGCGCCGCGAGTAATCGCCGGCACCACCCCGTTTCGGCTCAAACACCGCGCCCTCACCGGCGCGGTGTTTTTCTTAGGCGAACACCTGCGCGAGATCAACCGAGACGTCGGGGAATTCGCGCGGAGCGATCGTTTCGCCGATTGCAGCCACACGGCACGCATCGTAGCCATCGCCCCGCGGATCCCAAAACACGTGAGCCAAGTCCGATTGAAGATCGATCACCCAATATTCCGGAATACGGGCGGCTGCGTATCTTTCGCGCTTCTCGCGTAAATCGTAGTCGAGGGAGGAACCGGCGACTTCTATAATGAGTGCGACGTCGGCAGCGGAAACTTCGCCTGACAAGTCTCCCTGCGGTAATCGAACCAAGACGAAATCTGGATCGACCATGTCGCGCGGCCCGAGCCGGAGGCTCAAACTCGGGTAGGCAGCATACCGGCCGTGACGCTGGTCCAAAAGCATCTCGGCTAGGATTCTTCGCGTCTCACCGTGTCGGTTGTTGACTTCGGGACTCATCTCGACGAGCAGACCTTCGATGAGCTCGACGCCACGCTCCGGCAAGATGCCAGCCTCGGCCATACCGAGAAACTGCTCGACCGTGTACCGATAGAGTTGTACTTCCGGCTCGAGGCCTTCCAGCATTACGCGTCCTCGCCGAACAGGCGCGCGAGCGGAATGGCAACGTTCGGGTATTCGCGTGGCGAGATCGTTTCTGTAGCGACCGCGATTCGCTGTTTCCGATAGCCGCCAGCCAATGGATCACAGAAAAGATGAGCTCGGTTGGCCTTCAGATTGATCACCCAATATTCGGGGATTCCAGCACCCGCAAACTTTCGTAATTTCGTGCCCAGGTCGAACCGAAGCGACGAATCGGCAACTTCGATGATGAGGGCCACGTCTGCGACGGTTGCACGCTGACGCGCATAACTTCGTGTTGCCCGGACGAGCGCGAAATCAGGCTCCGGCTCATCGCGCGGCCCGAGGCGCAAACTCAGCGTATCGGCGCATACCGTATAGCGATCATGGCTTTGGAGGACGAGCATCTTATTGAGCATGTCCGCGGCGTAGGCATGCCGCACCCCTTTCGGACTCATCTCGACGACCAAGCCGTCGATGAGTTCGATTCCGCGCTCGGGCAGCAGCCCAGCCTCCGCCATCTGCTCGTAGCGCTCGACGCTGAGTCCGTGCAGATCAAGAGCCAACGGCGTACACCTCCCACTTTCACGCGCCGAGTTTATCCCGACGCTGGTGAACGGATCATTTCGCCGATGTGACCGGTATTCCTGAGTTCTGCCGAGGACCGGAATACGAATCCGAAGCGCGCGAATCACAGAACGAAAAAACGGCCCGCGTGCCGGAGCGCGCGAGCCGTTTTTCGTGTACCCGACCTAGTGGGTTCGGGTGCGTTGTTGCATGAGCGTCGTAGTGGATTGCGTGGGAATCTTCCGCTTGACGCTCATCCCGGTGTATGGGATACCGATCACCGAGACATCGTCGATGAGCATGAACTCACCATATTTGTAACTCGGTTCGTTGTCGTACGTGCCGAGGAACAACGTTACCGTCGTGCCCGGTGTCAGGGCGCTATTGATCGTGGACAATGTATAGGGTCCACGCTCCTGGTAGACGCTGAGATTCGGCGACGCGCTCGGGTTCGGTGATGGATACGCGTTGAGTTCCGAGAACACCGGGATCGGCGAGGGGCTCCCCGCGAGTGTGCTGATCCCGCCGATGAACAGGGTTGCTTCCTGATCACCAGAGCCGGCGAACTCATACCCGCCTTCGTTCACGTAAAGCGATAGCACGCCGTTCGTCGGAACCACGAACGTCTGACAGATACCGTTCGCGCCGGCTTGGGAGACGCTGGAACTGGCGCCGCCGTATGCGGTAACTACTTGCCCACCGGTGTAGGTGAGAGCGGCGTAGGTATCGCCGTTTGCCGTGTTCGGTTTCGGCACGAAGGTGGCGTACGGCGTGGGCGATGGGGCGGCCGACGTGGCCGGTTTGGGAGTCGCACCGACGTCGTAGGACGCACTGCCGGAGTGGATCACGACGGCTTGCGGACTCGGAACGACCGGACTCGGCGTGAACGGGCCGGGTGACGCCGACGTGCCCGGTTCTGGATTATTGTGCTGGTACGTGCACGGCACCCAACCCGTGGTCGCGTTCCCGGTGAAGCCACTTGCTTCTGCCGTGAACGAACCGTCGATGATCACGTTCGTCGGCATCGGCGACGGGCTCGGCGATGGCGACGGGCTTGGTGACGGCGACGGGCTCGGCGACGGTGACGGCGATGGGCTCGGCGACGGTGACGGGCTCGGCGACGGCGACACGCTGGTTGACGGCTACGGGGCCGATGCCAGTACCGAGATCGTTTGCGGTGAACCGCTGGTGAACGTATAGGTTGTCGGCGTCGTGGTCATCGCAGTCGCGGTGAACGTAGCCGAGGTGCCGGCGTTCCCCATTGAACCGACGCCGTAGAGCACCGCCCAGCTAATGGCCGTCGTTCCCGCGTTCTCTTCACCGACCGAGAAGTCTGCAGCATCGGTGCCCGAAGGCGTAAGCGTTACCGTGACCGTGTTCCCCGCCGAATCGACGAGCGATCCCGGACCGGCGATCAAGTCTCCCGCCGCATCGTAAGCGAGGAGCGTCACCGTGAACCCACCCGGCATATTGTAGACGACGCTCGTCGCTGAATATTGAAGCGCCAACGTGTTCACGACGCCATTGAGGGTGATGGTGAGCGGGTTATTCTGGCCCGCGGTGATCGTTTCAACCATCGAATTTAGCGAGAGTGGCGTTCCCGAGCCGTCCGAACTGGCATACGTTGCGATTGAGATCGTTTCGTTCGTACCGGCGGGAACGTTCGACTGCGCCGTGCAGCTATAATAATTCATCGCAAGCGGACACGTCGAACTGCCGAGCGTCAATGGAACCACGGTCGTCTCGTTCCCGACCGTAAAGGCAACCGAATTCGTCCCTGAAGAAACGTACGCCGGTTTTTTGCGATTCGTTGACGCCGATGTGGATTTCACCGGAATGCGAATGGTGAACGTGGCGGTGCCGGTCGCTTTCGATTGGGAGCCGGAGCCGCTGCCGGACGCCGATGAGGGCGAGGCCGCGGGCGCGACCGGAGCAGCGCCGCCGGTCGACGTCGAGCCGCCGGCGGGCGGCGTCGAAGCGCCTCCCCCTCCACAGCCGACCACGGCGATCGCGATAATCGCGGTAAACGCGAGGTGCAGCCGTTTCATCAGTGTCCTTTGCCTTTCGCGTGGCTTTGGATGGTGATCGGGGTGGTCGTGACGGTGACCGCGACCATCACCGACTGGTTGTGCGAATCCGTGACCGTCACGTTCGCCGTGCCGGCTGCGACCGCGTTGATGGTGATTGTGGTGGTCGGTGCCGTCGCCGCAACCGGCGAGGTCACCGTTACGACGCCGGGCGTATCCGACGTGACCGTAAACGAGCCGGTGTAGCCGGCCTCAGTCACCGTGAACGTCGCGTTTCCGGTTTGATTCACGGCGAGCGTTGAACCGGAGTCCGTCAGCGGAGCGATGCTCGGGGACGGCGACGGGCTCGGCGACGGCGACGGGCTCGGCGACGGCGACGGGCTCGGCGACGGCGACGGGCTCGGCGACGGCGACGGACTCGGCGATGGATTCGGCGAGCGCGACGGCGACGGGCTCGGCGCCGGTGACGAACTGGCACCGGGTGACGGCGACGCGACCGGCGATGCGCTGGCACCCGGTGATGGCGAGGCGGCCGGCGATCCGCTGGCCGTCGGGCTCGGTGAGGCAGCGGGCGATCCGCTCGCCGAGGGCGACGGCGATGCGCTGGACGACGCGCCCGCGCTCGGCGTCGTGGACGGGGCGACCGACGGTGCCGGCGACGGCAACGGCGCGCCCGCGTACGCGGCGAGATCGAGCGAGCCGCTCGCGGCGAGGATGATCGCCGGATTGAACGTCACCGCGCTGAAGGTGATCGAATTGCCCGCGGTCGCCGAGGACGTATCCGTCCCTGGGCCGGCGATCGTGACCCACGCTGAGCCGTTCCAGTACGCCAAGTAATAGGGGCCGGCGGGAACGGCGGCGGCGGTGACGGTCGTCGATGGGAGGCCGGTGATCGTGCTCGCCGTACCCGCCGTGATCGTGACGTACGCAAACGGCGTATTTCCGGATGCTTGCGCGAGGCGTAGCGTGCTGAGAATGGTCTTGCCGATGCTGCGATCGGCCGACTGTAGCGCGGGGATGCCGCTCGGCGGGGCGGCACCAACCGATGCGCTGACCGAACCGGTTCCGGCGACGCTGACCGTGCTGGCGATGTTGCCCGCGGAGGCGGAAACCGAGGCCCCCGACGACGAGATCGCCGTTACCGGCGAGGAACTTGCTCCGGCGGCAGCGCCGGCGCCAGGGGTTGGTGTGGGATTGCTGGTGGGGATGAAGTTCCCACCCCCGCTACAAGCGGCAACCCCGACGGCGACGAGCGCGATGAGCGCTCCGAGACGTACCCTCAGCACAAGGTCCTCCGGTGGAAATAGCGACATCGGACGCGCAGAGAATGCACGACCGACTTACCACCGAACGAAGCGTCCTGTAGCAAGGTACAGAGCGCTTCGTCCCGCTCGGGTAAAATCTTTGTGGAAGACCGAAAATTAGACAAGCGATAAGGTTGGATCGCTTCCTCGTCCGAGAAGAACAAACGGCTCCGAGCGAGCCCATCGGAGCCTTCTTACTCGAAGAGCGCTTGGCCCAGATACTCGCCGGGTGCGACGCCGCGCGGCACGGCGAAGAGCCCGCCGCCGGTGTGCGTCGCGAATTGATTGAGCATGTCGAATTTCGACATCCGATCGAACATCGGAATGAAGCCGGTGCGCGGATCGCGCTGATAGCACACGAAGAGCAGCCCGGCATCGTACTCCATGCCTTGATGCCACGGCGGCCAGCGTTCGGCGACGAAGTTGACGCCGTCGTTATACGAATAGCCGCGCCGCAAGATCTGCATGCCGTTGTTGGTTGCGGCGTTCCCGAGCCGCACGTGCGCGTTCTCGGAGATGACGGGGTTGCCGTCTTTATCGGTCGCGTCGAGCGGAAGCGGATCGCGTTCGTGCGCGCGGCCGATCGGCGCGCCGCTGCCCTTGTGGCGGCCGAAGGTCTGCTCTTGGAAGCCGACGTTCATCTGGTCCCAGTGTTCGAGTGCGACGCGGATTCGCCGCGCGACGAGATAGGTGCCGCCTTGCATCCAGCGCGGCGCCTCACTGCCGCCCCAAACGAACGTCCCGAGGTCCGTCGTCGCTTGCGTGCCGTCTTTGAAGCCCATCAAATTACGCGGCGTCTCGCCCGGCTTCGCATCGGGCATGAAGCCGGCTTGAACCCAGCGCAGTTGCGCCGTGCCGGCCGCGAGCCGGCTCAGCTGCCGGACCGCATGGAACGCAACCTGCGGATCGTCGGCGCAAGCCTGGACGGAGAGATCGCCGCCGGTCTTGCCGTCAATGAGCTGTTCGCCCGGGAAGCGCGGCAAATCGACGAACGCCGCGGGCCGCTGCGCGGCGAGACCGTAGCGATCCGTCCCGTCCTTCGTCGTGAACAGCCCCGCGCCGAAACCGAAGGTAATCGTCAGCCGCGCGGGCGAGAGGCCGACGGCCTCACCGCTATCGACGATCGGTTTCTGCGCATCGTACGCGCCGGCCGCGGTGGCAACCGGTGCGCCGGCGGTGAGCCGCGCGGCGGCAGCGGTCCAACTCTGCATGAGTGCGATCAGATCGGCGCGCGTCTTCGCGACGCAATCGAAGGCCGCAAAGTACGTGTGACGCTGCTGCGGATCGGCGATGCCCGCTTGATGCGGACCGTAAAACGGCACGATCGGCGGATGGCCGGCGGCGCCGTGCGGCGGCGGCGGGGGCGCAACGGGTGCCGATGCGAGCGCCGCCGTGGCGCTGCCGAGACCGAGACTCGAACCGACCGCGGCCGAAACCGCAAACAGCCGCCGCCGGCTCAGCGTCGGTTCGGCGGCCTTCCCCTCATCGCTCACGGGATGTCCTCGACGAGTTCGTTCGTGTCATCCTCTACATAATAAAGCCCGCTGCCGTCCGGTTTCACCGCCAGGCCGAAGAGGTCGCCGTTGCCCGGCGGCGACTGCGCTTGGTCGACGTCGAGCCACTGCGCGTAGATTTGCTTCCCCGCGACCGGATCGATCTCGACGATCTGGCCGTTGAGGCCGTTGGCCGCAAGTAAGTGGCCGTTGGGAGCCCAGATCAAGGAAAGCGGGTTCTTCAGCAGGCCGTCCTTGGTGACGAGTTGGCCCGTCCCGGCGCTCGTCGTGCGCGTCGTCGCGTCGGGAATTTTCACGATCGCGTTGCCCAGACCATCGGAGCCGTAGATCGCGTTATCGGGTCCTAGCGCGACACCCGTCGGACCGAACAGAAAATTGTCGAGGTCCGCTTGCTGCGGAAACCCGTCGCCGACGATCGTTTCGTCTTTGAGCACCGGCGGTTTGCCGTCGGGGATCGCGAGCGTAAGGCGCATGACCTTCGCTTTGCGCACGATGAGATTGTTGCCGGTGGCCGGATCGTGGACGCCGGGTGCCGGGAGATCGAAGCCCGACATGCTGATGAAGAGCATCGCGCTCGTGCCGTCATCGAGCGTCGCCATGTTGCCCCACGGGTCGTTGATGTTCGGGCCGGCCCAGACTTCGGCGACGTTCCCGTTTGGATCGAGGACGATCAGACAGCCGTCGCCTTTCGTGCGCGTGGTGCCGTCGGTGCTCGGCGTGCTGCCGACGATGATCCAGCCCGATTTGAGCATCGTCATCGCCGTCGAGAGCCCGACGCCGCCGGGACACTGCGGCAGATGCTGCGGGATCTTCGCGAACAACTTCGTCTTCTTCGTCGCGGGCGAATAGTCGACGATCGTCGTCCCGGTGCCCTGCAGATTGGAGAGGTTGTTGAAGTTGTCGATCAGCACGTCGTCCTTTTGGATGATGCCGGCCGAGACGGGCGCGACGATGATCGCGTACGGGTTGAGATCGCCGTTGTCGGTGATCGTCGACGTGAGCACGACGTGCTTGTGAAAGCGCTCCAAGAGGCCTTGCGGTTCGGCCGCGAATGCGCCGGCGACGGTGACGATCAGCGCGACGAGGAGCGCGCACGCGACGCTTGCGGACGGGCGGTGAAGACGAGCCATCGGGCGTCCCTCAGATCTGGATGATGGTGCGAAGACCGATGACCGTTTCATTGCCTATTCTCCGAGTCGGGTTGGCCGGATTGGGTAAACCGGCGCCGGGGTTCATGACGAATTGCACGTCGGGTTGAAGTTGCAGCCACGGATACACCGTGTATTGATACGTCGCTTCGACGAACGTTTCGCTCGATCGAACCGGCGTGAGCGGGTCGACGAACTGCGCCGTATAGCGGTCGGAATCCGACGCACCGGTGCCGACGTGGGTGTAGCCCATGCCGAAGCCGAGCGTATCGTCGCGCCGGTGCCGGATCGGCTCGTGAAAGACGAGGCCCGCGTCCGCACTGAACTCGATCAGATTCTCCGCGCCCAGCGGCGATCCCATCACGCGCGCGAACGCGCTGACGGTTTTGAATGGGTCCTTCTTGTTCTGCGCGACCAGTTGGTCGATCGTCGCATAGGCGGAATAGTTCCCCTGATGCTGGCGCGGCAGACCGTTCGAGAGCGGAGCGACGAGCGGCACGCCGTTCGTATCGAGCGCCTGATCGGGAAAATTCTCCGAGTCGTACCACATGCCGAGCTTGATCGTGCGGGCGAGCGGTTCGGGTTTGTCCGCGTAGACGATGCCTCCCAGCGCCGGATAGACGTATTGAACCTCACCGATCGCGAGCACGCCGCCGTCGAGCGGAAACACCGTGCCCGAATGATCGAAGAGTTGCGGATCGCCGCCGGCGTTCGGCCCATCCGGGCTGCCGTTGAACACGCCCGCGAGCACCGCAAGCGAGTTGTTGGGCCGCGCGCGGAAGCGCACGCCGAGCGCGGAGAGCGGATAGGCGGGACCACCGCCGGGCAAGTCGGCCGACGGCAGCATCGGCCAGCCGAACATCGTGTTCACGAACATCAGCGAGTTCTGGTTGACGATGAATTCTTGATCGAGGCTCTGCTGGCCGATCTTCACGTCGAGCTTGTCTTCGCTGATCAGCTGCTGTTGGTACCACAGCTCCCACAGGCGCGTCGAACGATCGGCCTCGATCCCGCTCGCGGTTTGCAGCGAATCGAGGTTGTTCGCGCTCAGGTTGCTGCCGTGCACTTGCAACGCGCTGACGTTGAAGGTGCCGCCGTAGTAGCCAAACGCGCGCTGGGTGTCGAGTTGCAGCACCGTTTGCAAGAGGCCGTCGTAGGTCGCGCCCTGTTTGCTCCCGCCGGTTGCGTTGCCGAGCACTTCGCTCGTCTCCGAGGCGTCGAGCGTGATCCCGTGTTTGCTGAGTTCGGTGCGGATGCCGAAGAGATCGCCGAACAGTTGGCTCTTGCGATTGAGCCCGGTGAAGAACCCGCCGTGCGGTGCCGGCGAACCCGAGGCGGCCGGTGCCGGCGGCAAGAGCACCGGCGGCGTCGCCGCCGCCGGCGTCCGAGGAAGCGCGACGATGGCCACGATCGCAAAACCAAAGACCGCAGCGATCAGGAGTCGAGGGGAGCGGGCACGGGAGAGCATCGCCAGGGTAGTATTAGGCTCACCTAATCATATCCTGTGCTTTCCCTAAGTTATTTCTGAGGCCCGCATAAGTTTTGTCGCGGCCCCGCTAGCCGTGAGAACGCCGCCATGCAGGAGACCACGCTGGCCGCGAGTTCGAAGGCATACGGATTATCAACCCGCTTCATGGAATCTAGCCGCTCCCCGATTCTGGAGTTTTTTTGGTGTTGTTCTTCATTCTCTGCTGCACGATCGGCGGCAATGTCCATGCCATCGGCGGGACGCCGCTGGGGTCGGCGCAGGTCGAAGTTCGCTCGAATGCGCCGAAAGCAGCCGTGAGGCACGCGCAGACCGATGCGCGGGGAAACTTCACGGTGAGTGCGCCGCCGGGAACCTACCAGATCGGCGTGAGCGAAAACGGCTACACGCCGGTTCGCGTCACGGTCGATGCGGCCCACGATGTGCGGCTCGACGTTGCGCTCGAAGCGCTCGATGCACCGACGCTGCGAACGATCGGCGTCGTCACCGTCGATGGACGTCTGACGCCGCTGCAAGGCACGATTCCCTCGGTCGCGCTCTCACGGGCCGATCTCGATGCGCTCGGCTACGACCGCGTCATCGACGGCCTGCAAGAACTCCCGAGCGCAACCTTCACCCGGCCGGACGGTGGCGCGGCGAGCGCGATCTCCGTCGTCTCGCTTCGCGGGCCGGATCCTTCGGAATCGCTCGTCGCACTCGACGGCCAACTCCTCAATGATGGGAACACCGGCGATCTCGACCTCTCCCGGTTGCCGGTCGCGGCATTCTCATCGATCGATGTCACCGAAGGCCTTGGTCCCGAAGATTCCAACGGCAGCAATACGTTCGGCGGTGCGATCAATTTCGTCTCGTTGCGGCCGACGCAAACCCCGCATGTCTCGGCATCGCTCTCCGGCGGTTCGTTCGGTCAGAGCGACGCGTGGATCAATGCAACCGGAACGACGGGTCGCCTCGGCTACGCCGCCGCGCTCGACGATCAGAACATGACCGGGTACGTCAATCAAACCGTCTCACTTTATTCGGCGTCCGATCCCGCCTGCCAGCCGTGCGCGACGCCGCTCGGTTCGTCGGTGGCCTCGCATGCGGCACTGGGGACGCTGTCCTGGTCGTTTTCGCAAAACGCGGACATCACGGTGCGCGCCTTCGTGCTGGGCGACAATCGCGATCAAAGTAGCGCGCTCAACGGGATCGATCGGAACGCCGCCGATGTCGGGACGCCGGAGTACGGCAGTTTCACCGGCCCCGGCGATCAAACGTTCGCGCAAGACCTGCGCGCGTATCAAATTCGCGCACGCGCGCCGCTCGGCGCGGGCGAACTCACGACCGCGCTCTCCGAGAGCGATAACGCGGTCGCGATCTCAGGCGGCCCCGCATCACCCTACGATGTCGTGCATCAGGACCATCGCTATGACGCAGACCTCTCGTGGGAGCGTGATTTCACGTCGTCCCAATTCACGATCGGTGGCTACACGCGCTATGAATCGCTCGCGTTCATCGCTCCGCCCAGCAACGATGCGACCGCCTTGACCGCCTTCCAAGCGATGCCGACGCTCGGCCAAACGATCGATGTCCTGTTCGTTCG
>Ga0116231_10010157_pt1 | contig 15360 bp, 15 predicted proteins | sample S1TSphgellanicum_2_FD_89695 | JGI IMG/M metagenome (GOLD analysis project Ga0116231, IMG submission 89695) | Host-associated microbial communities from peat moss isolated from Minnesota, USA - S1T2_Fd - Sphagnum magellanicum MG | ecosystem: Host-associated > Plants > Peat moss > Unclassified...
AATGTGTTAATTTTATGTGTTTGAAACTTTGGGATATTGGATGAATTATGTTTAAGAAACTAAAGATCCATTGAATGAATGGAATGTGATTTTAATTTATTATGTTATGGATTTTTTAAAATTCCAAAAACTGTAATTATTTTAAAAGTTTTTTTAAGCATTTAAAAATAAATTTTTTGAGATATATTTTATATGTTTTATAGCATCATGATTTGAAATTGGAAATGGAATTTTTTAAATTTTTTCAATATCATCTAAATATTCATATTTTAAGCCAATTTTCAACTACACTAGAAAAGGACTCTAATCTACCGAAATTGTGACACCCTAGTGTGCTTTCACCCGATAACAACATTTCATTTAGACATGGTTTACTTATCCCACGTTACATTGACCATGATCTTAAAAACATTTTGCGTCTCAAATTTTCAAATGATTATATTGGTCAAAAAATGTTTGTTGCATGGGCGCATAAGATTAAAATTTTAAGTTTTTTTAATGACATAAAAATCATTCAATTCAAACCAAGAGGTGACTTTATCAAATTGTACTTTGAATATTTTGAACTAATTAAGAATTTTAAATCTCAAAATGCAATTGCATGTTAAGAGATTTAGGAGTGTGTTTTCATTCACACACATTTTCCTTTTTGTTTGGATAAATGTTTCATTTGTTCTTGCCATGCTTCATTTCAACAAGCCTAATTAATTTAGAAATGTGACAAATTAATTACACATTTTAATTAGCCTGAAAGTCTAGTGGATTAAGTATTCAAACAAGCCATGTTTCATCAAATTGGGGACATAAATGCGCAAGTCAACATGGAAAAAATACATACAAGGACCCAACTTCATTTTTGCATCGAAGGTTAGGCTCAAACTAATTTGTTTTTGAATTGGTGTACTAGTCACAAGATTCCTTTGCACATGGGCTTTGCAAAACCCTAAGTGTGTTTTCACTTTAAACTCGTGTTTGTGTTGTGAAAGAAGAAACCTTGGGAGGGCACATGCATTTGCTTTGAGATAATAAAAACAAACGTGCATTAAGCTTTGGGGTGTTCACAAGAACAAATAGAGAGAAACATTCATAGCGTGTGAGAAAAGGAACACCAACATATGTCAAGAGGAAATGGCAAAGAAGGTGTAGAGGTGAAAGCTTTGTGCACAAGGAGGATTAGCAAATGGAACAACAATGCAAAGAGGATAGGGTGTTGCTAGCCAAAGTTTCATGTGAAAAGGTTTGGTCCAAAGTTTCAAGTTATGAGGTTCAAAATTTTCTTTGCATTTCAAGTTGGTTATTGAAAGTGAGGGAACAATGGTGTTACTAGGGTTTGTTGCTTGGGAAAACTAAATTGGGGAAGATGATGATGCTTTTTATGATTGTCACATGCATGACCTAAGTTTTTTGGAGGCCTTCTTCCTATGGTGTTGGGGTGAAAACACATTCAAAGAAATGAGGGGTGCCAAAGTAAAAGTCCTTTTTCAAAGATTGCACATGACATGTGTCATTTTTGTGTTGGTTTATAATTTATAATTTTATATTTTGGATATTTAGTTTAACACTGCATGTTAAATATAAATATGTTTTGATTAAAAATTGAATTTATATCTTATATATTATGCATTGATGCCCTCTATCACATAAATATGAACAACTTTTATTAAGCCCACATTTTCAAAATCCATATTTTTTTAGGGTCAAAAGCACATTTGAACTAGTGGTGATCAAATCGATTATAAAAATAATTTTCATTAGTTCAAGTCCTTTTGCCCTTGTAGTCATCAATGTTAAAATCCTATCCAATTTTCAAAAACAATGGTGCACATTTGTTAGAAAAAAAAGAGGTTTGAAAAAATAAAGACTATACATTCTTGAGGTTTGAGTGTTTCGAACATGTAAAAACATTTTCGATTTGTGTCAAACTTTGAGGATATAAACTTTGCAATTAATGAAAAATATTCCACAAACTTTTATGGCAATCCAAACTATCATGTTTCCCTTGTGATTTTTCAAACATATAAAAATGTAGTTTTGAGGAGTGTTCACTCACTTCGATGGCTCCTTTGACTATGCTTTTACCCGTTGTGATTTTTTTCCATCTTCTATTGTAAATTATATGAATTGTATAAACCCTAATTGATGTTTGGTTAACAAAATCCTTATAGTGTTTTGAACATCAACCTTTAGGATTAATGTCAATGGTTCTATCACCTTGTTCTTCAAAATTGCAACCTACAAAACCAATGTTAAAGTTTCAAATTTGTGAAACCTTATTGTTAGTTTCCCCTAATGTTTTCGTAAATCACACTTTGCCATGCCTATTTAAGAACCCTTCTTGTTTTGGTATTTATACCAAGAAGACAAAACATGGTACAAGGTTGTGGGTTAGAGTGTGGAATGACACACACTTGATATTGTTAAATGTGACAACTATGTTTACCATTTGAGAAATTGAGAACTAGGATTTAATAAGCATTTCGCCCAATGATTTAAACAACCTTCAAATAGTACAACTATATAGAATAAAAACTTTGCATTAAAGGCATGATAAACTTTTATAATGTGGTTATGATTTCTGTAATGTTGTGGGTATGGTTTAAGAGTGTAGATATGGGTTTTTTTTGTGTGTGGGTATTTTAAGTATGACAAAGTTGTTCACATGTCCCAATGTTGCTCAAGTATCAATGGCAAGTCATCATAGGCTTCTAATAGTAATGTGCACAAGGTTAAGGTGCCTTGGAAAGACAAAGTCCAACAAAACATTATGGAGATTTTGCATTTAAACATGATGTGGCTTTTACAATTAACATTTTGTAATGTACAACAAATTAGGCAAGAAACAAGTGACCCATTTTATTCATGGTGTTGTGTGGAGGGAAAGTTAAACTGATTACTAAGTGGCCTACAACAAATCACATTATGTGAAGGAAACATTGAAAGATTGCTTGTGTGAGACATTGAAAGAACTAAAGATGAGCAATTAAAATGAGGAGGGATCTAAGAAGGCAACATTGCAATGTGATGAAATGTTGGAACTTTTGAAAGCAACAAATGGGCATGTGTAACAATCTTGAATGTTTTGAAGAGGTGACATAGTTTGTTTGATGGCATGCCTACATCTCAAGCGTCCTTTCTTAGTTCTTTTGAAATACAAGTTTCACAAAAAGGAACAACACACATGGAAGAGGTCTTGGCATATTCTCCTACACACCAAGGGCGATAGGTGTTGCTTGCATGGAGTTGACAGAAAGTTTTTGCAACTAAACCATATTGCACATAGAGGACATACATTCAAAATGCATAATGTTGTCTAGAATGGGATGTGGAAATAACACAGTCCTGCCCCTTCAATCATCCTGAATGACTGAGACTGCATTGATGTAATGTGCTTTTCTTGCGCAACCTCTTCAGACATCTCACCATCCCTGTGATTTCATTTTGTGAATGATTCTTGGAGGTTTTTGTGATCCTCTTCACTTTCCTTCAACCTATCCCAGGTGAACCTCTCATTGTTTTGGTACACACTCAACAGAGAGATCTAATCTTCTAACCTTGCAATGTTGCTTTGAATGGATCTTTGTGTTTGCAAGATTTGTTGTTCTATCTGTTGAGTGTCCAAGTTGGATGAATTCTGGTTCACAAGGGTTTGTACCATCTTGTTCTCCACTTGTGTCAACTCTTCGGTAGAACCTTACAACACAGACCTAGATGCCTCAACTTTTTTTTCCGCATTCTCAAAAATGTGAAGGGATTTCAGTTGTAGTTTCTGCTGATCAGGCATTTGGATCTTAGCTTGCCTCAACTTTCTGTCAAAGCTAACCTTCTCCTTCATCCACACATCTAACTGAAGCTTCAACTCTCCTAACATGGATTCTTTTGAAGAAATGACAGGCTTCACAGTTTCCAACTCAGCTACTTCAGACCAATGCAAAGTGTATGAAAAACTAGGGTTTGACATAACTTTCCCTTTGACGTTCCTCTGCATAGGCCCTCAAAATCTACAAGGCCTCTCGACCTTTCTAACCTTCAATGAATCAAGAGACGAACTTCTACATTCTAACACAGAGGATAAAACGTCTTCCGATGTCTTTGACAGCAATGTTGAAGGAGCCTTGCTCGTCAACGCCTCTTCTAAGTGCATCTTCTTTGCTTCATTTGCTGCCTTTTTTATCTTGACATGTTACCTCTGCGTCTTGGCAGATGTACTGTGTTCAACGCAATTCACCTTGAAACCTTTGTATTCCGCAACCAAATCTCGAGCAAACTTGAATAATAACTGCTTGTTTGTGACGTCTTCCTAGCTATACACTCTCTGCCATAATTTCTTGATACGAGTAGTCATGATTGGTTCTATGTACTTCCAGCCAGTTTGTTCAGTTTTGGCCCAAAATAAAGAACAAATCTCAGTGAGCGTGTGCATCAGACACTCACTCCAGATATAAACCTTCGTTGCGCAATCCTTGGTTCACATTGGTTCACATGTTCCTTCAGCGGGCGTGCATGATGCACATTGCGGCCATCTTTCCCCATGCCCGAACCCTGTAGCCCAACCACCATTATCCAAACAACACAAAATTTTGTGAAAACTTTCCATGATGTAAGCCTGGAAATTCCTTCATGTAAGTAAACTCCAGAAAGGTCTTCAATGGCATATTTTAGCTTGCCACAAAATCAAACATTACAAACCAAATAAAGTGTAACAAGAGAAATGTCGCGCGGAAGTGTAGCTGCAACGTCCAAGCAGCAAGCTTCGTTCATGTCCTGCTTCCCCTCGTGTCCTTGACTTCTCTGCCAGGAACCCTTGACAAGTTTAGAATCAATCACGACCCACGAACTAAGCAACGAAGCTAGCAGCTTACGTATAACTCAATCATACAAATTGAAATGATCATAGAAGGTCAGGATGACAGACAACGTGAGAGCAGACCTTCAATGTTGGGACTTTACTTCAAAGCCGCGAGACCGAATTGAGTCTGCGCGCCCAAAAAAGTTAGCTATCTGTCAACAAAATAAATTTTGAATTGGTGGAGACGAGGGAAAACTGTGGGAAGTATTCGGAGTCCTTATGTTTGGGATGGGGTACCCCAATCATGCTTGGACCCAAGTTTGCAATCCCACAAAGGATCAAAATCTCTAAGGCAAAATGGGCATGGAAGGATTAACACACTAGAATGAAAAACTTGGTGAAAAATCACGATCGGCAAAGGTGACGGGTTAAATGGTGGACGCTGCCTTCCGCTCTTCATGCCTTGAACTTGAGTGTCAAGTGCAGACATTTGCCACTTCCAAACATCCAACCTGTCGACTACATTCTTCCCCGCATCTTCTGCCTTCGCGATCTTTGCCAAAACCTTAGAAAACTTAGTCTCTCCTTTTTGCAACATAGACTTGAAAGCACAGTCCATGAGTGTAGCGGAATCCAGTTCCCGTTTGAAGGGTCTCTTGTTCAACAAGTGCGGCTCCTATGGCTCCTATGTCGTTATTCTGCGATCAAAGATCTTAAACCTTCAAGTTCATGGCAACCATCTTTGTTTGCAACTGCAAACTCGTGTTCTCAGCATTATTGACAAGCTTGGTTCGATCTTTATTGCTATCCGCAACTCTCAAAAGTTCTGCAGCAACATTACTTTTGTCTTTTGAAAGTGATGAAAGGAGAGCTTCTGAGGCCGACATTTGCTCTTCTAAAACCGTTATGTAACCCTCCCATTCTCATACGTATCCAACTTTCAGATCATGAAACTGATAAGCTTGACTCTGTAGTGTCAGCATTCCATCAGTTTCTTCAGCTCCGTCTTCTACTTCTACTTTCGTGAAATCGTCATCAAGATTGACGAGTTTGCCACCTGCTGCAGCTGCCTCTAAGGATTTTATTCTCTTTAGCCGGTCGCGAATTGTCCATTCAGCAGAGACAGCCTAGTTAAGAGACTCACCCCTTCTTAGATTGTGAACAATTGTTAGTACAATTTGCCAATGACACCAATTTTTCCTAGACACGGAGGAGAACTTGAGAGCTGCTGAAGGACTCATCACTGAATATGGACAAATTACAGCACTCTTGATAAATTGGTCAAAATCCCTTGCTTATTGGTTTTCGCACTGCGAACCACCTGATTGGTTGCACACATCTAGAGGCCCTTGGGCTGTGGATGGTACACTTTCTAAACTGTTAGGGACCCCTTTTGGCTTATCACTACAAACTCAGGATGTAAATCAATTATTGTATGATAAGATAGAGATCAGAAGATGTAGTATTAGACCTCACTCCATTCACCCTGACAAGTAAAGGCAACTGGGTGCAAGCAATGCATTGATGCCTTCTACACAATTTCCATGCCCAACTTGTGGACAAAGCCATGGGATTGTATCATCAGGGCTTGGAAGCAGCTCACACCAAAATTAATTATTACATCTCCATCTAATTGTGAGGAAGTCCTGGGGATGAATATCTAATGGAACACAACTCTAGTTGGTCACTACTTCAGATTCACAACCACTAGGGCAGCACAATTAGCTCAAAAAAGGGTTAACCATGATACAGAATCTCTGGGACACTGTTACAAGAAGGATTCCAATTGCATGTTGGTGAGGAAAACAACATTCAAGTTATGATGGCAGTAGTGTCAACTGAATGGCTAGAATAGCTTATTGTCAAGAGGCTTGAGACCAAGCCAAGAAAATACATTGGTATTTACGACAACCTAGCAGATGCACAACCAAGTATCCTATTCCCAATATAAGAAATCTACACCCCGATATTTGAGGAGGGGTTCAAGCCATTCATCAAAGTACCCCCCAGGTAGAACCAACTATTGGATTGGACCTAGACGTACTTGCTCTTTAGACATAGCTGAGGTGTTTTATGGATACCACGGCTGGACCATCTGGAATAATGACTAAATTACTAAAGGAGATGCAATAAAGAAAACATTCTTCCTCTCAGCCAGAAAACTTCCTCTTAGATTTGATCCTGGTAGATACAAGTGGGGATCAGCAGGGCTTCATTCATATATTACTAAAGAAGGCCATGTTATGCTCAATTCCCAAACAGAATTATCCAGGAGCATTCCTGACAAATGGCATGGTGAGTTACCGTCAACATTCAAGCCGAACTGGCGAGAGGTCTGGCTTTCTGAACGCCAACGGAAGGACGCAGGGTTCTCGTGGTCAATTTATGATGCTGCCACAGTTGTGAATGTCTGGTGCCACAAGTTACTCCCTGATGTCTCTGAGTTATGTCCTTGCTGTGACGCACGACTCCCAGAAAGCCAACTCCACTGTTCTCTTTTTCTTTTCAAGCACAAAATGGCAGACTCAACTTGACAAGCCGTTGGCTCCCCAAGTCAAGTTCATTGGCCTTTCTGTAGGAGTTTCACCTGCACTCCAGTGGGTTTGAACCTAGGACATTTTTTGAGGTCCATACCAGTGAGCCATCACCCCTGGGGTAACTCCACTGCTCTTTAAACATGAGCATGCACACAGAGTATGGTAGTATACATGGACGACAGTCATGTACATTGCCCTCGGCATCGCCAAAGACAACCATGGTCGATGGCCTGCTTTTACATGGCAAGAATGCCTCCTAGTTCTGGGTGCGAGGATTTGTGGTTTGGAATTGTTGGATTAGCCTTAATGAATGGGTATTTGAGAGAGTGTTGAAAACATCCAACAAATTGCAGCACGCTGTCTGTGAGGCAACCATGGACCATGGCAGAGTGGCATGGCAAAGGGCACAAGCTCTGTCAACTTGGTATCCAAATAAGAGAACAGAGTTTGAGGATCATTTTGCTAATGTATGGCATAGGAACAAACTTCTTTTGTACCATGGTAGATAGTAAGCCTGCGCGGTCTCACATGAGACCCATTAGAGGTCATTTCAATTAACTGTACAAGTTGTTTATTTTCTAAATTCCTAAACTTAAAAATGATCTCCGGGATGGCTGGTTGTCACTGCTGGTCTCGATGGAGGCTTTGTTCTGTCCTTTGTTTTCCGTTGAAATTAAACTTCCATTTGACTCCAAAACAAAAAAAAAATTGCTTTTTCTCAACATTTTGGTGAGGAATTCCAGAGACAACTTAACGAGGCTACATCACGTGGTTACCGTGGGGGCACTTTGGCCATCGATTGGCTTGTGATCGGTAATTTTACAATCCGCTGAAGAAATGTTCTATAGGGTGAAAAGGAGATCTAGTACTATAGGGTGAATCTAGGGTATCTAGGTTATCTAGGATCTTGGGCCATCCAGGCCGTTGGTGAGGATCCATCTAGGATATCTAGGATATGTAGGATCTCGGGCCATCCAGGCCGTTGGTGAGGATCCATGTGCCAACAGCGGTGCAATAAATCCCTCAGGAGGGGCGGCACATGGTTAGGAATGTCCGGTCTTCGGCCCGACAGAACCAGATCGTAGTTGGACAAAGAATGGCCTTCGAAAGGAATCCGGCCCGTGAGGATCTCATAGCACACCATCCCGAAACTATACACATCCACCGCGGGAGAGTACACAAGTCGCAAGTCCGACGGCGATCCATCCCGCAGTGCTTGCAATACTTCAGGAGCCCTCCAAAATCCGGTGCCCACGACGTCGTCCGAGCTCTCGTAGTCCCCAATTTTGACATCAAACTCGTCGAAGAACATATCATAATGGTTGAAGAAGAGTTCTTCACCATAGCCGGGTTTGCCGCCAAGCGTTCTCCATGGAGAAGTCAAATCGTGGAATCTTCTCAGTGGAATCCGTGGTTTCCTTCTATATACAGACGAAATAAGGATGTTTGATGCCTTAATGTCTTTGTGTATCCGTCCACATGCATGTAATTCTCTGATCCCACATGCAATTGCTCGCATTATTCTCATTTTGTTTAGACGTGTTCCACGTGCACGTCCAAGCTCCACAACGCTCTTGTCGATGAGAGTTCGCAGATCGCCTTCCATGAGTTGCATCACCACTAATACTTTACCGGTTTTATCCACTGACACCCCAATCACTGGGCAAAGTCTAGACTTTGATGTCCCTTCACAAGCCTTCATCACAATTTCCATTTCCCTCTGCAATTTGAGCGCCACTTCCTTTTGCCTCTCCCAGTCGAGCGCGCCAGCTCCACGGCAGCTATATCTTTTGACAACCACACGAGTTCCCAAGTATTTAGCCAAGAAAATTCTTGCCTGGCCACCTTCTGCGATCTCCTCGACTATTTTAAGTTCTGATGGATGTATGAGTCGCACTAAGCGGAAACGCTCTTCTTCATTTGCAGTCTCCGCAGTCGGAGGACTTGGGTCCCTCGACGGCAGAAGCTCAGTCCAAAGGTGCTCAGGTGCTAGGCCGGAATACAACGGTGCTACTACTGAAGGGATAAACTCATCGGACGATTCCGTACTCTGTGATGCTGTAGTAGAAATGTCCTCGTCCAGTTCAGAGAAGCTGCTGCTGCTGCTGCTGCTGCTGCTGCTGCTGAGGTTACAACTCTCTGGCTCCACCTCCTGGTTTTGGCCCGGCCACTGTAAAACTGCGCCAGATGTATGCACAACATGAGAGGAAAACGGGTCTTCGCTTTCCCCACTACCGAAGCCCTTCGAATCTTTGCTGTCCATGAAGTCCTGGTGAAGGCTACGAAAGATACGAGACTATTTGCTAGCATACGAGATTTGTTTGAGTCCTATGCTGCTGACATACGAGCCTTGTTTGAAGGTTATGCAACAGGCATACGAGACTTGTTTAGAGTCGATCAACCCGACACCTAAGCATGACAGCAAGGGAATTTAATAAAGAGTGATTCACCAAAACGGCAGCGAGATCCAAGACTGGAATGAGCCGACCACAAGGAGTTTTGGTACAACTCACTGTGTGCAATGTGGGAAAGCTCTCAGTTATCCCTCTTAGAAATGCGTCTTAGAACCAATGTCAAAGGGAAAATTCGTTTCTCTCAATGGGTGCTGCTTTCCAACCAGGGAAAAATTACCAACTTTCCCTTTGACATTGGTTCACAGTACCCTTCTAGATGCCATATTTGAACTTTCCCTGTAAGGCTCCCTAGGAATGTTGCAAAACTCCCCGTGTTGCACCATTCACTGTTACTTGCGTTTTTAGTCTATTCTTGGAGGTAAAGTAGACGATTTTCCCACAAGGGAAGGAATCATCCAAGAGCTCCTTGTAGACTTATAGTTCAACAAACAAAACAGACCTGCTAAACAAACAAAGCTTGAGATCGATCATGAAGAGCGCCGTGACCCTTTCGAAGAGCTTGGGTGAAAAACTGGGGTGCGAAGAAGATGCATAGAATTAGCAACTTGTCCTAGTCGGTTTTATTCTATTCAGGTAGAGAGAGACGGAGAGTGAAGACAATCGTGTTAAAAAAACAAACGCTGATAAGAGGGAAGACAAACGTGTTAGGAGGAAAAAACAAACGCGGAAGAGAACCGTGTTAGAAAAAGCAAACGCTGTTGAGAGGGAAGACAACCGTGTTAGAAAAGACAAACGGGAAGGAGAGACTATTGGACGGACACGTAAAACTCGGTTAGAAAAGGTCAAATTGGTGTTTACTTGTCCGTCCAATAGTCTCTCCTCCCGCGTTGTTTTCTGGACGGCAATCTCAGTAGCACTTGCGCAACAGATCAGGCGCCCTAATCAATCCGCCACGTTGCTTGAACGCAGTTAGCTGAAGTTGGTCTCAGATCAGATCAAACTAGTTCATTTGAATCAACACTATCTTCGGCCGTTGAGAAATTTTGCAGAAGTTCCATTTGAAGGCTCGTTAATGGACAGCCCAACAGTAAGGATCACGGCAGAAAGCGCTTGCAAATAGAAGGTAACAGCTCCAGAGCGCGAGCAGGAACTGCAACCGGGAAAGAAAGTGAAGTGTGGAAGGATTTCTTCGCAATCCTTAGCCATCATTCACAACTGGTCTTAATTCGGTGATCCTCTTCACGGCGATCGTTTTTGAAACTCCTCATCCTTTCCGACCCACTGATTTTTCTTAGTTCAAGCATCTGCACTTGCACTGGAGCTGGCTGGCATGTTTGAATGTAGCTCATTGATCATGTTCGTTCTTCACTTTCTTCTTCAATTTTAGCAATAACCTAACATTAGAAATGCTGAAACAAATTGGTAGTTTTGAAATGAGTTCTCAGCCACAATATGCAGGCTGCAAATAGCATGTACATGCAGATTCCAATATCTCAGACTCTGCCTGCAAATTGGAGGAGTCAATAGTCATTTTTATTAGAAGTGAAGCTGAGGTTTGCCAAGCCAAGAGCAATTTCTGTCTTTGGAATGTTCAAAATGATCATTTCAAGGGCTACTTTATGCTGAAAATGAGATTTTTGAAGCCCAATTTATCCTTAGAAGATCATGCTCTTTTAGAGTTCTTTATGTTGTTTTTCTCTTTGCTGTCTCTTTTCCTTGTTTGGTCTTAGTTGGTGTTTCTCTTTCTTCTTGGTTTCCTTAGGCATCTCCTTCTCTCTTATGTACCGTTAAGCTAGCTAGCATCATGGCTGTCTTTCCATTGTTGCCAGTCTTGTGCAGAAACTCAACTCTTTGCTTAATGCTTGATATCAACCTCCACCTACTGCCAGGAGATCATAAGGTGAGGATGTTCTGCTAGCTGATAACTGCCATACATGTTATTTCTTGTTGCCTTTTGCAGTCATTGAATATGTGTTTGACTGTCTGTGTTCTTCAAACTGCTCCTCAGTCTTTTCTGGTCTAAATCTACTGGGTCTTCTCTTTCTTTCTTTTCTTTGGTCACTGATATGTTGCTGGACTTGAAATCTATATCTCTTTGTTGTCCGATCTCCTCTCAATTCTGTTGAGATTGACTTCAGAAGTTCATGGCAGAAAACAATGCAGTAGAACATACCATGCAGCCTGCTTGGGAACAGGATGAACCAGAAATGATCACATCTTCAACTTCAGACACTTCTCTTGTCACAGAAAGCTGTGAGGGTGTGTGATGCATCATTTGACTTGAACTGCCAAGCACAGAGTTTTCTTTACCTCCCTCCCTGCAAGATAATGTCACCGAAACTGTTCTACAGATCAAAGATATTTTCACTGCTGATGGTGTAATTCCCCTACCTGGCCTTGTCAGCAATGCAGGAAGGATTAACTGGGTTGGTTCAGACTTCAGACCCTGCTGGTTACAATCCAGTAAATCTGAAGTCCCTTTGCATTTAGAAGGAAACATGATTAATCAGTGGGAGTAGCATGCAAATTCATGAAACATTTTACTTTCCTTCTGGCTTTCATCTTGTGACCTGAAACCTTGCAAAAAGCCAGAGCTCTTGGTAAATGTTTTGTTGCTGATCTTCAACTACTTGCCCATGTCTTCTCCAAATTTTGCCTCGTGCTTTATGATAGATAAAGCCCATGGGTGGGGGGCCATTCCTAAAATGTGGGCTGAACTTGACTTTCGCCTCGCCCTAGGTGCCTTATTTGAGAGTGCTCCCACCTTAGGGCTTTACACTACACTAATTGGCAGACCTCTCCAAATCCGTGAGCAGGCAGGGTTTGGCTGATTCCAGCTCCTAGGTGGTGGCCTCACCTTGCCAGGCTCAGCTACAAGCTCAATAGTAGCCAGAATCAGCCAAACCTTGCAGTGCATAGAACTCTGACTTCATGTGGGACCTTAAAGAGGTTGCATAGCATCTTGTATTTTCAACCCTATAAGACATTACACTCTGTTTTGTCATGCTTTGTTATGTAAATTTGGCAAATGTGTCTGATTCAGTGTAATTTACAAAATTATGCCATCCCCATTCTCATCATTCAAAACACAAATTACTCACAGATGGATATCCATTATTTAGAGACCAACACCTAGTACACATCCACAAACTTCAATAGATTTAAGTTTCAATGCCCTTAAATAGTTTCAAATACAACTACAGGAATTTGGGTTGCACAAGCTCCACTGGAGAGACTATATATATGTTCCAGAACCAAGAATGATACACTCACTGTGAAAATACAAGTCACAGTGGCAAGAGAAGAGCTACAGATGGATAGTAAGCTTCACCAATATTGACACGACCCAGAGCATGGACAATGACTCCCAAATTGGGGTTTCATCCCCCACCCTCTTCAGGATTGTTTCCTCACCTCACCTCCCAGAAAAAACAATCACAACAATTCCCATGGTATCATTGTTGACAGAACACATTAAAACCAAATCTGCCACCTTTGAAAAATCAGCAGGATATCACTGGCATTATCTACCCAACATTGTCTTTTGGTAGAATAATTTGAAGTCAGACCCATTGGAATTTACTGACCTCTTTAGTGTCAATCAGATCAAACACAGAAAGAACTTCCACCTAAATATACAGCTGCATATTGCAAGGAACACAATCCAATTGCAACAATGGCCACATCTTTTTGTGAACAATACAAGAGGGGCAAGTGGATAATAACACGTATCAAACCTTTACTGTCTGTAGACAAAGCTCGCATCCCAGTTTGGGTCACAAGAAAACCTAACTGTGTGCTTATTTCTGGTGCATAGAGCCAGATATGAGACTCTTGCATGCAGCTCACAAGTTGTCATGATGCACATTCCAAAGACTTGCGTACGCAGAGGCGCACTCTCCTGAACAAAAAACAAGCTCCCACTTTTTATTCACATCTATGAGACTGCAGATGAAACTACACAATAGCACTTCAAAGGTAAGCAGTTCTGACCAAACCAAAACAAACATGAGCCAAGAATGAGAGTATTCATAACCTTGTGAGTGTCAATTACTCAAATGAGTAACTCTCTCTCTAGATCAGCAATACCAATTTTTTTTCTTTGCACAGGTACAACCAAAGAACTGCAATAGAACTGAATGCACATTGCTCACCTATTATAGGCTTGAATGTCGCTCTGGTATAGTTGTGCTGACTCAGGATTGGCTGGACTGGCAGGATTGGGGTCAGTCAACAGAGACTGCCAAAGAAAGCCACATTCAGGGAGAGAAAGGAGTCAGCAATCGAATTCAACTTGGTACATGTACAAGCTTTGTGCATAAAACTTGGTAATGCACCTAAGAAGACACAGCTCATAGTTGAGCTTGCCTCAGTCAAGCATCTTGCTATCATTGTTGTTTACACCCATAGGAAACATAGGTCAAAATGATCCAAACTGTTCATCACACAACCCTACAACAAATGGGGAATCAACCAACAGGACACATGAAGGGGCAGCTCCTGACACCTGAATGGAGGTGAGAATTGTAGAGACATTCTGGCAGGGAGACCATTTATCCTGGAGCACATCCATGCAGAGGGTTCCATCACTGTAAACTGCAAAAAATATTTCACACCAACAGAACACCTCACTATTAGGTTAAGAATCTCTTCTTCCTTTGCAAAAGCTTCAGTGGTCGATGAACAATTCCTTGCAGTGAGAGAGAGACTCACCATTTGGATGGAAGACATCACTTGTAAAACGCACTTGAGGTGGCTTCTCTGGATAATGCTCGCCAAAGATCAGGCGTAGAGAAAAAATACCACCTGTTCTATCAGAAACAAGAGAGGATTACCACCTGACCCACAATTGACTTCCACATACAAACTTCACCATTCCAAACAAAAAAACTAACCACATCTGCCTTGAAAGACACAAATCCTAGCTTCACATTTATCCATTATGTATCACCCACATATGAGAAAGCAATAGGGCAGGGGCAGATTCTCTCTGTGCCACATACAAGAAAACAACAGGGTGGATCCTATTTGTGCCACATACAAGAAAACAACAGGGCAGATCCTTTCCATGCAAATAGGGTAAAATTGAAGGCAATCTAGCAACAATTGGCTGTGTATGCACATGTTCCTCAGAAAACAGAAAAGGCTTTCCAACATAGGGCAAACCTTGCAGAACCCACCCGAAAAATGTGTTTTACCTTCCCAAGCTGTTTCATCTGGACCAAAGATGGTGGCACCCCATACAAACAGATTCTCGTCACCATGTGGGCTTGCACTGCAACCCTGAGGCACCAATTAGTATCAGTCCCCCCTCCTTTTCCTTTCCCCTGAGAGAATTTTTTTTTTCAAAATCCCTTATCTCCCCTTGCTTCATCATCATCATCTTTCTTCACATCACATGACAGACATAACATCAAAGCAAATCCAAAAACCACATAACAAAGCGAGCCTGATCATCACCCAGGAAAACTCCGGAAAGACAAACCCAACAAAGAGTTTTGGTACTAAATTTCACAAAAGAAAAAGCAACCTAGAAGACAAAGGTCAGTTCTCCAAAACCAAAGATCCTCTTCCTTACGTCTCTTCCCCCCCCCCCCCCCCCCCCCCCCCCCCCCAACCCACCCCCCCACCTAACCAAACAAACCCAAAAAAAAAAAAAACAACACCAAAGAAAAAAACAAAC
>Ga0116231_10010158_pt1 | contig 15360 bp, 10 predicted proteins | sample S1TSphgellanicum_2_FD_89695 | JGI IMG/M metagenome (GOLD analysis project Ga0116231, IMG submission 89695) | Host-associated microbial communities from peat moss isolated from Minnesota, USA - S1T2_Fd - Sphagnum magellanicum MG | ecosystem: Host-associated > Plants > Peat moss > Unclassified...
AAGGGTTGAGCAATTGCTGATGTGTATCGACCTTGCTTTCCTGCACCGTCAAATTGCCGTCAAGGCGCAGATTGTAGGGTAGCAGTTCGGTGGCTTCGGCCTCCACCCCGTCCACGTGAGCGGCCTTGACGTTGGTCAGGCCGCCCTGAAATGGGATCGGGTCTTCGCTATCCACCTGGAATTCGTGGATCATGTTGTAGAAGGCCGAGACGTTCAGGCGCAGGGTCTTGTTGAAAAACTCGTTCTTGGAGCCGACTTCGAACGCATCGACGCGCTCCGGCTGAAAGACTTCAGGCACAACCTCGGCCGTCGGGTTGAGGTTGGCACCGCCGGGCTTGATGCCGTTGGAGATCATGCCGTACACCGTGTTCGCCGGTGTGATGTCATACTCGATTTCGCCACGTCCGGTGGCTTTCTTGAACTTGGCTTTCAAAATGTCGGCAGTCTGGCCAGGGGCAAAGCTGTTGCGGTCAGGGATGCCGAAATAATCCTGAATGACGCCGATCTGGTTATCCGTCGTCGCGCGCCCGCCGAGTGTAAAACGCAATTGGTCGGTGATGTGATAGGTGCCTTGGCCATAGATCGAGCCGGACTCGAGGCGCTGCGTGTCGCGCGTTTCGAACGCGACAGGGCCGCCGAAATTCGCTGTCTCGCCATAGTAGGGATTGGACGGGCTCAGATTGACCGGCAGTCCGTAAGGGATGTCGGCGTTGGTGTATTGGTATTCCTCCACCGCCTCATTGTAGCGTTGCAGAAGGTAGAAGGCGCCGACGATCCAGTCCAGTCTGGTGCCTGGCTTGGAAGCCAGATCGACTTCGGCGGTGTAGCTGTGGCCATCGCGATCGTTCTCGACATCGATGTCGTGCACGCCGAGGATCGGCACCGCGGTGGCATAGCTGAGCTTATCCAGATCCTCGGAGCCATCCAGACTTCCCTCCTGGTAGCTGCCGATGAATTTGGCGGTTGCCCAGTCGAGATCGTAGCTGAGGTTGAGCGCGACGTTATCGGCGCGCTGATGCATTTTGGAGGGAAAGTCCTGCGTCAGTTCGCGCGGATCGGGGTTCGGGTCGAGGATGTTTTTATAGCCGTCGCCGTTGGTGTCGTTGGTGTAATGCTCGGCCCAGAGTTCTATGGTGAAATCAGGGACGGGCTTCCAGAGCGCATCGATGCGCGCATTGACGCTATCCTCGTTGCTCAGCGGATAATGGCCGCCGGTGCCTGGCACTTCGGTGGCATTGGCCCAGCCGTCATGCGCCTCCTGCTGCACCGCGAAACGTACGGCCGCCGTGTCGCCGACCGGTATGTTGCCGGCAATTCTGAAACGGTCGTAATCGTAGCTGCCGCCGCTTAGATCGGTGTAGCCGGAATACACGCCTAACTGCGGCCGCACCGTGGTGACGTTGATGGCGCCGCCATCGGAATTTTGGCCGAGCACCGTGCCCTGCGGGCCGCGCAGCACTTCGAGCGTGTCCACATCGAGGAAATTTGCATTCAGCGAAATAGGACTCGCAATATACACGCCGTTCTGGTTGTAGGAAACGCCAGGCTGGGCCGAGGTGTTTTCGATACCCTCATAGCCGGCACCGCGGATGCTGATGGAGAGCGGATTCGAGGGCGTGGTGTTCACCACCAGGCCGGGAACGATATTGTCCAAATCTTTGGGGGCGGCGATATTTTGCCGGTCGAGCTGCGCGCCGGACAGGGCCGTGATGGCGAGCGGCGTTTTTTGCAGGTTGGTGCGCACCTTGGTGGCGGTGACCGTCACCGTCTCGATCTGCGCCGGTTTTTGGGCAGGGGCGGCGGTGCTCTGCGCCAACGCAGGCATCGCCCAGATGAGTGCAAGGGCTGTTCCTGACTGTAAAGAGTGGCGCATTGCAGTCTCCGGTCGGATCGACCAGGCTCGATCCGTTTGCAACGATCTGACATGCAACCGACATGCCAGCGGATTGATGCATAGAAGATTAGAAAGAAAGCAGTTCTTTTTTGAAAAAAAGAACCAAAAAACTTTTGGATATCACGCGAGCGCCTGCTTGAGGGGCTCCAGCCAGGGCTCGAAATGCTGCCATTGGGTCAGGCCTTCGGTAAAGATCGGGCGGCGGACCTGTTCGGAGCTGGCGGTGCGCACGCTGCGCGCGGTTTCGTAGAATTTTAGACATTGCGGCTCGAACGGTAAACCGCAGAAATCCAGGATCCGCCTGACATTCGCGTCCAAGTCCGCAACCACATCCTCGTGCTGCACGCGCAGGATTTTGCCTGGCAGCACGCGGTCCCAATGCGCCATCAGCTCGACATAGGAGCGGTAATAGCGGGTGATATCTTGCAAATCGTAGGTAAATTCCTGTCCGGCGGCAAAAAGCTGCTTGAAATTGCTGAAACAGCAGGCCATCGCCTCGCGCCGCGCATCGATGATTCTTGCGTTTGGCAGCATGAGGTGGATCAGGCCGAGGTGGCGGAAATTATTCGGGTTCTTGTCGATGAAAAACGTGCGGCCGGTGCGGTAAATCTGTGTGTCGGCCAGATATTTCTCGCCGAACGCGGCGAATTTTTCAGCGGGCAAGTCGCGCAGATTGCCAGGGTAGGGCGGCGTCTGATCGTCGTAGTGGCGGCCTTGCAGGCGTAGCACCAGGCGTGAAATATCCGCCAACTCCATCGTGCCTTCAACTTGCGAGTGCGATGCGAGGATTTGTTCCAGCAGCGTCGATCCGGCGCGTGGCAGGCCGACGATGAAAATCGGATCCGGGCGCGGGCAGCCGACGTCTTGCCGGCTTGCCAAGAATTCCTCTGTGAAGACTGACATTTGCAGCCGCGCATTGCGCTCGATAGGTTCGGGACGGTAGCGAATCTCGCCCTTTTTCAACGCATTGCCGCGCGCGTAATAGGTGAAGGAGTCGGCGTATTCGCCGCGGTCTTCCAAACCTTTGCCCAGCGCGAAACAGAGATGGTAGCGGTCCGCCAATTCGATGTCGGGGCGCTGCTCCTGGTGGCGCATTTGCGCAATCGCGTCGTCTGTAAAACGGTAGGTTTTGAGATTTGCCAGGCTCCAGTAGGCATCGCCGAAACTGGGGGTTACACGTGCTGCCGACCAGTAGGCTTCTATCGCCTCCTGCTGGCGTCCCAATGTTTTGAGTGCGTGGCCGATGGAGAGATGCAGGTTCGGCGCTTCGGGCGCTTCCTCCACCAAGGCCTGATAGACGCGCAATGCCTCATCGTAATCCGCGAGTGCCAGGCAGGAGGTCGCATAGACTGCCCTGAAATCTCTGTTGTCTGGCTCGGCGCGAATGAGGATTTTGGAGTGTTCCAGCGCCTTTGCGTTGCGGTGGCGTTGCAGCAGCACCCGCACGTAGTCGAAGCGCGCCAGATGGTAGTCGGGTGCGAAGGCAAGTACGCTTTCGAGCAGGAATTCGGCGTCGTCCAGCACCTCGAGTTTCAGGCCGATGCGTGCGAGCAGCCGCATGGCTTCAATGTCGTTCGGGTGGCTTCTGAGATAATCGCGTATCAGCCGCTCGGCCTCATAGGTTTCGCCGTCCGCAAACATGCTGGTGGCGGTGACGACAGCGACCGGCAGGTTTTTCAGTTTGGCGACGTGGCTTGCGGCGGTTTGTGACTCCTCTGTCCGGCCGGCGGCCCGGAACAGGATGGTGAGTGCATTCCAACTGGCGGGCAGGGCGGGATTGATATTGACGGCCTGCAAATAGGCGGTCAGCGCCGCGGCCGGGTTGCCGAGAGCGGCGTGGCAATGGCCGCGTTCCTGGAAAAGGCGGCTGTAGGTGGGGTGCGCGGCCTCGAGGCGCGCCAGCGTTGCGAGCGCCTCGTCCGGTTGGCGCAAATACCGCTGGCTCACCGCAATCATGTAGAGCACGTCGCGGTTTTCCGGCACTTCGGTCAGCAGCGCCTGCGCTGCTTGGAGCGCGTCCTGGTAGCGTTCGGCTTGCATGAGCGCGCGGATGCGAAGCACTTCCGCTTCGATTTTGGATACGGCGACCGTTTGCATGATGTGCGTGTTTCGAAGTGGGACGGGCTTGACCATAGAGGTGGGGATTCGCGCCGTCGAGTTCTTTGGCACACCTAGCCCATGACCGTAAGGTAGGCTTTAACCCGGCACACAAGTCCGCCGTTGACTTGGTGGGCTGAAGCCCACCCTACGCGTTTGAGTGTTGCTGCTGGGCAGTTCAGCCTCGGCCGGGTCGGCGCGGCCGAAGGTGGAGTTCGTCCACCCTACGGTCGCGCCGAATCGGCATAGAGTCATTTAGAACTTGTAGCTCAGTTTTACGCCCGCGGTCAGCGGCCGGTCCACGACGACGGATTCGACGAATTGCGTTGCCGTGATGAATTGCTGGCCGCGCTCGTTCGTTATATTGTCGCAATAGATGTTTGCGGCCCAGTTCCCGAACGAGAAACCTGCCGAGACGTTGATGCTCGTAATCGGTTGCTGATAGAACGCGGCCAAGAGTCCTTTGTCGTAATCGGTGATGAGAATGTTCTGCAAGTCCGGGCCGATATTGTGCAGCACGCCGCCGACATTGGAACGCTCGTGCGAGGTATGGCTGAGAGTGAACTGTATATATGGTGCGTAAGGCAGCTCGTCCCATTCGTAACGGGCGCGGAAATTGAGTTTGAAGGCGGGCGATTGCGCAAGTCCCGTAGTGGGCGAGAAGACGCTGCCGGAACCGGGCAAGGTGCCACCACTGGCCGCGGCGATGCCTGGCGTGTTCAACTGCTTGCTGTCGTTCAATGCGACACTCGTGTTCAGTGTCAGATCGTCCAGCGGCCGGCCGGTCGCTTGCAATTCGGTGCCGAGCACCCGGTAGTTGGGGCCGTTGACGGTGAACGCCAGGTTGCCGAACACGCCGGGGGCAAACAGCGAGGCCTGCACATTATTCCAGTTTTCAATATAAAAGGCGCCGTCGAGAATCAGGCGATGCTCGAGAAAGGCGGCTTTGTAGCCGATTTCGTTGTTGGTCAGCGAGTCGGACGCATATTCGACGTCGCCTTCCTCGCCGTTGATCCGGTCTTTCGGCGCCTGCCGGTTATAGCCGTCCGGCCGGTAGCCTTGCGACCAGGTGTAGTAAACCATGATATCGGGCGTCACCTTGTAGGTGACGTTGGCGCGGCTCTTGAAGCCATAGGCCTTATTCTGCAGATGCTCATTGGTCAGGAAGTGGTCGTATCCGCCGTCGCAGGGAGGCGTCAGCGAAGGGGCGTAGGCAACGGTGCAGCCGAAGCTGCTGGCGACAAAGCCTTTTTCGAAATCATAGAAATCGTACCAGCGGGTGCCGAACGTCGCGGTCAGTACTTTCGGGATGATATCGAAATCCGCCGAGCCGAAGATGGCATATTGCGTGTAGCCGCGGTTGGCGTCGGTAAAGAAGCCGGTGTTCGGGGAGCGCACATAGGGGTCGCTGGCACCGGAATTCGGCGGCGGTCCTACCGGCACGAAGTTGCCCGTGTCGGTCAGATAGTCGAAGTTGGTTTGTTCCTTGACCTTGAAATCCTCGTAATAAAAGCCGCCAAGCGCGCGCAGCCGCCAATTGTCTGGCGTGCTGACGCGGATTTCCTGGCTGAGATGGCTGTCCTGCTCGTGATCGTTCCAGGTGGCCGCCGGCGAGTAGCATTTTGCCGGAGTTCCCTTGGCGGCATTGGCAGGCTGGCATTGATAGTAATCGCCATAAACGCCGCGGGCGTAATTTGTGTAGTCCTGCTGCTGGGTGACATGGCGTATCAGATAGGCGCCGTCATACACGAGTTTCAGGAAGCCGACGCGGCCGTTGATCGTCAGCGCCGTGTTCTCGAACTGATCCTCGTCATACGAGGGCTCGAACGCCTGGACGGAAAGATCAGGCAGTTTCGTAGGGTTACTGCCGGAGGTATAGGGCTCCTCGTAGAACACGCCCTGCGAATCCATGCGTTGTGCCGACTCAGTCAGCAGGGCGCTCCACTCGTCGTTGAATTTCCATTCCAGTTCGGCACGGAAACCCTCGTAGGTTACAGGGTTGATGTCGTTTTTGGCGGATTTGAAATTGTTGGCCGAATTTGTCGCATTGGCCGGGCCAGGGATGTTGTTCGTATAACCGGCATAATGAATGCCGATGTCGGTGGACTGGCGCTTGAAGGTGCCGGGGATGTTGTCGATATAGCCGCCGCGCTTGTCGTCGTAGGCGGTGACGCGCAGCGCCAGCTCGTCCTTGATGATCGGGATATTGATCGTACCGTCGATATTGCCGCTGGCTGCGCCATGCACGGTGCCAGCGCCGCCGATATCGATGTTGCCGCCGAATTTGCTCAAGTCGGGCTTGTTGGTGATGTAGCGAAGAACGCCTGCCTCTGCGCCCGAGCCGAACAGGGTGCCTTGCGGACCTTCCAGCACCTCCACCTGCTGCAGATCGACGGCATAGACATCGAGGTTGCGGCCGGGTACCTGGGCGGACTGGTCATCGAGATAGACGGCCACGTTGGGGAACGAGCCGATGACGCCGCTTTCCTGGCTGCCGCCGCTGCCGAGGCTAAGGCCGCGGATATAGATGTTTTCCTGGCCAGGCCCGATCCCGGCGGCTGTCACGTTGGGCAGCTGGGTCAGCAGATCGTCGAAATTTTCGATGTTCAGTTTCTTCAGCGTGGCACCGCTGAGCACCTGGATGGTGACCGGCACATCCTGCAAATTCTGCACGCGGCGCTGGGCCGTGACGGTGACGGCTTCGATGGCGTCGCTCTTGGGCGGCGGGGGCGGCGTGGTGGTGGCTGGCGTGGCCTGCTGCGCGTGGGCGCCCGAGGTCAGCACAACGCTCAGGGCAACGCCGCAGAGCAGGTTGCGGCGGAGGCCGTGCGATTGTCTTGCGTCAGGAAATGCCTTGCTGCCACCTGGTGCCATGCCTAAAACCCCCTTTTGATCGATGTCCAGCCGGTGCAGATGACTGCGCCGATTGCGTGAATGTCAAAGCCACGCCGTTCCCCCCGGAACATTGCGCGAGCGGTCGATAAGACGATAGATTTAGCCTGCATCGTCAATGTCAGCATTGAGGGCGCGGGCGCTGCCAAATACCATGTTCGATCGCCAGATCATTCTGGTGATAGGAGGGTTGCATGAGACGCGGCGCCGGGACAATCGTTAAATCTCATAAGCCCATCGATTTTTAGCCCGATCGGTCGGACGCCGGAAAAGAACCTCTTAGAATCAATGGCTTATTTCGTCAGGGGGTGTGCCACACTGTTGCCGACAATCCGCAGCCCCATGAACAAAAGTTTTTTGGTTCTTTTTTTCAAAAAAGAACATTCTTGCTTTCTTTTGGCCACCGCACACGCGCGGGCAGTGATGGGTCAAGACCCATCCTACGGCCGTCCCTCATGGGCGGGGTGGGGGCCTGGGTGGTGCGGGCGCCAGGCGTAGCGGGCGGCGACGTCGAGATAGGAGCGATAGACCGGGCCTTGCCGCGTGGCCAGCAGGGCGCCGCGTGTCTGGCGCCAGTGTTTTGGCAGGGCGTACCAGGGGATCGACGGGTGTTCGTGATGGAGCACATGCAGGTTGTTGTTCAGGAACAACAGCCCGAGCGGGCCGGCTTGCTCGACCACGGCAGTGCGGTCTTCGGGCCTTGCGGCGGCGCGGTGTTCGGCCAGCGAGCGCAGCAGGATCAGCGCGGTGCCTGGATAGATGAAGCAGGCGACATAGGCCAGCGGGTTGATGCGGCAGATGCCGCAGACCCAGCCGAGCACAAGGGCGATGCCGGCGGCGTGGCCGGCGAGGATGCGCCAGGGTGTTGCGGCCTGCCCTGACCAGAATCGGGCGATGGCGCAGGCCGGGCCGACCAGCAGGCGGCCGGCGAGCGTGTTGCACGCAGTATGGAGAAGCCGGCGGGCGCGGCGGGCGCGTGTCCAGTCCGGCACACTCATATAAGTACTTTCGGGGTCCTCCAGCGGGTCGGTGAGGTGCGCGTCACGGTGGTGGCGGAGGTGTTGCTCGCGGTAGAGGGCGAAGGGGAGCCAGAGGTTGAGCGGTGGCCAGGCCAGGGCGGCGTTGATGCGCGCGCTGCTGGTGGGGTGGAAGTGGATCAGCTCGTGCTGCAGGGACATGTGCCAGGCGCAGAGCCAGGCGCCGGCGGGGGCGACGATCCACGTCGGCAGGATGTTCCACCACCAGGTCAAGGCGAGCCAGCCGCCATAGATGGTGAAGGCGAGTGCCCAGGTCGGCGCCTCGAACGTCTCCGCCACGGCTTGGGCGCGCGGCCACCACTCCTGCATTTGCCTCTCCGAAACCTTTGCACCCCCTATTATGAAGTTGGAACATGGTTCTGGCCTGAAGCATTCGCGCAGAAATTGCTGCATTTTAGCACAAAGCGCCGCCTGCGTTGTGCTCACACATCATTTGACGTATAGGCACAGCATCTGTGTCGAGGTGTCCGCATGTCCCCAGCGTTCGAAACCGGCGACCGGCGGGATTTGCTGCCACGGTTTCAGCAGCGGCTGCGCCTGGTGCTGGGGCGGTCGGAGCTGAGCCAGACCGAGTTTGCCGCCGCGGCCGGGATCGACCGGAGCACGCTGTCGCAGTTGCTGGCGCCGGGGGCGGACCGGCTGCCGCGGGTGGAGTCGGTGGCGGCGATTGCGCGCGTGGGCAATGTGTCGCTGGACTGGCTGCTGGGGCTGAGCCAGGGGGAGCGGCCGGACGGCGGGATGGTCGCCGAGAGTTTGCAGATCGAGCGGGATGCGCCGAGCCCGATCGATGAGCGGCTGCTGCGCTGGCATGCCGAGGCGGCCGGCTACCGGATTCGCCATATTCCGACGACCTTTCCCGATCTGCTGAAGACCGATGCGGTGATCGAGGACGAGTACGGGCATTACGCCGCCCTCGGGCCGCGGCGGCGGATCGAAATCACCCACTCACGGCTGGAATATCTGCGTCAGCCGGAGACGGAGATCGAATGCTGCACGGCCGAGCAGACGCTGGAGGCGTTCGCGCGCGGCGAGGATATTTGGCGTCATTTGCCGCTGAGCGCGCGGCGGGCTCAGCTGGAGCAGATGATTGCGTTATGCGACGAGCTTTATCCGCGGTTCCGGCTGTATCTGTATCACCGCAAGATGCTGTTTTCAGTGCCGCTGACGGTGTTCGGGCCGATGCGTGCGGCGATTTATCTGGGGCAGACGTATTTTGTGTTTCATTCTACCGATCATATCCGCGCGCTGACGCGGCATTTCGATCAGATCGTGCGGGGGGCTACGGTGCAGGCGAATGAGATTGGGGGGTATTTGCAGAATTTGTTGGCTAGAAGTAAGTAAGACTTCTTTTTTGAAAAAAAGAAGCAAAAAACTTTTGCATGTTTGGCTTCGGTCTTTACGGAGGGGCTCAGCCTAATGTCCAAAAGTTTTTTGGTTCTTTTTTTCAAAAAAGAACATTCTTCCTGACCCAAGTCTCTCCCTGGACCGGCGTGCCAAACGTGTCATGCATGGCGGTCTCGACCAGTTCAAACCCGTGCGCGGCATAGATGCGCCGTGCGCTGGTCAAAATGGTGTGGGTCCATAGGGTGATCGCCTCGTAGCCGACCTGTTGCGCGAAATCGATGCAGGTGCGCACCAGCGCGTCGCCGATGCCGCGGCCTCTGGCGAAAGGTTCGACATAGAGCAGGCGCAGGCGGGCGAGGCCTTTTCCTTCGTCGGTCAGGAAAACCGAGCCCGCCATGGCGCCGCCGAGGTCGGCGACCCAGCATTGTTCGCGGCCTGGTTTGAAGTTTTTCAGGAAGGCCGCGGCCGTTTCGGTCTCGTTGAGTTCGATGCCGCGCCCCCAGCCCTGGTCTTCGTCGTAGAGGATGGATTGGCGCGCGGCGATCATGGGGACGTCGCCGATACGAAAACTGCGGATGGTGAAGTCGGTGGTGCGCGCCGGATCGAGCAGGGCGCGTACGGTGCCGAGGGCTGCGACCAGGTCGGCCTGCTGGGAGGGTTTGAGGCGCGCCAGCATGCCCCAGACGGCGTCGCGCTGGCGTTGGTCGAGCGCGTTTATCGCCGCTTGTCCGGCGGGGCTCAGGGTGATGGGGCGGCGGCGGGCGTCCGCTTCGGCCTGGCCGCGGACGACCCAGCCGCGGGATTCGAAGCGGGCGAGGACGCGGCTGACGAAGCCGGCGTCCATACCGAGTGCGGCTTGCAGGTCGGCGGCGACGGGCGCCTGGGCGTTGGCAATTTCGAACAGCAAGCGGGCTTCGGCCAGGCTGATGTCGCTGCCGAGGAAGTGCTGGTCGAGCGCGCCGACGTGCTTGGTGTAGAAGCGGTTGAAACTGCGGACGGCGGCGATGGCGTTCATGGCGCCAATATGGCACGATAGTTGACCGAGTCAACTATCTATGTGGCGTGTTTCTTCGATTGCGATTTCGGCGAGCGCCCATCCCGCATACTCCTGAGCGCGGCGCAGAGCATCGAGGCATCTGGTGTCAGCCTGATTGTGTGCGGCGGAAAAATAATCCCAAATTCTTGCCATCAGGAAAACCCCGCCCGTGTCCGACCCATCCTTCCCCGAGCGCTCCTTGCGCGTGCGACGTGCGGCGGCGGTTCTGTGCCGACAGATGGGGTGGGCGCCGCTGCATGAGGTCACGCTGCCGAGCGGAAGGCGCGCCGATATTCTGGCGCTGCGGCCCGATGGCGGGTTTGTCTGCATCGAGGTGAAGTCGGGCGTGCTGGATTTCACCAGCGATGCCAAATGGCCGGAGTATCTGGACTACTGCGACGCCTTCTTCTTTGCCGTGGATGCGGATTTTCCGGCCGGGATGCTGCCTGGTGAGGCCGGCGTGATCGTCACGGCCGGGCAGGAGGCGGCGGTGCTGCGCGACAGTCCGGCGTACCGGCTGGCGCCGGCGCGGCGGCGGGCGCTTATCCAGCGGTTCGCCATGCTGGCGGCCTGCCGGCTGGAAAATCTGCTGGACCCGCAGGACCAATTCGCTCTCAGTTGTGAGTGAGGCAGTTGGATTCGCAATCGATGAAGCCAGTACCATTCCAGGACCCCCTGGCCTTCGGTGAAACCCGGGCAGGTGCGGTCCAGGTCCGCCCGGCCGACGCGAGGGCCATCCATATTTCGGGCTTCGCGCGCGAGACACGGGATTTTTACGCAACCCCGTCGTGGGTGACCGAGGCGCTGCTCAAGCATGTCACCTTCCGCGGCAAAGTTTGGGAGCCGTGCTGCGGCGACGGCGCCATGTCCAGCGTGTTGGCCGCACACGGGCTGGATGTGGTGTCCAGCGACATTGCCGACCGGGGGTTTGGCAGACCCGGCGTTGATTTTCTGGCGTGCACCGAGGTGCCCGAGGGCTGCCGCGGCATCGTGACCAACCCGCCCTATGGCGATACCGGAACGCCGGCGGGGCAGGAGAAATCCTCCGTGGCGATGTTGAAATTCCTGCGCCATGCCATGCGGCTGACGGAGAGCGTGCAGGGGCAGTTGGCGCTGCTGGTGCGGCTGCAATGGATTGCCGGGCGGCACGCCTCGGAGATGCTGTCGTCCGGGCCGTTCGCAGCGACGATCGTGCTCAACCGGCGCATTCAGTGGTTTCAGATGGGGGCTGATACCAAGACGGCGCAGCATCATCATGCGTGGGTGGTGCTGGATTGGGGGGCGCGTCCTGGGGTGCCGGTTTTGTTGTTTGCGTGAAGAAAGAGAGGCGTGTTTCTTGAAAAAAGCGAAATCGTCTCCCGCCTAGCTCCCCTCGCGCTGATCAAACATCCGCCTTGCGTGTTCGATCTCCGCCTTGTTCGCATGCACCCACAGGCCGAGCGCCTTGACCGGCGTGAGCAGCGAGTGGCCGAGCCCGGTAAGTTCGTAATCGACACGCGGCGGAATCGTCGGGAACATGGTGCGGGTCACCAGCCCGTCGCGCTCCAGACCGCGCAGGGTCAGCGTGAGCATGCGCTGCGAAATGCCGCCGACCGACCGTTTGAGGTCGTTGAACCGGCGCGGACCGCTGCCGAGCGTCATGACGATCAGCACGCTCCATTTGTCGCCGACGCGGGCGAGCAACTGGCTGGCTTCGCGGCAGTCGCCGGGGAGCAGGCTGTCGTCGGGTTCGACGGTTACATGCATGTGCCCGTGGAACAAAAATGTGCCTCCTTGGCGGGGTCGTCGCAGGCTTATATATGCCCTCAGTTACGTTTTTATACCTTATGAAGAGGCGTGTCGATGAACCTGCTCCATCTCGATTCCAGCATCCTCGGCGGTAACTCCGTCAGCCGGACCCTGTCCGCCGCGGTGGTTGCCCGTCTGCGCGAGACGACCCCCGATGTGCGCGAAACCTACCGCGACCTGGCGGCGCATCCGGTGCCGCATCTCTCGGGCGCCACTCTGGCGGCGGCGCAAAGCACCGACGCCGGGCATGAGCCGGCGTTGCTGGCCGACCTGGCGCTGGGCAGCCAGGTTATGGAGGAGTTTCTGGCCGCCGATACCGTGGTGATCGGCGTCGCTTTGTATAATTTTACGATTCCGACCCAGCTCAAGGCGTGGATCGACCGCATTGCCGTCGCCGGCAAGACGTTCCGCTATACGGAGAAGGGGCCGGAGGGGCTGGTGGGCAACAAGCGGGTCATCCTGGCGGTGGCACGCGGCGGAATGTACGGTCCGGGCATGCCCGCTGCACCCTTCGAGCATGGCGAAACCTATCTGCGCGCGGTGTTCGGGTTTCTGGGCGTGTTCACCCCGGAGGTGATCGTGGCCGAAGGGGTCGCGATGGGTCCCGAGCAGCGCGAGACCGCGGTGGCCGGGGCACTCGCCCGGATCGCCGAACTGGCCTGAAAAACCTGGCCTGAGACACTGGCCTGAGACGGGAGGATACGTTCGCTTAACTTGTATGTCGGATGAAGGCGCTTTTGTGATCGGATTGTCACCTTGAGCGTCATCAGCCGGCTCCGGCGAGGCGGCGCGCAAGGTGCTCGACTCGGCAGGCAGCGTGTCGCAGCAGGCGACAGGGCTCACCGGTCAGATGCAGTCGTTCGTGCGGGACATCCGGGCCGCCTGAGCGCGGCAGCGCAAGCTGTTTCGACCCAGGCAGCCCCATCCGCCCAAAAATCTCGCAGACAGTCAGTAAGAAAGCAGTTCTTTTTTGAAAAAAAGAACCAAAAAACTTTTGTCGATTTTGGCTTCGGCCTTTCCGGACGGGCTCAGCTCAGGCTACGACCGAGCTTGCGCTCACGCGCGAAATGGTTTACAAACAATCAAGATTTCGTGAGCAAGAGATTCCGTGCTAGCATCGGTTCGAAAATATTATTAGATTTTAATGCGACACGGTTGATTTTTGAGACGAAGAAGGATGCCACGATGTCGATACGGGTTCTGATGGCGACGACGGTAGCGGTCATGGCGACGGTATCTGCCGCTTATGCGGACCCCAATACTGACACATTCAATGGTAGTTACACAGCCGTCGATTCGGTAACCGGCCCCTATGCCCCGACCATCAACGACGATGGTGGCCCCTTCCTGAGCGGGTCATTCGGCGGCTCGTTGGTTGCGGGGCAGACCACCGCGGCCCAGACCTTCCTGCAAGTGGCACCGGTGAGTGGCCCCGCCAGCGTTGGTACCCAGACGGGCAGCATCGATATCGCCATGAGCCTGTCCGACATTGACAGCTCGGCGATTACTGGCGTCAGCACGTCGGCAGGCGGCAATTTTGCCTTTACCAACGGCGGCTCGGTGTATTTTTCAGCCAATTACGAGCTGTTCTATGGTAACCAGACCGACTGCCTGACCTGGAGCGGCCCGAGCTGCTCCGCGACCAACACGACCAACACCATCGGCGAGACCCTGGCCGTCAGCTTCGCTGATGGTGCGCTGCTGGATATCAACCTCTACAACTGGTCCGACTGGGACATGGCGCCGGACATCAGCTTCGACCTGGTGAACGGGCCAGGCGTGCCGGTGCCAGAGCCGGCGTCTTTTGCGATGTTTGGCGTGGCGCTGGCCGGGTTTGCCATGATGCGGCGGCGCGCCGCCTAGGAATAAAAGACTTCTTTTTTGAAAAAAGAAGCAAAAAACTTCTGAATCTTTGGGGCCGCGCTGGGTTGAATCGTCGGGTCCAGATGACCAAAGGTTTTTTGGTTCTTTTTTTCAAAAAAGAACCTGCTCTCCTTCTGCTGTGTTTGCTCTGCGCCGCCGCCCCCTCCCACCGCGGCGGCACTCTGCATTTGTCGGCCTTCCAGTCGGCCGGCACCATCGACCCGATGATCAATTACGAACAGCAGCTCTGGCAGATTTTCTTCTTCACCCAGGATCAGCTCGTTACGTATCGTAAGGTCAGTGGCAAAGCCGGTAACGAGCTTGTTCCTGATCTCGCGCAAACTATGCCCGATGTGCAGGACGGCGGCCGCACCTACGTGTTCAAGCTGCGCCAGGGGATCCGGTTTTCCACCGGCGCCGAGGTCGGCGTGGCCGACGTCGTTGCCTCATTCCAACGCATTTTCAAAGTGCTGGGCCCGAATTCCGGCAGCTGGTACTCGGCCATCGTCGGCGCCGAGGCCTGCCTGAAAAATCCGCCAGCCTGCACGCTCCAAGGCGGCATAGAGGGCGATCCGGCGACAGGCGTGGTGAAGATCCACCTGACCCACCCCGATCCCGAATTCCTGCAGCAAATTGCCCTGCCGTTCGCCAGCATCCTGCCCGCCGGCACCTCGCCGCACGATCTGGGCACTGTGCCCCCGGCCGCCACCGGCCCCTACATGATCGCGCACTATAACCCCACGCGCGGCATGGACATCGAGCGCAATCCGTATTTCCATGAATGGAGTGCTGAGGCGCAGCCCGACGGGTTTGTGGACCGTATGGACTACCGCTTCGGATTGCAGGACGAGTCTGAGCTCACCGAGGTCGAGACCGGCGCGCTCGACTGGATGTATGACGACAAGCCGCTCGACCGGCTGGATGAAATCGGCCGCCGTTTTACCGCCCAGGCGCATATCAACCCGCTGGCAGCCTACTATTATCTGTTCATGAGCACCAACCTGGCGCCATTCAACAATCCGGCTGCCCGCCAGGCGGTGGAATTCGCGCTGAACCGGCGCACGCTGGCCAATCTGTACGGCGGCCCGGCACTCGGCACCCCGCTCTGCCAGATGGTGCCGCGCGGCCTGCCCGGTTACGCGCCATATTGCCCCTATACGAAAAATCCCGGCCCGGTGTGGACCGCGCCGGACCTCGACCGCGCCCGCGCGCTCCTGCGTGCAAGTGGCATGGAAGATGCTAAATCCAGGAAGGTGACACTCGTCACATCGGATACCGAGGTCGAACGCAGCATGGGCGTCTATCTGCAAAGCGTGCTGAACGACATCGGTTTTGACACCAGCCTGCATACGGTGTCGTTTCAGATACGCGATACTTACATGCAGAATTCCTCCAACCACGTGCAGATC
>Ga0116231_10010159_pt1 | contig 15358 bp, 13 predicted proteins | sample S1TSphgellanicum_2_FD_89695 | JGI IMG/M metagenome (GOLD analysis project Ga0116231, IMG submission 89695) | Host-associated microbial communities from peat moss isolated from Minnesota, USA - S1T2_Fd - Sphagnum magellanicum MG | ecosystem: Host-associated > Plants > Peat moss > Unclassified...
CTGCTCATTGGGGGCAAACCCACTGAAAGTTTGCTTGTACACTCCTTTGAATCCACCCTCTGTCAGTAGCCTAGTTCCATGGCTTAACCTGCCCCATGCTGAGTCTGTTACAGAGTTCCCAACTTTCACTGCAAAATCCAATCCAATTCAATTCAATTAAAACTGGTGAATCAAAAAACAATCACACACCATGCTCACAGCAGATGCTCCACTTCTGTTAGTAGCTCTCTCTGTCTCTCTTGCTCTTTTGGATGTTCTCAAAGAGAAGGTGTAACCAAAAACAAGTGCAGCTGATTGACTCTTGTTGCAGCAAAATCTCCACAATCGGTGATCCAAAAGCGTGTGTATAGTGAAAGTGGAGTGCAGAGGGAGTACAAAATAGTTGTGAAAAAATTGAGCAGCAAATCGAGACTTACAATGAGTCCAAATTGTTGCAGATAAAGCCTCCGCTTTCTTTCCCAGCTTGTTCAAGTAACCCATGACGCTGGCAACAACAACAACAAATTACCTCCAGAAAATTCAGAAATGGGGGAGGGAGGAGCAAGAGGTCCAAAAAATTACCACATTACAGAAAAATAAAATAATATTGCAAATCAGCAACAGCAACAATTTTTTTAAAATAGTAATAATCAGAATCAAAATCAAAATGCCAGAGAATCAATGCTGTAAGCAATCCTCCTGTATCCAAAACCCTAAGAATGGTTTTGTGTAAAAATCAAACTGCCAGAGAATCAATTCTGGAGGCAATCCTCATGTATCCCAAACCCTCAAAATGATTTTGTGTAAAATCAAACTGCCAGAGAATCAATGCTGAAGGTAACCCTGATGTACTCCAAACCCTAAAAATGGGTTTGCTTCCCCTTTTCTGTACACGCTTTTGCTTGAACGATAATCTCTATGGTTCAAACAAAACAAACGCGAAAGAAAACTACTTCCTCGCCAGTTCCAGGGCCACCGGGAAGTGCTGATGTCTGCACATAGGGACTAGAAGAGGTATTCGGCGGTTGCTGAGCAGCAGCAGAAGAGTAAGTCGTCGATGGCTGCTGCTGCTGTTGTTGTCCATAATAGTACCCAGTTGTTGGCTGAGCCGGCGCTTTCTTCATGAAGCTCGCCTGACTACTACCAGTATATGTAAGCGTGGCTGCCTGCTAATTATCAGGATGGACGCTAGGGTTGGCCGGTTCTCCAATTACTGGGCTCCAAATTATGCGTAATAACCATCTACAAATTGTGGGTTACTACTAGAATGGGAGTCGAAACTTGGATCCTGATGAGTACCATTGTGGAACCCATTTCCTGTGTAACTACCATATGCTGATTCTGATGATGGTACAGGAGGAACTGCAACTCCCGCCTGGTTTCCTTCGTAACCCATTCTTGTGAGCGCAGAGCGGAGCCTGAGATCCAACAAAATTCAAGGACCCAAGTTCTCAATTCTGTCTCTCAGATTCTGTCTCTCTCTTTCTCTCCCGCAAAGAAGAGAGACTCTCTCTTCTAAACGTGCACGGAGAAAGTGTGTGTGAGTTGGGTGCGTTTGTGCGTGTGAGCGACCGCGCGGGTGCTGGAGCGACCGCGGGCGGCGAAGCGCAGTAACCGCAAAGCTCCGATGCCGAAGAAACTCCTTAGCAGAAGCAGAGCATAGCAGCGTTTGTAATGTTTTTTTCACTTTTTTTCTTTTTACTTTTTTTTTCCCCCTGTGTTTTCGTTACTCACTAGGCTCAAGAAAAGAATAAAGAACGAAATTTTATTTATTTACTTATTTATTTATTCAGGGACAAAATGATTTTCTTTTTTCTTGGAATTAAAAACTCATTATTATAATTCCAAAAAAACAATTTTAAAAAATGCAATATTTTTTCTGGTATGCAATACCATAGTAGGCTACAGTACCTTGGCAGCTTCTCTACATCTCCGTGGGTTAATTATTTAATTTTAAAAATTACTTAATTTTGAAGTTTTCATTTTGATAAGCAGAATATTGTGGGAAGATTCAATATTTTTGCTTTGCAAAATTGTTTTTCGAGAAATTTAAACATTTCCGAAAGTAATATATTTCCCTTTCCCCCCCCCCTTTATACTGGTTTGGTAGAGTCTAGCCAGTAGGCAGCAGCCACGTAGGTCCTAATACATGTTAGCTCATGCGCACAATCTACAATGCACCGTTCTATACTGGTGTGCTGCCAAGGGGTATGTGCCCCGATGTTGTGCGGGTATTTGAATTTTTAAAGAACCACCAGTTGTGGTTTTTTAAACGTTCTGAAAACTAGGTAGGCTAGTAGTTCTGGTTCTTTGGGGGAAAATTTTTTAAATCAAAATCAAAGAACCACCAATTCTAGCTATTTCAAAACCCTTAAAAGAGTTATGGTTTTTATGAAAGAACCAAGAAATAATTGATGGTTTTATTATGGCCGGTTATTTGGATTTTTTCAAAGAATTGAAGACCGCGGTTTATACCAAATTCGATTATTTGAATTGTTTTGAAATCCATGGTTGTGATGTAGCCAATAAATATGAATCTTAGTTATACTTGTCCTTAATGGAACACATGAGATTTTTGGCCACCATCAATTTCACCAACAAATCGAAGAATGATACAATTGGGAGTGTATTCTTAATACAAAGTCTAACATTGATCAACTTGGTATTTAATTCCAAAAAGAAAAAAAAGTGTGTAAATAAAAATCAAGGATGGGAACCCATCTAGCAAAAGTACAAAGCAAATGAGAACACAAGTAGACACAACCCAAAGAAAAAAAAACAAAAGCAAACAGTCAACAAAAATCAAGTAAAGACCTTATGCAAAGAGGACTCATGGCTATGAAATGACAATCACGATAACAAAGAAGACCTAAGACGAAAGAGCTATCATTTGCCACAAATTCACTAATGACAAAGGTGCATTAGCTATGATGTGTGGAAGAGATGAGGAACCTCGACCAATTGCAATAGCCCGTTGAAAAATCATTATAGCTTGTACACACTACAAAGTTATGGACACATGTTAAATAATAAGAAATAAGCATTGAAGGGATGTCATGCCCGTACATGGCCTCATATGATGGTCGGTTACGGGCATGCCCATCATGCCTTTTAGGGTTAATGTACGTTCTTAGGTGACTATACGTTATTAGGTGCTTAGGATTTCAGCTTGTTAGCGGTTGTATACAAAGCCAAGCCTTTCCCTTCTTTTTTTTAGTTTTTCTAAAATTCTTTTGTCAAAAGAGTTTCCTCTATAGTCAAATTGGATTTCTAGATGTTCACGGCAACTATTGCATGACCACCGTCTACATACACTACATGTTCTTTCTTTCTTTGCAATTTAATTCTAGAAAAATTCTACTTTTTGTTGCTTAATGTTGAAAGCGGTAGATTTCTTTTGGCTTTGAGTTCTTGAATTTATTTTATTGGTGTTGTTGCTGCTGATGTTATTGCTACTAGAATTATTGTTGGTGTTATTGTTGTTATTGCTACTGCTAGAAGGAGTTTGTGTTGTTACACCTCTACCAGCCAATAGAGTCGGGATCTTGAAGTAGGTTTCAAATCTCTTTTTCTCTTTCTCTCTCATGTGTAGAGACATAGAAGGAGCCGTGAATACTCTTAAAGTTGCCAAAAGCGAGGAGAAAAGATAAATAATAATAATTTTATTTTTTTGCTTCGATAGCGCCGTCGTGAGTTACAACAATGTGAGCTACAGTGCCGCTATTAGTTACAACGATGCAAATTGTAGCATCGTGAGCTACATCGCTACCGTGAATTGCAATGCCGCCATGAATTGTAGCAATGCAAGCTACAACGCCCTGACTTGTAGCACTACCGTGAGTTGCAACAATGCAAGCTACAACGCCCTGACGTGCAGCACTACCGTGAGTTGTAGCAACGCGAGTTACAACGCCTTGAACTGCAGCACTACCGTGAATTGCAACAACGCGAGCTACAACGCCTTAAGTTGTAGCGCCGTCGCCAGCTTGCAGCGTCACAAGCTTACAACATTGAAGCGCCATGAGTTGCAGTGTTTACAACATTGCATTGCCATCGGCCATTATTGCGGAGCTCACAGGCGCTCTATAGCATCGTGCCCTCTAACATTGTGTCATCAATTTCTATCCATCCATAGACTTTCGTTCGTTGAATTTTCGTCGGTCCACTGACATTTTTTTTAATTTTTTAAAATAATATTAATATTAATATTAATTAATATGTACATCTAGATATTTATGTATTAATACATACATCTACGTATTTAATATTAATACGTATATTTACATTAATACATAAATATATAATTACTTTCTTCCTCTACTTTGTCATTTAACATTAATGATTATAGAAACTGAGAGTTGCTTAGGGTATGTTCTCTTAAACACTTCACATTTCAATTTCCATTATAGTTGCATTTAATTGCATGGTTATGTTAGAGTTTTGTAGTTAGTGCTCTATATTGCTACCAAATTTTGGGGCATGGGACAACACCATGTCCTTGGATGATGAGAACACTACCGTTCAACTATAGCCAAAGTATCAACTACGAAGTAACACATAATCATTTGAACTGATTTATTTGAACTCATGATCTTCACGATGGTACCATCAAACATCTACATCACCATTGTCATGCAACACAACTCCTACCAAAAATTCAGGTTCAAGTAACGCTACACAATGGTACATTAGAATCCATTAAGAAAGGTTAATTAATGGGGTACACGTGCTACCGAATTTGCTTTCACACCATCATCGTATATTCCACTACAAGTCATGACCTCTACACCCATATACACCATGGAAGTCAACAGTTCTTCTAGGAGAATTGAGAAGTTCAGCGGAACGCCAAGTACCATTTTTTTGAAGGAATTCATGGTAACTTTCTCAACTATGGTCTGTGAATTGGAACTCAAGAATGGCGTGAATTACACTGAAGCATTCGCATTCAAACAACTGGCCCGTTATGTGCACTATGAGGCATTGGATGTCTACGAGCAACATTTTCTGAGGATTTTGGGCATCACCTAGAACCCCAATCCAGCTTATGCCACAACCATTGCCACCACCTCTCAAGTTGCACTGTAAACTGCCATTGCATATCATGGGATTGTGCCCAATAATCTAGATTCGGTACCTACTACAGTATTTTTTTTTCCTCAACAACTCATTGTTATTACCACAAAAATTCCTCCCACCATTGATGCACCAACTTTTGCTGATCCAGTGGGGCAATTCTTTTGAGTTCTTGAGTTAAAATTTCCGGTGAAGAGTTCTGAAAAAATTCTCTAACTCGCCAACTTCTCTGGACAGAAGGATGAAACTCTCAAGATGCTCTACAGGAAACTTCACAAGCTTAAAAATGATACTCAGAACATCACAGACTTGGAAGCTGCCCATCGGTATCTTCGTTCGTTGGAAGGTACTTCGACATTCCGTGCGCAGGTTTTACAACAAATTTTTACAGAATTTGGAAACTCATATACTTTGTTGGATGTGTACAACATTTCTGAAAAGCTAGAACTGGCTCATGCACACTATGAGGCCAATACTATGAGGTCTCCATCACGTTTAAGGCCTCATCTTCCACCAGTTGCGCCAACTAGATCATCACATTCTTCTTCAAGGGCTAAAGTAGTGCAATCGGTCACACCCATCCTACCTTCTTGCAACTATTGTGGTAATCCTGCCCACAAAGCTAGTGAGTGCAATATTCCTTCTAAAGATCTCTTTTGTGATTATTGTGGGAAAAAAAGACATCAGGAATATGTTTGTTTTGCCAAGTTCCCAGAACGAAAGTAACTCTGATTACCACAACAAAATCTGCCAACATTTTCCGCTACCCCTAAACCAAAAGCCAAGGCATCTCAACCTTTCACTCAAGTTTTCCCCACCAAGGGTAATTTTAATAAGAATGTTAAAAGGAAGAAACACAATACTAACAATAGGGTTTAGAATTAGAGGGCAAAAAAATAAAATTGGCCTTCCATGCGGTGATTATAAACTATTGTGGAAATCTGGCTGTGAATTCCATCATTTTTTATACCGCCGCTTTCCTTGCAATAGGATCAATGTCTACGTAGAAATACCTCCAAACCACCATCCTTGACTATAGTAGGGCTTCAAGACATGTACCAATACCACCAAAAAAATCTAATAATGTAATCCCCTTCTTAGGCAATGTCCAGGTGATTAGCTAACAAAGTATTGGCTTAATCGATTCGCCATGGCTCTTCATGTTTTCAAAACTAGACAAAGTTTTGACCAAGGGCTCGTGGGCTGCTTTGAACCTCTGTAAAACCTCTAGTCCGTGTTGAATGTTTGTAGGACCCACCCTCAAGCTTTTAGTAGCTTGGGCATAAGCTCTTTCCTCTTCATCTCCCTCTATCCACTCGTGGTTAGCTTGTTGGATGTAAGAAATGGTGTGTGCTTCCTTGAACATATAGTGGTGAGCCATAGGACTATGGTTCCCATGTAAATCAAGGGGTATGTATCCCAAGTGGTGGCCATCAGTTTCCCAATCCACTTAGTAATACACATGCTTAAACTAGTTGTCAATTGTGAATCCTGGTGGAAACAGGGCCTCTTGCCCAATGAACACATCATAATTTGTGGCATTGGTGACTAAACATTTGACCTATAAGCAAAGCTCCTAATCTGTACCTTCATTAAAGTTAAGTGTAATCAAATCCGAGTTTTCCCCAAGTACCTCCTTTATGCTCCCACTAACAGTGTGAATGTGCCACATAGATTTCCGTAGTTTAGAGTTGAGGTACATGAGAATTTCATCTCAGCCTTCTCTTGTGCATTGTATATATATGTGTGTGCATCTCTTTTCGGTTAATTAGTTTCTACCTTTGACTAGTTTTAGTCTTTTTGTTTAGTAAAGTTTACTATGGATTTACACCTTTACGACACCGTATGTCACGACAAGGACTAAAGAAGACCATTGATAACGTGCGATAGTGGTTTATGCACAAGTGATAAAAAATGAATCAAAACAAAAATGAAAAGACCCATATGTCTCAATAGCAAAGGAAATGAAGTCATCACCTGGTGCTCAATCAGTATATGATTGTGTCTTTTCCTAAGCACCATCATTGCTGCATGTGTTGTCATCATTGATGCTCCCTACAACATATTTATGCAAGTTGAATCAACAATGACAACGTCCATCAAAATATAGAAATCATTTTTGGTGATAAGGATATTTACTCGTCGTCAAGTGTGCCAAGGGAACAGGTGGGAACCTCCTTCTAAATATGTGTTGCATTTTTTAAAATAATAGTTGTGATAGTATCCCAAAGTGTATTGTGGGTTGTTGTACATTCATTCCCACAAGGGCACCAAAGCAAATGGGTACCTAGATCATCAATGGTATGACCACATTAACATCATGAAAGATGGGTAATTGTAGGATGTAAGATGTTTATGTAGTGATGTAAGGAAGTGGGATGAGAATAATCAAAATGCAAGTGTGGTAAAACAAGCTAATAACTAAGTGCATGCCCTTGGTACCCGCACATGAACAGAAACATGTTCAAATGAAATCTAAACGAACATTTACTTGAAGCAAAACAAACTTTTGCTTGTGTAGGTAATCCATCAAAGAAACCTGCAACTAAAGATAAGACTAAACCATTGGGCTTTCAAAAGGTAGGACTTAAAAGCTGACAACCTAAGGTAACATGGCTTGGGTATTTCATAATGCCATTTGGAACGAATAAATGTTTGTCTCAACATGTGTTATAGCATTTAGAAAAATAGGGTGATCATCCTATTGGAAACGAGTGACAAGTGCAGGAGTGATCAATGCCCAACATCCCAAGAATGCGAGGGCAACAATTTGAACTACATAAGGGAGATCGAACCTGTTCGAAAAAGTAGGAAGAATGCCCCAATGATGAGCTAGGTGACCAATAGAATCACCAAAAGATCCTACAAACAAATAACTTGTCCAACATAGTTATGGTATGAGTATCAAATTCAATGTAATCCTAAAAAATACATGGAGATGGAAACATTATATGAAACATTGGATTTAAAATTATTTTTGTCATTGGGACTCAACTAAAAGTTATAAATTTGGTGTTTTCAACTAATCAATGCCTTTTCATATCACATGAAAAAATGTAATTACCTCTTCATGTCATAGGGAATCTCCCTTTGGCCATCCTCCCATTTAACCATCTCAACCAACCAATGCCTTTCATGTCACATGAAGAAATGCATTTGCTTTTTCATCTCATGGGGAAATGCATGGGGAATCTCCCATTGACCATCATATTGGCCATCCTTCCATTTACCCATTTCCATTAATCAATGCCTTTTCATGTCACACCAGGAAATGCATTTGCTTTTTCATTTCATGGGAAAATTTATGAGGAATCTTCCATTGGCCATTCCATATGGCCTTTCACATCCCAAACCTTAACATTTGAAGCAAATGACATTTGAGTTCACATTTCAACCAATAGGATTTTTTTTTCATTGAGTTCATTTTGAAAAGCCATGCCTCTTAAAGCCTAGAAGATAAGCCCATTTGGGCCAATGGCACAAAGTCCACTAGTCTATGCATTAAAACATGTTTGTGATCACACCTTAACCATCCTTAATCATGGGGCCTTTCATTGCAATTTTGGTATTGTTGGAGAGCCCTTGGCAAAGTAATGTGCATGGTGGTCACCTCACAAAATTTTGACCAACAAAACAAAGGTTATTGAATAATTGAAAACATTTTTTGTCATAGGAAATTAATTAAAATTACACATTTGGTTTTTTCAAACAATCAATGCATCTTCATTGTATTGGCACATGAGTTCACATTTGCCTTTTCATGTCATGGGGAAATGCATGGGAAAGCTCCCATTGGTCATCTTATTGGCCATCCTCCCATTCAATTATCACATGAATTAATCAATATTTCTTCATGTCACATGAAAAAATGCATTTGCCTCTTCATGTCATGGAGAAATGCATGGGAATCTCCAATCGACCATCCTATTTGCCCTTTCATTGTTAACATTTTTGTTTGCATTTTGACATCCCAATTTTTAACATTGAGCTAACGACCCTTGAATTTACATTTGAATAAACAATTTTATTTCATTATTGAAGTTTTTACAAAGTTGTGTTTTTGAAAGCCTTGAAGTGGTTTTTTTCATTCTTGAGTTTTTTGAGAAGTTGTATCTCTTAAAGATTTGAAAATGATCCCACACTTGGGCCAATGGCACAAAGGTCCATTACCATTTGTGTTTTCAAAGTAATTATGTCATGATCATAGGTATATTGTGACTCATGTCAATTAGTTGTAAGAACCCCAATTGTATTTTTCTTTTGTGATGGGCATCTTTGATTGGCCCATCATCAAAAAAATAAATTTAAGCTTTGGACAATCCCAAAACATATATGTTGTAATCTCCTCCTTTGCAGTACTTATATAGCTTACAAGACTAGAAATTAGGACAAAGGATATGGGATAAAATGAGGAGTTATTAAGAACATGTTGGGGAACACATTTAGAAATTGGGGAACTTGTTGGGAACTTGATGGTGCAATTGGTTTGCTTTAGGATGATGTAAAAAAAAAGAAACATTTGGAACTTGCCAAGAAGAAATAATTACAAGTGAGGAATAAAAATGTTGATGGAAAAGTAGTTCTTAATGTGAACCTTGATGTTGATGTGGGAATGTCTAGAGTTGATGATGTGGAACCTTTAATTTAGAAACCATTGAATTGGTATGGCATCTTATCTTTTTTTGATTTTGTTTTGCTTTGGGAAAAAATTGAATGAAATACATGTTTGAGATTTTGTAATTATGTTGTGCATAGGAAGGAAAGTTTAGGCGAAACAACACATTGGGATCACCAAGATAATTCTTGGATCCTTTAATATTTTCAACAATAATAGTTGAGTATACCTAAATCTATGCAAAAGCTTATCAAACTTGCAAATCTTCATCTGAAAAGTTAAAATAAAAAATGGCCAACTTATAATTGCATGATTTTTGTGAGATCACAAAAGATTGTTTATTGGTGTACAAGGGTGCTATTATAACACTTTTGTTGAACAAGATTCTTTCAAAACAAGATGCATCCAACTATTAGCCTATTTATGTTGTTATGGTCGATCAATCAAGAATTCATGTTCTAAGAGGTTGAGGATGGCCATGTTTGGCGATCACGATCCTTTCAACAATTTGGTTCCATCAAAGTAAATGTAGTTTACTTTTTTCCCTTAAAACAAACCAAATTTTTAATTCAATTTTCTTTTCCAAATTTTTTTACTAATGGTGATGTGGATATGTTTGTAGGTTTATGAACATATGAACATGCCAAAAAAATTTTGATAAATGATTTCAAATGAAAGTTTGGAGGCTTGTCCTAACCAATGGGCCAACAAGTTGTTTAAGGATTGTACTTAGATGCAACTTTGATGAAAACGCATTAAGAACGATAAAATCCAAGATCCCCACCCTCCTATCAAAGAAAAAACTTGGGCCCCTTCATTACAAGTTGTTTCGACTCATTGGCTACAAGATTTTTTTTGCCTACTTATGTTGTTTGCCATTTTTGGCCTAGGCTAACAGTAGGGCCATGAACTATGGGTGTATATTACAAAACTAGGATGGGAAAATGTTAAAGTAACATCCAAAAGAAATGTCAATGTATATGAATAGCTTAAACCAATAACATATCATTTAGTTGGCATTTTTGTTTCATTACCATTTCCCATTGTTCAAATTAGTAATCTCAAGTAAAATACAAAGTTGTTGAGGTCTACCTAATACATTGAGAATGTTACATCAATTGGACAATGTTCAATCACTTGTCCACCAAGAAAACAATGAAGTTGCTTATGGAATTTAGACTATCTTAATTAATAGGTGTATGATTTTAAAGACCAAGTACACAATGGAGAATGCTTATTAATTGTGAAGAATGATAAATGATGAACCAAATAAAATGATTGAAAAGCCTAAAGAATTGAAATGACAAGATATGAATGTTAAAGTCAAATATTCACATAAAGCATCCCCATTCTAACATCAAGAAAAATATGAATAATTCCACTAGTGCAAGTTCAAAGTGTGACCTTGCAAATTAAAATTGGATGAAAAAAAATCAACATTTCAATTTGGCTCAACATAATGGTTTTGGCCTTGCATTTTTTCACAATTTTGTTGATGCTAGTAAAAGGCACAACAAAACTTAACAACTATCAAAAGAAAATAATATAAATATGAATTGACTATTATTTTTATTTTTTATTCGTTAATCATAACAATTGGTTTAAGTAGTTTGTTATTGGTAGTCTAACACCTATTTGTAATCCCAATTTTAGTTTCATGGGTAGGGTTGAGAAAAAAGTAAATAAATAAACTTCAATGTACAAAATATTTTTGCAAGGTCCCCAACAATGGGCATCATTTGTTCTTTTATTAATGTTTATCACATCCAAGGATTACATTGATTATTTTCCCATCCCCACACATAACCTTGAAACCCAAGAGGTTATAAAGTCAAATATTGTTGAAAAGTAATAATTAAGGCCAATAATTACATTCAACCAATGAAAAATAGTCATTTGATTGTTTTGTGTCTTTTTTAGCCACACCATAATGTGAACATTTTGCAAGTCAACTTTAGACATTAACCCAAAAACACCTCATTTTGGTAGAGTTTGATCCAAATTTTGGCATACAATGCCATTGTTGGAACTACTTTCACATGTTAAGCATCATTGGAGATGTTATAATGGTTTGAAAACCAAAGGAACTACATGATGCCATCTTCATAGCATTTCCATAAGTTCATTGCACAACATCATGTTTTGGATGAAGACCAATAAAAACTAATCAATTTGGTTTATTAAAATGATTTTGGATAAGCATTTTTGCTTAAGATGATGCCAAGATTAGCAAAAGCCACTTCACAATTTGATATTTGTTTTCATTTGGCTAGTGGTCCAAGTAGTTTGGTATTAGTAGTTTCTAACCTTTATAGTCTCAATTTCATGTTTATGGTAGGGTTGGAAAAACAATAAAATAAAATAAAATTTGGACGTGAAAAATATTTTGCAAGGTTAAAGTAGCTCCAATGATGCCTACCATTTGTTCCTCCATGAATGCTTGTCACATCGAAGGATTGCAATAATAGTTTTCCCCTCCTCACCCATAACCTTGAAAGCTAGGATGCTATAAGGTCAAACAATGTTTAAATGCAACAACCATAGCCAATGAAGAATAATCATTTTGACTATGTGTGTCTTTTTCAACTACACCATAATGTGAGCATTTTGCAAGTCAAATTCAAACACCACATTCTAATGGAACTTCATTTGGCATATAGTGCCACTTTGGAGTTGTTCTCACATGCTAAGCATTGTTGAAGATGTGCTAAAGACTTGAAATCCAAGAGGAACTATGACACATTATTCTTAAAAGCATTTCGTCAAAATCACAACATGTTTTGGATGAAGACCAATAAAAACTTTTTGTTTTGGTTCAATAAAATGGTTTTGGGCAAACATTTTTGCTTAGGATGATGCTAAGACCAACAAAAGCCACTTTACAATCTTGACTTTTTGAAGATTTTTGATAGTGGTGGCAAATTAGAAGAAATAGAAGGTGGAACATGAAAAATTGATGTAAATATAACAAAGGAAATAAATGAAACATGGATGTTTAACATCCATGTCAATTGATGAATAAAAGATGAATTTGCTTGGTGTTGGTGGAGAACATCTTGGGCATGTGAATCATTATTTTGACACCCATTGGATTCAGGTAGGAAAATTCAAAATTAAAATTCAACTTTTGAGAAAACATTAAAAAAAAATTGGCAGATATTTTAGAGTATTTCTTGGTTGAAGTTTTCATAACTCAGATATTGATAATATATATTTTTTCACTTTAAAAAATTCCCATATATGTCAAAAGTCAAACCAAGTTAAATTTTATGGGAGAAGTAATGCCTTCACATTATTGTATTTTGTGGTTCATGTGTTGTAAAACAAACTCCATCACCCTTCCAAGTTTATAGATAGTGGCATTTGAGTTAAACGGTGATAGCATTTTGAAATAAACTCAAAGGAAATTGGAACATGGAGAAAAAAACTAGTACTCATGGCCCATGTTTTTGTTCTTTGGGTTATATTTATGCAACTTTGCGATTTTTTTTATTTTTTATTTTTTCAAAATGTGAAATAAAACATGAAAATTTTGACTTTTAAGGCTTTTTTGGCCCATTTTTTGAGATAAAAATAATTAAATTAGCCACATCTAGTCCTAGGCACTTTGTGGGTCACCACTTGTAATAGCACTTTCGTAAAAATGTTACAACCCACCTAGGATGATCACCATTTAATGCTAATTAATGCTGAAGATCCTTGCAAGTGGACCCACTTGAGGAATTTGACCCCAAATTTCCTTTTAAATATAATAAATAATAAATAAAAGCCCTGCTCATGACTACTTTTTCAACAATGAGAAAACAAAATTCCTGAAATGTAAATAGGAGAGGGGGGAGGGCAAAAAAAAAAAAGGAAAAAAACAGAAGAAGTTGATATAATTTTATTTGGAAAACAAAATCTATATATGGATAAAATATGGTGGGTTAGTACTCTAGTCTCTTACCTGCAAATTGGCAGGCATTTCAACACTAGTACCTAAACATAATGTTGAACCAAAGGTCAGGTGAGGTGAAGTCAGGTCAGGTTAGGTCTGGTCAGGTCAGGAGTTGGAAGGTAAGATCATGGGCAGGGGATGGATGGATGGAGGAAAGTGGGACAGAATCTGAAACAAAATATGAAAGTAGATGACTTAACTCCTGAACCTCAAGTCAGATTGTGAAGTGTTCACAAGTTGTGATAGGGTTTAGGGTTTAGAGTCTAGGGTTTTTTACCCTCTCAATTCTGACACCCTAACAAAGTCACCCACAACAAGAAGTTGCCCAACTTCTCTCTCTCTCTCTCTCTCTCTCTCTCTCTCCAGGTGCTCAAACACTTTACACCCCCATCTCAAGGAATCTGGATATGTATTAGGTGAAGTCATTGACCTTCTTCCGACACCACCAATTTGGTCGGGTTTTTAATTTATTTATTTTTTTTAATCATTTGGTTTCAGGATTCATGTCATAAATTAAATTGTGTTTCCTATGGTTTGACATCCATTAAAAAAAAAAAAATTGGTTTCAAGTTTTTTTTTCTCAACTGGCACAAGTAAAGCAAAGTATGTGACTTAATAATGATAATAATCATAAGGGAGCTTATACTATGCCTATGCCACCTTTGGGTTTCATCCAAAGGAATATATACTAATAAAGCTCATGCATGAAGGTTTCATCCAAAGGAATATATACTAGTAAAGCTCGTGCATAAGGGTTTCATCCAAAGGAATATATACTAGTAAAGCTTGTGCATAAGTTAGGTCATTTATTGCTTGATCCTGGGAAGTGTATTTAAACCCTAAACCCTACACCTTTATAGCCTTCAACATGACAAAGTTGTGAACGTGCTTTTGCTAGTGTTGTTGTTGTTGTTGTTTAGCCATGTTTTGGTTGAGTTCACGACTTTTTAAAAAATAAAATAAAATTATAGGGGTAAAGGGAGAAAATTATTTTAATTTATTTTAGAAAATAGATTATAACAACCCTAACTTCTTCTTCTTCGATCTTGTTCTTCTTTTTGTTTCTGAGTTAATAATTTCAAGGCCCACCACAACGCTGGGTGGTCAGTCGGTCATATCACAATAAATTACGGCAGCAAACAACCTGGTCTCTGGATTTTTTGGTGACTGCCCATGGATTTTATCAGGCTGTACTGCCCCCCCACGTTATGAGAGCAAGGCTTTATATTACATGTGTTCAGAGACGATCGGTCGGTCGTAACTCGTAACCTACTTACCATCCATCCCAGAACCCCTTGCTTGCATTCTTTGTATATTAATAATCTCCAACCCTTGGCCAAACTTTAAAACCCAAAATACATTCATTTTTCTTCACATTGTTTCAGTACACAAATAAGTCAGTTCTTATCTCAACTCCAATGCAAGAACAACTCAAGCAATTTTTATTAATTAAATTTGAAGATTCCATGTTTAAAAATAGATAAATATATATTCTCTCTGTTTTTTTCCTTAACAGAATTTCTTTTTGGAAAAAAAATGCCCTCCCTCTCCACCATCCCAACATAAAGTCCCTCCTCTTTTCTAAGAGAGATATTCATGAGTGTGCTTTATTGTATTTCAATTAACAAAATAAATATTAGAACTCAAATTTGACTAACACATATTTGCCAATATGTGTTCTAGACTCTAGAGACTCCTATTATTTATTTGATTACACTTTGCAACCATATCTTATCCTCCAAATGTGGGGA
>Ga0116231_10010160_pt1 | contig 15357 bp, 14 predicted proteins | sample S1TSphgellanicum_2_FD_89695 | JGI IMG/M metagenome (GOLD analysis project Ga0116231, IMG submission 89695) | Host-associated microbial communities from peat moss isolated from Minnesota, USA - S1T2_Fd - Sphagnum magellanicum MG | ecosystem: Host-associated > Plants > Peat moss > Unclassified...
TCATATTAGGACATGAAAATGTGGGCAAGGGCAGAATACACTGGAACTATTTGGACAAATGCAACAGGAAGGCTCGTATCCAAACCTCGTTACCTTTGTGCAGGCACTGATTGCATGTGCTGATATAGTTGCCCTTGAAGAAGGCAGGTGTGTTCATGAGCAGAAAATTCTAAGTGGAACTTTCTTTTTTCAGATATGTTTGTGTGGAGCACCTTGCTTAACATGTATGCAAAATATGGCAAAATCATGAAGGATGTTTGGGAGGATGCCATCTTGAAATGCGGGGCCGGGGTAATGTTCATTCTTCTTCAATCCATTTCAATTCTCAACTATCCTTGCATGGTATTTCCTCTATATTTTCATACATTCATTACCATTTTGAGCACATTTAAATTTGATGTTGTTGTATCAAGTATCATTTACAAACGTTGTTAATATTAAAATGTTTATTGATGTGTGGGACACCAAGTCATTCATAATAATTAAATGTTTCACACCAAACTAGAGCATGGAATTCTTATTGTCGAGATGTTTCAACTATAACTCTATAGATGACAACATCATTTCAATTGGTGGAATCAAATAAACATATTGTATTCCTCCTTTTGAGTTCAACATTGATTTATATCTAAATTCATACACTTTTGTAAAACAAAAAGGCTAAATGACTCCATTTTTTTTGCTTTCTATATATTTTGGACAATGCTTCATTATCCTTTTTGTTTTTTACATCATGACATGCATATTTGTATGATTTGAAATTGTTTGCAATCGAAGTTTGTAGTTTCAAATGTTGTTTCAAACATGACAATAAAAGTATTATATGCTTGTCAAAGGTGACACATTTGTAGAATAGTAGGGTAGTAGAGTCTATTGCATCAAATTGTTGGAATTTTTAAACAATTCCATGCATGGAATTGTATTCACCATTTTTGATAGAATTCCACGTACCTCATTCATTTTCTTGGATTTAAGGTTGCCCACCTATTGGACCTTCCCACACATCAAATTGCATATTTTCACAAGTGTTAATTGATCAATCCACTAAAATAATTTAAAAAAAAAATTGGATGCCTTTGAATAAAAAACGTACACATAGAATGCAAGAGAAGAGTGACATATAAACTTTCACTCACCTATATTTGGTCATGAAATGATGCAAGAAAATAAACATTTCTAGTTGTGCTAATTCTTTTCCTAGACACATGTGTGCACCGTTCCCAAAAGGTGTATAAGTAAATGACTTTGGTGCCACCTGCAAACACATAATGTTGCTATTAATCCCATTCTTCAAAGACATCTTATTCACCATACTCTTGTAATTCACCAAAAGAATACACACACATCACTTATTATAAAATTAATGGATTAAATTTAAGACAAAACACCAAGACATACATGTGTCATACATATAATTTCTCGTCAATGCATTGTAATTTCCCTTACTTATGTACTTTGGAAAATAATCTATAAAGAAAAAGGAAAAAGTTCATTCATATAAATCCCACACCATGTACATTGCACCAATGGAACTTCAAATATAGTTTGTTAATCCACATCCAAGGTGAACAATAAAATTAAGAGGTTGTATTGTAGTGAAACCTCGAATCGATTATGATCAAACTTGTTAGGAGAAGGGTAGTTTTGAGCATCAAGGTGGAATGTTGTGTGTACCACCATCACCCTCCAACCTTTTGGTATTAAATAATTTGCATTATGGGTAGCAATTATTTTAGTGGCCTTTCTCACCTTGTTGTTTATGTGTTCTACCCTTTCCAATCAAACCTTAGTAGACAAATGTTTTTTGGGGATAAATTGAAGTTTTAAAAACTCAAACAAATGTTAGAATTTTTCATAATTTGTCATAGGCTAATCTTTACTTAGGAAGCAAAAAAAATGGCAAATTGAACAAAATTTTCTTGTTTTCCATTGCTTGATTAAGATTGAATTGTTGGAGGACAATTGTTATGGACATCTAAACATAATCAATTTAATTTTTTGCATGCTCACATTTTGGATCCATAAGCCATTTACCATTAATTTTTTTTCTTACCTACATGTTTATTTATAAAATCCAACTTACCCATGAGAACATTGTTTTTCCTTCCAATATAAATAAAAACATGACACTTGATAGAAGCTACCAATCTAACTTCATTTAGAATAAATTATCCCATGGCATTTTTAAAGCCTAAACCTTTTGAAACTTGTGGCTCACATTAGTTTTGAGTGCAATCACACTAATAAAAGCCAAAATACTTGTAACAAGTGCATAATTTTTAATGTTTTAATGTCAAAAATTGTTTTAGTGTTGCAAGTCATTCAATCACTCATGATAATTTTTTAAATTTAAAATCATATTGTGGAAACATGTGAGATGATTTGGAACAAATGTAATGATGATAGAATATTCAAAAAAATTAATTAAACATTATAATTGATGTTTTCCAACATTGTGATAACTCCTAATTTTTAGGACATTGTTTAAACATGACATATTGTGGGTGAAGCTTTTTAAACATATATTTACATCATAGTTTAAGGGGGACATTTTTTTTGAGTTTACAAAACACGTGAGTAAAATATAGGGTGGCATATATTGATTGTTGGGTAAAATTCATAATTGATTAGTTCTATAATAGAGTTATGTTTATTTTGAAAATAAAAATGTAATAAATTTAAGGTGTGTATTAAAAATTAAAGGTATTATAGTTGTTAGTAGGTTCAATTAATAGGTTAGTAAGTGAACTTAATAAATAAACTAATTGTAATAAATGAAGTAAAAACAAAATGGAATGTTAAAAAACATGATGATTGAGTTATGGATTTTAGGGTGGTGAAAAACATGTAAACTATCATGTGAATTATATTCATGAGGTGTACATCAAATGTTCTTTTCAAACCTATGAACTTTTGTAATTTTTCATCCTAGAATCTCATATGTCTAAGTTACAATGGAAACTATTCCATGTTTATTTAATTTTGTATAGTTTTAGACTTCCCAAACTAATTAAATAAATAAAGTGCATTGAAATTGGATGAAAAGAATAACTATAGGATGGTTGAAGATTGAAGTATGTGCATATTAGAAAATTAAATAATAATAGGGTGTAGGAAAAAAAATCCCTCATCTAATCTTGCCCCCCTCCTCTTCCCCCCCAAATGTTTGTTTGATGAAGGTAATTTGATATTTTAACACAAAGTGTCCCCTTGGTTCATAGTATATTGATTTATTTGAGTCATATTTTTTTCAATTTTAAATGGGATATTTAAAAATATTTTAAGAATATTTTAAATTAAATAATCACTTAAACATCCAATTTGGCTATTGTTATCTTATTTACACCCAATTGAAGTTCACTTTTTGGGATTAAGGGCGTGCCCATCTTAAGTAATAACCATGGTTTCAAAAGGTTCAACAAGAAGGAAAGTGTTTGTGTTTCAAATTTAAAGGTGGAATAGTTTGCAATTCAAGGTTAAGCAGCATGATCTCTTTGTGTACCCAGGTTATTAGATTTAACTACATTTCAAGAGAGAGATTCAATAGATGTAGGAGCTTTTCCTAGGACTTAACCACCAAAGAGATACTTATATTTAGAGTTATTAGGCACTTGTAGGTGTGCAAGCATGGCTAAATCCATAAATTTAGTATCATAAACCAAAAGTTCAAATTGACCAAAAGCACAAATTCACAAGAAAAATGCAATAGATTCAATTCTATATTCTAGATTTTGGATTTTGCAAGTAATAAAAAAAACTACAAGTAGAGTCTAGATGCACAACAAGGTTCAAATGTGCACAAATGCACAACTATGTGTTTTAGACAAAGCTAAAGTTGAGATGAGGTTTGTTTGAGACTTGATGTCTATCAACCATCACTAAGACTTGGAACTTGTTTCAAGGATTTAACATAATCATTTTTGAGGTTGCAATTTGTGAACCAAAAGTAATGAAGGTTGGAAAACTTGTTAGTGGTCATAGTTGAAGTGTGCACACATTGTACATGAATGCATACATGTGTGCACACATATTGCACAACAATCACTTGTAGGATTTTAGAAAAAAAACTTTGTTTACAATTAGATTTATAATTGTATTGGATTGAATGAGTATGGTCATTAGAGTCATGCTAGATGGCTTGTTTAAACAACTCAACATGACATGGTGTCATATCATGTCCAAAACAACTGTGTGTAATGTTCATGTGGATGTACACGTAAAATAAAAATATGTACTCATTTAGGACACAATGTGTACTCATGTTATAGTCATTTAAGACCAAATTTATAATGTCATAAAAGGGAATTGAACCCTCATCTCCACGTACACAAACTAATTTTTTAACCATCCAACCAATATTTCAAATTGTTATATATTATGTCATTACATAAATATAAACATGTATATTTCAAATCTTATGCATTATTTAATTATGTAAGTTCCTAATGAAATTAATTTCACATTCAATTACATAATTATAATTTATTTTAATAAATATTTTAAATTCAATATTCAAATTTGATGTTTTAAAATTCTGATTTTAGTTATAAATTAAGTATAATTTATAAATTGCAACTCAATTTAATATTTAGTAATTAATATTTAAAAAATCAGAAAAAAATTCTGAAATTTTATTTGGTCCATAAATTTGGTGAATGTTTTAATAATTAAGTTAAATTAATTTTTTAAAAAAAGATTTTGGGCCATAGATTCAAATTTTAATTAAAATTAGGATTATGAATTAAATTTAATCAAAAATTTTACTTCCATAGTTCTATAAAAAGTATAAAATTAAAATTCTTGGATGTAAATAAATTACATCAATTTAAAATATTTAAATTTCATTGTAGATTTTTTAATAATAAACGTACACATAAATATCACATGATTTAATTTTAAAACTAAAATTTATTATCATTGATTAAAACCTTGTACATGTATGTATGCCATTCGTAAAAATAATGAACTAACATATTATATTTCTATAAATCCTTAAAAAATGATTCCACTTGAATTTCGTATACACATGTGTTTGCATGTAATGCATACATGACTAGTGACATTACAAAATGACCTATGAAAAACTTTATGAATGTATGTTATTAAATTTTATGATTATGATGCCAATTATTATCTACATTTTTTGATATAACTCATAATGTACAAAAATACAATTACAATTATGTTAATTTGATTACATATTTACACAATGTGGCAAAATTACACAAGTTAAATGATGGAAATTATTTTCCTACATCATATTTTAAATAATATTACAATTTGTTTATTAGGTGACTATTGACACAATTGTAAAGTCCTTCATAGTTGGAACATTGTACATAGTTGAACTTTGGAGCATTGACACAAGTTCAGATTTAAGAAAAATGGATGTGGGAGAGGAAAAGGAGCACCCATCACCCTTCAAAATTCGTGCACACAACATAGTTATTAGTAACAAAAACAAGGACTTAGGAGTTATGAGTGTTGAGGTTTGTCGCAAAACATGTACAAGTAATTAGGTAGGAAAAAAATACCATGCATTAGGAGGTTTGAGTTATAACAAATACCTCAAGCTACAAATCAAAGCAACAAAGTTGCAACAAACAAAGTAAATTCTCAACATGAGCAAGTTGAACAAAGCCAAATCAAACATATTTAAAAAATCTAGTAATGTCCACTACTAAAGCCTTGAGACAATGAGGCTTGAGATTTGAGCTGAGGTTCAAGCCTCATCCTACGTTGCACTATACACTCCTAGCAAAAGCAAGTTTAAAAAGAGGCAATAAACTACCAAAACAAGTTTGAAAGAAAACATTAAGGTTGTGAAATCAACAGCTATTAGGGTGTGAAGATCTAACAATCCATGTTTAAATTGGATGTGTCCTTTGCAAAATGAGGGATTTCCCTTGACAATGGGGAGACGATATGTGTCCTCATCGTGGCAACATTGAAAATTCCTTGATGATTTTCTTGCAATTTAGGGCAGATTTTTAAAATAAAAAGAGATTTTTTTGATTCTCTAGCCCGTATCTGAGGTCAAAATAAATAAGAGAAAATATTTTAGAAATTATAATTATACATATAAAGTTTTAAAGACTTAGCTAAAACAAGCCAAAACCTCATCATGATGGGGGAAATAGAGGTTTATTCCATGCCATTGGGAAGAGCCTTTGCTAGAATGAGCCAAAAGCTCATAACAGTTGAAAGTATGGCAGATGTATAATCCCTGGCAGTTGTTCCAGCCAAGGTCAGCTTGGACTGATAATCTCTGGACAACTCTCAAGCACGAATGATTGCTGAGAGTTGTCCAAAGCTCTTGACAATTGGAGGAGATAGCTTCAATAATTTTTAAAAAAAGATGATTTTACCAGTTGGGTTGTTCTCTCTTTTTCAAAGAAGGAAACGGTGGGTAAGGATTGAGTATATTGGGCCTTTGGATCAGAGAGGTTCTCAAAAATCAAAAGAATTACTAAACCAACCTACCCTGAATTTTGTAGTCCTCCATGAGAAATCGGAGGATGCTTCCAAAGGCTTTCAAAACCTTAAAAAACCCAAGGTTTGTAGTTAGTTAGACAATCACCCAATTCAGAATTCGCAACTTCTGACATTTCAAGCAAAGAAAGGTGGTGGTGGTGGTGGTGTTGTTGATGGTATGAATCTAGGGATGCCATCATCTTGATAGTTGTTACTTCATGGCTGATTGATTGCTGATCAGCCATGTTTATCCATCCATCAAGAAACACAAAAAAAAAATTCATTTGGGATGTGATTGTCTTCCAAACGAAAACATCAGAAAAGCTGTCTTCTTCATTGATGGGGTTTTCTTTTGCATATCAGAAATGTTGTGGGTTGGTTTCATTGTAGTGGGTGGGGCAAACCAAAACCCTAAGCATCAGTTTTGAGTTCAGCACATGGCTCTGTGGACTGCCAGATGCCGAGAGAATCTGGCATGTGCCATTGGTTGAGCACTAAACAACTGCAACAACTTAAAAAATAATTCCAGTGACGATAATTCATCAAAGCTAGTTTATGAGTGCAATTTTAGGTTCCAAAGTTTCATTATGGGTAGTCATGTTGGATGACAATTCTGTCTTGACAATTCCATGTCAATAAATTTTCATGTTCATCTTTTCATGTAATCACCTTTCAATTTGTCACATGCAATTGTTCAAATGCAAACTCATTCGGTGAGAGACTAAGGAAATGGATTTGGCCTTCTTATGTTTGCAAGGTTATGTTTGCAATAGTTGTGATTTTTGTTACCCTGTTACCCTGTACCTATATACTAAGCCATCAACATGTATCTATCTACTTACCAAATAGTTACCTATCTACCTATCTACCTACCTACCTACCTATTTGATACCACCAAATTGTCCTACCTACCCACCTACCAATTTAGACGACCTAATCGTTTGAAGGATAGATTACCAAGGTGCAACCTGATGTCAACTCAGTTAGCACATTCATGCAACAACTGAGTCATTATGTGCTTCCAATAGGTTGGGATTGTTTTCCCAAGGAATAGCAGCAATTTTGGAAATGAATTGGCTAAATTCACCCATTCATTAATTTGACCAACTGGCAAAATGTGTAACCCGCCACCCACTCCACCAGATCTAGTATGCACAATTTGGAATCAAAAATTGAAAACATCAACAAGTTTATGATAAGATATGTGAAAAGCTTGAGCTGAAATTTCCCTCTAGAATTTCTATAAAAATTCACCTAAACATGAGGTTTTGAAAAAAAGCTAAACTACTCTACTTCCTGTTGCTCCACAAACTCAAGAAGAAAATTGCTCTTCGAAGGGTTTGCAACAACCACCACCACCTTGACAATGATACATGTGACAATCCTAAAATTCTTAATAGAGTGTGCCCTCCAAAGAACAATTTTCTAGAATTAATCCCCTTGCGCTCCTTCCCCATGCTATCTGAGAAATCCCCTATCTATCCAGAACCAAATATTGGATGCTAAGTAGTAGAGTACAGAATCAGCTTTACCCGGTCCTCAAGTCCAATTGACAAAAATTGCTAGCTTTTTCCAGCAAATTCCCAACTGGAACTCACTATCACCAATACCCACCCCCACTTGTGAAGCAGATCCTGTCACCCAGATCTCAGAAACAACTTGATTAGCCATTTGGCTAAGCATTCGGCTAATGGTTGTACTGGATCCAGGTTACTCGCTTAATCTCTGCACCCAATTTGCCATCTGTCTAGTTTTTGCAAATGGAATCAAGTAACTTTTTTTGCATCCCTTTCTAGTCTGCCCAATTTGCTCTGTTGTTTGGTCACTTGATTGTGCATCCATCCAGCCAGAGAACTCTCATTTCATATACTAACTGAAATCATTGATGCAAAGTTGGTCCGAGAAGGTGGGGTCTTGATGGGTCTTTGAGAAACGAGAAGAAATTGGATGTCTTCTTTTTATCTCACAATTTTCTTCTAGCAGCATTTTGCAACACCAGTTGTAAGCAGAGTGTCCCAAAGGCACATCATTTGGCGTGGAGATTGATAATGTGCAGTCAAATAATCACTCACACAGCCAGCTTGGGAAAAGCGTGCACTATTCTCATATTGCACATGCTTTTCTCGACCATATTGACCAACCCATAACCCAACACTCACGTCCTCCATTTTAAATAACTGCAGAAAAAAAAAATCTTCTCCAAAATTAGAAAAACCCATAGTTGCTGCAATAATATTATAAGAAAAATTCCAAGTTCTTGCAATTGTCCATTCCTAACTATCATAATAATATGTTAATTACTTTGAAAAATATCATCCCATGGGATAGGCAAAATCAATTCCAAACAGCACCAACATTGGACAAAGAAACCCTAATCTCTCATGCATAAACACTAAGGCAATTTAGGGGAGAGGGGGTGGGCAAAATCAGCAGCTTAGAAATGAAAATAACATTTCAACCAACCATATTAGGCAAAGGAAGCTTACGCGCAAAGTGTTGGCCTTGCTTTGTGAAACTATATATTGGGCAATATCTTTGGAAAGTATATATCCAGGCCCATTTGCATATGTTGGGTATATCCGCTCTGGCCATTCCTAGAAGAAATTCCCACACCCAAAACAGAAACCATGCACCAAATTGAGCAATGAATCACCATCTTCATCACCACAAAAATCCGACCAGTGCACTGGACAAAAATCTAAATATCCAAACCTTAACTCAGAAAATTGTCCAAACCCACAAGAGATCCTCAGAAAGAACATATTTTGTTGGTACATGTTTTTTCCAAGGACCTCAATTCAATTTGATGTCTGGCACAAAAAGAGTTCATTTACTATTATAAATAATAATAAAGAGGAAAAAAATTAATGGGGAAAAACACTCTGTTATAATATAAGGGGGCTGGGAAAAACAAAAAAGAAGACAGAATTTTAAAAATTAAGTGTACCTCAAAAGTGACTGCCCACTTTCCAGTTCGAAGTGGTCTATGAAACTCATTCATGCTGCCCATGTAAAGCCCTTGCCCTACTGAAGTGGCCTTGATTTCAGTGAGCACCTTATCTACTCTCACAAATGTGTCATCATCTGTCTTCATTATGTATTTTGCTGTCACATTATGTATCTGGAAAACAAAAAGCACACTCAAATTGTTCAGAGACCGATTACACAGCTCATGACAAAAAGGGCTGAAGTATCCATCTATCCAATAACCCATTCATCTTTCCAATAGCCCCATCCATCTTTCTAACAGCCCATCCATCTTTCCAAAAGCCCATCCTGTAACATGAAGGACCATACCTGCTGATTCCACAGGCTTTTCAGGTGTCTTAAATGGCAGAATCAGCAGTGACAGCTGATTCAGTCATTTCCTAGCTATGTCAATGCCAATTCTCTCATTTCCTACCTACCTATGCTTAGTTTACAAACAACCCATGGTCCTTCACACCAGGGATAATTCCCAAAAGGCACAATCTGTTTCTCAGCTGTCTTAAATGGCAGAATCTGCAGTGGTGGCTGATTCTGTTATTTCCTAGCTACACCACTGCCAATCCTCTCATTTCCCACCTACCTTCGCTAGTTTACAACCTACCCATGGTCCTTTGCATTAAAGAATATGTCCATGGGGCATGTTCTGTTTTTCAGGTGTCTTAAATAGCAGAATCAGAAGTGGTGGCTGATTCAATTCAGTCATTTCCAAGCTATGCCACTGCTTCTCTCATTTCTTACCTGCCTATGCTAGTTTACAACCTACCCATGGTCATTAATGCAAGGGGATGAGTCCATAGGGCACAAGTTATTCAGCTGTCTCACATGGCAGAATCAGCAGTGGCAGCTGATTCAGGCATGTTCTAGCTATACCATTGCTAATTCTTACCTACCCAAGCTAGTTCCCAGCCTACCCATGCTCCTTTTATGCCAGGGAACACAATCATAGGACACATTTTGGCACCTAGTTTGTCCCTAGGGCTCGGCTGACCAGCCTCGCTCAAGTGACTCACTCGGAGCAGAATGTGCACAAGTGCACCCTGTGTATGAGTGTGTTCTTTAGTCCAAGACAGCTGATGTAAATAGATTATGGAAATTTCTTAAGAAGCACAAGATACAACAAGAAAAATCCAATATTTCTTCTCTAGCACATGGTTTCAAGTATTCAGTGTCTTCCAAATATCATCTGTGAAACTCATCAAAATATTTTGAAGACAGGGTTGACCACTGAGAATCTGTACATTCCTGAAACCTGGAAATTGTGTTTTGGGGGAGGGGAGAGGGTTGGGAGTAACATACCCCAAATTCACATATCGCTACTGTTTTGAGTACCACAATATCATAGCGATCAATGAAGGGTAAAATAATCATGTCGCCATAGAAATTCGCTTCTTTTCTCACTTGCAAATTTATGTTCTTGTCAGCATGCTGCAAAATATTCACACCCAAACATTAAAAAAAGCCCCCTTTTGGGTTACACAAACTGAGAAATTTCCCAACAGAGAATTTCAAAATACAACTAGCAACAAGAAGAAAAACTCAGATGAAGGAGAAAAATTCTCTCTTACCAAGGCCACAAAAAATCGAGCCACAACTTTAGATGACTGAATCAAGTGCGACTGAAACCATGTTTTGCGCACTGCCATACGCTCAGAAAAATGGTTACTACTTGACATTACGCCCACAAATAGATCAATCTCCTCTGTTGGATACCAAGGTGCCTTCCATGTCCGGCCTTGTTCAAGAACAAGCTCTGGTACATAACTCGGATGCATTGGTGGTAATGCATTGATGGTCACTGAATGCACATCCACGTCTCCATATAGTGAGAAGCCAGTGACTTCCTCCACAACAAAACCCTGAAATTTCAACTACCTAGTTAGTTGTAAGAAATTATCAAAATCCCAGAAATATACATTGAAAATTTAAGCAAGAAAGTATTTAATTCCAGAACATTCATAGAAAAATCAAGCATGAGATTATTTAATTCCAAATATATACAGGAAAAATCCAAGTGCCATAAGACATGCACCATCTGTCTCGAAATAATTGAGTTTAAGAATAAAACTGCTACATGCAAAAGATTGAGCATTCTGGTGAACAAACTCAAGAGGAGAATAGTGATTCTCGTATTACAGAACCAATGAACCAGCAAAAGTTATATCACATCACAATTGGATGAATACTTACTGCGTAAGGGAAAGAGCTAATATGGCGTCCATCAACAGACAAGTGGAAGCCATCTGCTCCTGCTCGCAGATTTAGGATGAAAAGATGGCCTTCAGAAAATGGGTACCTCCACTCCAAAGTCCCCTTTTCAGACCTGCCCATAAATGAACTAAGCCACCACGATCGCTCTGACTCACCAGGTTTCTCATCATCATCTTCTTCGAGCCATGCCTCACACTTGAGTTGACCATCAACTGGTTACCAGCAGATACAAGTGAAATATAAATAAGTTAAAAAAATGGGCTTGAACTTATCTATTGCTGGGAAAGTTTAGGTTTATTTATTTATTCATTTATTTATTCCTCCAGAAGCTGATTTTTGGGGATTATTGAATGCTGAACATCAGGGGGCAGCATGAGTTCAATTCTCAGGATTTTGGCCTGGAACAATGTGGATTTTAATTCTTTTCCAACTGCCCATTTTGGGGATTATGGAATGCTGGACATCAGTGGGCAAGGTACCAGAGTTATGGTAGCCCTTGAACTACCCAAAAGCAGGATTGAAACTGAGGTTACATTAACTATGTTGATGTTACTAGTAGAGTATTTGATAAACCAGATGTAATAGGGGGCACATACCAGTTTCCTCATCCTGTGCAGCTGCCCACCCTTCACATCGTTGGCCTGAACCCCATTTGCCTTGATAACATGTATTATGTTCTATAACTGGTTTCAAGCTCCAGTCACCACGAAGGCGAGGATTGAGATGCAAAATTCGGGGAGCATCCTCACCATCTTCCTCTTTAACCCCATGTAATTCCAATCCAAATTGGGAGACCATCACGTACTGGGACTCACCATCACCAACACGAGCAATTGGGGGCTTATACTCGCTGTGCGCATATCGAGGAGTTCCTATTAGAACGATAGATGACCCAAAAACAAGTCCGCATGGAAGTGAAATACCTCGATGTGCATCTTCCAGTTGCTTTCCATTCATTGATATTGAATATGGACAAGAGGTGGTGATTATACTCCCATATGCCTTAACACTCTCATCTCCTTTGCTTACTAGCACCTCTTCCAGTTCCTGCCATGCATTAGCGCCAGCACGCCATGCTTGATCAACCACCATTTGAAGTGGCAATGCATCACTCTGTTGTTGGAGTGCCACCTTCTCATCCTCCATTTTGTGGGAGGACTGTAACCCTAATTTTGGGCCCTTTTTCTCCCACGCCTGTGCTAGAGAAGCTGAGTCGTGTCCTCCTCCTCCTCTATTATGTGAGGTTTTATAGTCATTATCCACCTGCAAAAAAATCCAACTCATTCACAAAATCAGTCTGATTGTGCTAGCTTACAACCAACCCTGGATTGAACTTTTATGCTATGGAACACACCCCCTCAGGCGAGGGAACATATTCTGCCTCAGATTGTCCAGAAATCAGTCTGATTATGCTAGTTTACAACCTATCCATGGACTTTATGCTAGGGAATGCAGCCACTGGGAGGGGGGTTGCCATGTTCTGCATCAGTTTGTCCCTAGGATGAATTCTACTGGTTCTTTACACTGGGTAAGAACCTTGAACAGCACCATTCTGGGAATTCAGGTCCAGCACTCAGCTCCCACTTCACACAGGGCCCCCAAATGTTCCAGAATGCCCCATTCTCAGTCCTTACCCTACACATAAGGGACAGCAATTTTTTTGGGTCTTGAAAATCAATCGTGAAGCCTTGAAAACCAAAACCCTAAACCTATTTCCTATTGCCAATCACAAACCCTAATGCTCATGACCCTTAGTGCTCTGAAAGAGACACAGATACACACCGACAGACAATTCCTGAACCTCTTTGCAATTTGTCCCATTGAAATTGATGATGAAAAATTGGACGCATGAGTAAGCGGATCTATTTTTACAATGGATAGATTTGTGTGTTGGATCTAATTTGCAGCTGTTATGAAAAATTGTGTCTTTGAAACATAACAAAAGATGAATGAAAGGAAGAGAGAAAGAACGAATGGTGGAAGAGTTATGATATTTTGAAGATGCAGCAATTCAAAGAAAAGTATGAGAAAAAAAGAATGTGCAAAACTCACTGGCTAAGAATGCCCATGGAGATGCAGAAAGCTTTCTTCCAAAGATGCAAATTGAATATGAGAAATGCACAAGCAAACTCACTGACCTGTGAAGCAGTTTTGTGTTTAGATGGTGCTGATCCAGGAAGAAGATGATCATCACCATCAGAAGAAGATTGTCCAGGTTTTTCATTCCATTCATTTGCAATGAGCTTGCGTTGTTGTTGTTGTTGTTGATGGGGTTCTGTGTTTTGAAACTGCTCCTGATGATGATGATGGTATCTGGATCGACCCAATCCAGCAATGAGTCCCTCTTCAATGGCATCCAAAGGTGCATTGATCTGGGGCAGAATGCTGGGTCCTATGAACTGTGGCACTTGCACTGTTATAAACACTATGCAAAGTGTAATTAACACCAGCAGCGTTTGTGTACCCCGTGCTCTTCCCAAGCACCACAACCAATCTGCAGCTGGTTTCCCGGCTGAAGCTCTTTTCATCTTCTCCTCCACCAAAACAGCAGCAGCACCAGCAGCAAAAGAAGCTTCACAATCTTCAAACCCTTTGTTTTCTCCCCACCCACCCACCCACCGACCACAGACCCTAAACCACCACCACTAGCTCCTGTAGTACCAGACTCTCACACCAGCTGCAGCTGCTTCCCTGCAAGCTCTGTATGGACTAGAAGCTGCAGTTTCTGATGCTAGAAAGGTTTTGCTCCATGTCTAGATCCCCGGAACAGCAGCTTTGAATCAGACCCAGAGAGCTGCTCAGTTTTGGATGTTTTCCTAGAGCTTCTTCCCTTCTAAACCACCTTTCAACGCAAAAGCTGAGCTATGAAGCTGCTGTCTCCCGGGGGCGGCGATTCCGGCGACTTGATGGATGGATCTCCCTGTGCAAGCTGAAGAATCGAAGCTCAAACGTCCGACCTTGCAGCAGGTGATGATCTTGCTTCCCTCCCAGCGACACCCAAAACAGCATGGAGGAGCAGCAGGTACTGCTGCTACTACTGCTGTTGCGACAGTAGTAGTTGCCAGAGATTCTTAACCTAGGGAGACAACAAAATCCTCCCAAGAATCCACAACCCAAAGGAATTCAAGCTTCACTCCATCACATTACACTGCCAGAAAATTCACTGAACAAAGCTTGCGATTGCACTATTCTTGTTCTCGTTCTCGTTCTCCTCTGTCTCTGAATGTATGTATGGATGTATGTATGTCTCTGTGTGTCTTTGTCTCTGAGTGTCTGTGTCCGCAGCAGCAGCAGCAGCAGCTACCCACGCAGTTCTTCCGGAGTTGCAAGTGTATCCGCATCCAACAAAAACAAAACAGCAATGGGTGGAACTAACTAGTAGCAACTAAGAGAAAACGAGAGATCACAGAACAACAGCAACAAGAAGAAGGAAGAAGAAGGAGAAGAAGAGGAACAACAACAAAACTCTTGTACAAAAGCATCCATGTCGAGGAAGAAAGAAAGAAAGGAAACTGCAACAACAACAACAACAACATCAGCAGCAACAACCCCACCAAAAAAACACCAAAGAAAAAACACCCAAAAAAAAAAAAAAAAAAAAAAAAAAAAAAAACAAAAAAAAAAAAAAAAAAAAAAAAAAAAAAAAAAAAAAAAAAAAAAAAAAAAAAAAAAAAAACAAAAAAAAAA
>Ga0116231_10010161_pt1 | contig 15357 bp, 11 predicted proteins | sample S1TSphgellanicum_2_FD_89695 | JGI IMG/M metagenome (GOLD analysis project Ga0116231, IMG submission 89695) | Host-associated microbial communities from peat moss isolated from Minnesota, USA - S1T2_Fd - Sphagnum magellanicum MG | ecosystem: Host-associated > Plants > Peat moss > Unclassified...
GTAGGTAGGTAGGTAAGGATTATAGGCACCTATTTATGTACCTACCTAGGTACCTACCAACCTTTTTTTTTTTTTAATGCCACATGGCATATTTACATTGGGCCACGTGTCATAATATAAGATCATCCAAGTATATGAATTGAACGTCCTAGATTATTTCAAAATAATAATAATTATTATATTCTAAATAATCAAATATTAAAACACGTGGTAGCACATGATTTGCCCTCAGTTGTGACCAAAATAGTTGCATCTTAGTCACATGTGACAATATGTATGCAATGGAGTCAAAGGATGAAATGTATTTATTGACTTTTTCTTTCATACAATACTTTTTGTCATTTGCGACTAGTTTATCACATGTGACTTGTCTTAGGCAACTAAAAGAATTTTAGTTGCAAAATGTCTCTTGCAACTAAACTTTAGTCGCAAAGAATAGTCGAAAATACATGTTTTTTTTCTAATGTATCCCTCAACATGCGAAAGGCAATTTGTGAAAAATGACCCAAATGTGAAATTTGCCATAGCAATTGCAAGTTTGGCAGGATCATTCGATCCTTGTGCCCTCTTCAACAACAATTCATTTTTATCAGATCCATGACCAGCTAGGCCAACTTGCAAGTATTATTTATATAACATAGACTGTTTGAAAACACGGACATAGTCATTAGATGTCATTACATATAGACAAGTGTTGCATTTTTTTGACTACTGCAACTAGATGTTATGCACAATTTCTATTAGATTACAAGTGGGCATGTCCAGTCATTCCTTATCATTGAACCTTTGTACGTCAAAGGAAAAATAGTCAACAAAATTTAAAATGTCACAATAGAATTAGAGCAAGAATGAAAATGCAAATGGAATTCTTGTGTTAAATGCAAACAAGAAAGAGAAAGTCATAATATGCACATGGACCATGGACTATCCCCATTGTCTAACATGAAAATGCCAGAAGTTAAGCCAATTGCCAAGCTCATGGACACTTGCTTTAAAAGCAACCCCTAATGAAAGCCACCAACAATGAATTAAAGCATGTATACTATCGACCTCCCCAAGGGATTTTACACCCTTGTATTGGTGGCAAAAATTGATGTGTTGATCTTGAAATTCATGTTTGATTAGTTGTTTAGTGTGCTCATCAAACGATTAAATCTAGTGGAATAAACATGTGCGTTCCTTGTCACTCATCCTCACAAAGGGGTCCCCCAATCCATAAACAATTCTGATGGCATTCCAATTTGCTTATGCGTCATCAACTAGGAATCCTTTGAAATTCAGTTTTGGAAAGTTGTGCTTCTACATTGTGTCATTGAGCTTTGTCCACATTACTTGTTGAGCCTCCATGTCCTTAGAATGTATGTCACAAACCTCAATGGTCATCACTTTGCAATAGGCCGAATTGTACACATGACAAGCCATAGTTGTCCAACTAGCCACACACTTCACATGATCAAACATGCAAACATTTTGCAAACCCCCTATAGGTTGCATTCGTGTGACAAGATTTGTTCCACTCCCCACATCGTTTATGGACATCTTAGAAATGAACACCTTTTGTTCAAGAACTTATCTAGGGAAACAACATTCATGGATGTAGTTATATCAATTCTTAGACTTCAATTCAAGGGTGCTATTAATGTAACCACCACCTGGACAATGCTTGAAAGAAGTAATGAAGTTACGAACATTGGGAAAACTCAATTCACAAAACTTGTCCTAGATTTACTCCAACTGCTCACCTTTGAGAAGCTCCACTTTACCATTGTTATAATCATTGAGTAGATGCCTAGCCAAAAAGGTCTTGTTGGTACTTAGGGAAATCACAAACATGTTCACGTTAAGTGTGCAATCAACCTCTTCTACAATCAACCTTCTAGTCTCCTCCAAAGATTCCTTGCACTTGCCATCCGCAACAGGATGGTTGTGTACCCTAAGATGAATTGCCACTTTTAATAGAAATTAGAATTTATGCACAACATAATAGATTCTCCCACTATAACTAGCGATGCAAAAGGGAAGAGCATGACAAAATTTGCATCCAAACAAAGAAGCAAATGGAGTCAGTTGCATTTGACCTACAGTTGGAATATGAACATTTTGATTGTATTAGAAAGTTTCATTGTGAAAGGCAAAGTGCACAAAGTTATCACAATCATCTTGCACACAATGCAGGTGACCCAAGCAATAAGTCTTCGTGAAGCTCAACCCAAAATTATTTTTAATATTAATGGTGATCACCTTACATCGAGCATGGCCATCATTCTTTTTGTCCATGCCCTACATTTTGAAAGAGTTGTGATGCATTCCCAAGCTCCTTGATAGATTCAAATGTGAATCCAAGGTGAACACAGCGGAAGGATGAGGAATTATAGTGCGTTCCCTGGTTCACAGCACTTCAGGGGTAGAGGTGCATGCTAGAGCTTTGGGATGGGGACTAAGAAGGGTGACAAGCAAGTCAATTATTCACACAGACTTGCACAAACCAAACAAGTTGGTTAATGCATAGTTGGAGCATTTTTGGTGCATGGACGAACCATTAACAAATACGGATTCACAAAACTCACCACAACCTAGATTTGGGAGAAGCCACCACCTTCCCCCTTATAGTATTCTTTATGCCTGACCATGGGGCCAACACCCAAATGTCATTTTGCCTCGAGACTCCCACGTTGGGAGTCCTAAAATTCCCGAAATTGGGACTTCTGTGACTTTGTAGCCCATAACTTCTTGTGCAGACCTCCGATTAATGTGAGAACTAAAGCAAAGTTGTAGCCCTCATTGAGAGCTTTTTAATGATATCTGACATGCCACCTGCACGCAAGTAAATTTAGGTTTTTCCTAACTTATAGTGGTTGGGGGTCAAATTGTCAATTTGACTCCTGGCTCTTCTTTTGGCCATAACTTATGTTTTAAGTACCCAAATGGATCATGCGAGTTCGTTTTAAACATTTAAGTTTCAAAAAATTTTCAATTATATAAGGAACTCTTCAATTTAATAAGTTTTGGCCCCTACAATTGCCCTCTGAAAATTTAGGAGTCCATCGGGATTCCAATTCCTAAAGTGGGACTCACTTGGAAGTGGGAGCTCATTTGGGAGTGTGGGGTTCATTCCCTCACACTTTCCTACACTCCTGAAAGCACAAAAATGTGACTTTTGGGCTTCATTCTTAACTTACACCTTTGCAAGCCCTTGCTTTGGTCACAAGCCTAAGGCTAGGGTTGCAACAGTTGCAAGCATTGGGAAGCAAAGGTGATAATTCAAACAAGACATCCCCATCAAAAATAGTCAACAAAAATTGGACTTTTTGAATAGGTATCTGTCATAATCCAAATTTCATAGCTCATTGGAGCTCTATCCTAGAAGCTCCATTAAATGCAGGCAAGAAACCATTAACTAAATACTTTCAAGAAAGGATGAAGGCTATGATGACAAGGCAGAAAATGGTCATGATAATGGAAACTATGGCTACAAAGAACAAGATTTAAAAATCAAATATGGTAATATCATGGATGAGGAATGGGGTGTCAAATTGTCACTCGAAGAAAAATTAGACAACTCAATGAAATCAAATGAAAAAAATTTGACTAAAGACATAAATCGAATGTCGTTAACTTCATGTTTTTGTTCACAATCTTAACCATAGACCTTTCTGTTTTTGGCATCAAGTTTGTTTCTTGAGAGTTATGAGTAAGACTATCACCAACAATGCAATAATGCCCACAACCAACCCCTATTATCTCCCTTGAAAAGATGTCATAGGAATTTAGTACATCGAATTCAAGACCAAGTTATTAAAATCATACAAGACATTGTTCAAAAAGCGAGGTCATCCATACATTGTTGACCATGATGGTTAGCTCTAAGCATCCAACAACATGAAATGTCGCCATGTTATCAAGGACATACAAATAATAATGAAAAAGAAAAAAATGCAACAAAGAATGAAATGCAATCAAACACAAAGCATGAATTTGAATACTTTAAAGGACAAGTGGGGAGAACAATGAATCAAGATAGACTCGATAAGATGTTAAAAAATGAGGGATGAATATGGTATCAGAATCACTGAAATATTATTATAGCCAAAGATTACGAGATCTGAGGCGGAATATTGAAAGTGAAACAGGTTGATAAAATTGAAACCATAATAATATAATGCCATGTCTAGATTCCATTCCTTAAACCTCATTGTTATTCCCAAGACTAAGAAACAAATGACACATGAAATGAATTGTTGAAAGGAGTTTAAAAGTGGGGAACAATTAGGAAGATTTGGCATTCAATTGATTCCTTGATCACTGACAACCCTAGTTTCAAATATTCATATTCGAAAAGACAACTGAAACAGAAAAATAATATACAATCATCACAAGAATTGACTCTAGTGGTAGGACATTTAGAGTGAGGTCAATCCTACAGGAATAGCCATTTCCATAATGATGAATCACTTTGGTTTCATTTAGAATTTCAAAAGAAATAGAGAAATGGTGAGATGGGTGGAAGACCACAAAAAGAAATGTAAAAGAAGGGCAATTAATACAAAAGATAATAATGATTTGTGGAATCATAACTTCGGCATAGATTGATCAAATTGTGTGCACTACTACTAGCATGATTCTAATGGGACAAGATATGATTGGAAAAAAACACGCTACAAACAAAAAGTAATGAGCACACCATTAACAGGATCCCGACAATAGCAAGATATTTCTATCATAATTAGATGTTGTAAATCAGCATGAATAATTTTATTAAAAAATAGCTGCACTTTCATGGGAAAACATAATTAATATAAGAATCATATATTGTAAAAAAAATCATAACCCAATGGGATTCCAACATATCAATATGGCAATCTTCTAACATATAATTTTTTTTGCATTTGACATTAAACTATTTGAAATATTCTTAATTTGGATGTGGTGTAAATGTATATACCACATATGTGTTGTACCAGGAATGTGAATGTTCCATACAAATCTACCATCTAGATTTGCAAGAAGCCCAAACCTTATGTATGTGTGATTATTAATTGAGTACCAACAGAATTATCTAGTGAAATATGTATGTGAGCTATATGAATTGGAACATAATAAGGGTTTGTGGCATATTTAAATCTTGAGAAATTGTATGTGTAAAATGTGTATATATGGCAAATGTATCATGACATAAGAATAAAACATGTTACAAACACAATATGACTCAAGCCCAAATGTGAATTTTACATTTAATTATTCAATAATTTGAAATTTCAATATATCACACATCACACATATTAATTATCATCACCCCACATATCTAACTAAACATGGATTAATAAAAAGAATAAATGATTCACTTCACTTTGATATCTTTTACAAACACGGTGGGGATGATCATGACCTATACCAATAGAACAAGCACACATCCATAAGGACAAATAAAATACAACAAAACTCCAAAGCAAGTTTATCCAAATGTGTTGGCCAAACCCAATTTTGTCATTTCAAAGGTGTGGTGAGAAGGTTATAATTGTTTTGAAATATCAATTGGACTTTCAAAAGATATGCTTAAAGAAGATTAAAGCCAATTTGTGGTTAAAGCAAGGCCATACACACTATATGATGACCATTTACACAAACTAGGACCAGATGGAGTGTTGAGGCAATGTTTAACACCCATTGAAACCTTTAAAGTTTTGAAGGAATTCCATGAAGGGCTAGTTGGAAGTCATTATGGTAGCAATACGATAGTGAAGAGAATTATATCAATATGTTACTTGTGGCTAACTATTCACAAAATGCCATCGATTTGTGCCAAAGATGTGACATTTGTCAACAATTAAAACCTATGACGAAGTGGCAAAGGACCACTCAAACTAGTTATGGCATTTGAACCCTTTATGAAATGGGGTTTAGATTTTATGGGACCTATCAAACCCATAGCTAAGAGTATTGGTAACCAATATATCATTATAGCCATTGATTACACCAAGTGGGTAGAGGCTAAGGCTCTTAGGGACAATATAACAAAGAGTACAACCAAATTCATTTATGAAAACATTATAATTAGGTTTGGATCTCCCACCCACTTTGTTGGTGATCAAGGAAACCGTTTCATGAACAAAACCATTGAAGTACTAGTGGAGGAATTTATGGTTGTACATCACAAGGGTATTTACAAGCTAGAGTGGCTCAATTTTGACCAAAAATTGAGTCCACAGCAGTGTTTTAAAAAAGGTGGATGATTGTCCAAGAAATGAAAGTTGTTAGATTTTTTGGTCCAAATCAATCCAGGTCATTTTCGTATGGTGTGGGCTAGGCGGGTAGGCTAAAATGTGTCGCAGGGAATAGGTGGGGTAGGCACCTATTGGTGATGTGAAGCAAGCTTTTCAAATTTCATAAGTGTTTTGATTGAATTGACAATCATGACAATTTTCAATCTGTATGATTTGCTTCAAATCACACCATTTTTTTGTTTTGTAGTTCGAGGTTTATAAGCTTGGAAATGATGGCATGGTAAGGCCCACCTTCAAATAGTTGCAAATTTGATAGCTTAAGAAGAGTGAAGTAGGAGGGTGAAGCACATTTGAAAGGACAAAGGTTGGGTTTTGTTACTCCTTTCATTACAAGAAATCATGGTTTTTTCAACTAGGAATTTCGGTTAAAAAAACCCCCCCTATGGTTTTTTTTGCCCCCATGTCCAACTTGACCAAAATGCCATTTTGGACAAGTTGATTTAGACCCAACCATTTGGACTAGGTCTTTTTGGTTGGTTTTTTTTATTGAACCACTGTAAAAATAATATAATTTGAGCAACGCCAAAAAATATGTAATTTAGATTCTATTATTAAAATTAATATAATTAATTACCCTACCTACCTACCTAATTTAAAGACTTAATAATTAATGTCAAAAAATTATTTATTTATTTACCTACCAACCCTATATCTTAGGCCTAGGTTAAGCCACCTAGCTTAGCCACCTAGGCTAGACCAGGCCATTTAGGCTAAACCAAGTAGTCTAGGCTAGGTAGTTTAGTGGGCTTTGCAAACCTAGGTTACCTAATTAGGTCACTTAATTAACCAAGGTAGCCTAGGTTGCAAGTGTGGGGACTTGAACTCTTCACCTCCACATTGAGGAATCAAGTCCTTAACTATTGCACCACCACCCCATAAAATGATTTTTTGGACAACATAATTGTAATGAACATGATTTTGGACCAACATATTGTAATCAACTTCCATGAATTTTTTTCAACATATTGCACTAAATGAACTTGAATTTTTTTATGTACTACTTACATAAATAAGTAGGTTATAGGTAGGTTAGCCTAGGTAGGTAGGAGGTACCTATTAATAAATGCATGTATGTAGGTAACATGCAGGTTATAGTCTACTAGGCCTAATAGGTGCTTATTAAATTTATGTTTATACCTACCTAATAAGCTACCTATGCCTTAGATGTTATTTAATAGGCTATGTAAATACTTATTAGCCTTTTAATAGATCTAACCTAAGCATATTAGGTAGGTAGCCTAGTTAAGTAGGTCTAGGCTTAAGCTACCTACCTAATAGGCTAGGCTACCTACTTAGTAACCTAGGTACCCTAGGTTAGGCTACATACCTATTTAATAGGCCTAGATAACCTAAGGTAGGCTACATACCTACCTAGTAAGCCTAAGTGGCCTAGGTTAGGCTAGCTACCTTATAAGCCTAGGTGGCCTAAGCTAGGCTACATACCTAGTAGGCCTAAATGGCCTAGGTTAAGTTACCTACCTTGTAGGTTTAAGTGGCCTATGTTATGTACATACTTACCAAGTAGACCTCGATAGCCTAGGTTAGGCTAGCTACCTAATAGGCCTAGGTGGCCTAGGCTACTTACCTAGTTAATAGGATAGGCTACCTACCTACTAGACTTAGTTGGCTTATGTTATTTTATACTTAGTATGCCTAGGTTATGTACATGTAGTAGGCCTAGGTTAATAGGCTACCTACATAGCTAATAGGTCTACCTAGTGAGCCTAGGTCATTTGGGATAACTATTTAGAAGGTTTACACTACCTAATTATGGGCTACTTAGTAGTCCTAGGCTACGTCCTAGGTAACCTACTAGGTAGGTCTATGCTAAATTATTTAGCTAAGCTACTAACTAAGTTATTACCTAACAAGTAGCCTACTGGCTTATTCATTATGTTAGGCCAGATAGGTAATCTAAACCTAGTCCTAACCTATTAATTATGTTAGGTTAAGTAGGTAGCTTAAGCTTAACAAGTAGGTTAAGTCATCAAATGAGTATGGTTCATTTCACTAAATGTCAAATCATAAAAGTCAATTTGACTAAAGGTCAAATTAAAATGGTCAATTTGACTAAGGGTCAAATTAGGATGGTCAATTTGATTAAACCCTATTCATTCGATATGGCCAGTTTGATGGATGTTTGTCCATTTTGATTAGATTTTGGGCTTGACACTTGGTCAAATAAATCACTTTAGTCAAATGTACTAATCAAATGTAACATGTGTTTTTCACGCCCCAAACCTTTAATCAAAATGGACATACCCTTTGGTTAATGTGAACATTTTGGTCAAGTTGACCTTTTGAAAAGCCATGATTTTTTGTAGTGCTTGTACGTTCCTATACATGTGTTTGGAGATGGTGGTGTAATCTCCAAAAAAATTTTGTAGAGAAATACAAACTTAGTTGTGAAGGTTTGAGCCCAAAGCATGTGAAAGTGCCAAAGGACATTTCTTTGGAAGAAATTAGCAAGTTTTTTGGTCCTATTATGAACAAGAATGGCTACAATTAGGAGTTCACAATGGACCCTTTGTTTATTGAAGAAATATAGACATTATGGATGGTGGTACACCATAAGTCGTTTATGTTAGCATCACGATTGATATCAGTAGGAATGGCTAAAAGGTTGGCATGTAAGAAGATGGGGAAAAAAACGAATTGGGCTAGGTATGTAGAATGGACAAATAATGAGTAATAATGCTAGGAGGCAAGGATGTTAAAGCGAATGTTGGATGTGTTCAGCTCTGATGAAGAAGAAGATGATGGGTTACATGCACAAGAGATGCCTATATAAGTAGATCCAAAATGCACAAGTTTGTTTCACCTTCACCTTCAAGTTTTTTTTTTTTTTTTTTTTGGCAAAATCAATTATTGTTAACCGGTGTCAATTTGAAGCTTGAACTTGATAGTCACCTAATCCATTTAAAACAAGTTTTTTTTGTTTTTACGATCACCTTATTGCATGGTGTGTTGTAACCTCCATCATTAACTTTGGAATTTTTACATTGTTAAGTTACAACAAAAAAATTGAAAGCCACCAAGTTTTTGTGTTTTTTTCAAAACCATGTGCTAATGCATTCATTTCAATTTCAAAATCTAGATGCAATGAAAAAATGTTTTTGGAACGTTCTAGGTTTCTGTTTTAATAGACTTGAATATGGTACAATTTTGAGGTCTTAGAAGTTAGTCTTAGTTTGTTGCATAATTGTTTGTTACTTTCATTATTTGAGTGAAACATTTTGCATAAAATTATTTCTAGGGTTTATAAATTTTGAATTGTTTTTGTGATGGCAAGTGTTGTCATTGAATAGCTAGAGCATTACATTACGATGGCAAAAGCTTAGTTGAAAATTGTAAAAAAGAGCTTGGCCATCACTAAATCAAAGAAAGATGCAGGTGTTATGGTTGTAGTTAAGGCATGTAGCCAAATGAAGGATTGTAACAATCATTTCCATGAAACAGAAGAAGTTTTTCAAACCTTAATTATGAAGTTAGAGAGTAGTAATGTTGAGGAAAAAAAAGACCTATAGTAGCAAATCGACACGCAAAAAAAGGTTGTCACTACATTCAAGAGTCTTACAGAAGGAGGGGTTTCTACTTATGAAAAATTAAATAAGGTTTCAAATAGTGTAGGGGGTGCTTTGTATGCCTTGGAAGGGAAATTGGGAATTTCCCAATAAAATGATAGTGTTGCATGGTCCCTCCTTAATAAGGTCCATAAATGGTTGGTCACTTTTTCTTGCATTCCATTTCCATCACCTAATTTCAAAAGCAATGAACCAACTTGCTTATGGGTTGAACACTATCCTTTTGTGGATTGGGTTTTAAAACTTTGTGGGCGGGACAAATTGCTTCTTGTAAACATGTTTACCACAATTGGTGTGCATTTGTTCACTTCAGTGAGTCCACCAAGTGTATTGATGCTTTGTGTGGGGATGAAACACATGGAGGTTGATGGAATTTTATAGGAATCATTAAGCTTGGAGTTGGAGCAATGTTGGAGCTTTGCAAACAATTTGCCATAAAGAAGACATGGCAAAATCATGCACTAGGTAAGCACACATCAAACTTGGCAAATTTTGCTGTTATTTATGGTTAGACATATGGTCTTATGTACTTTTGAATTAGTTGGAAAAATGAACCTTGGAATTTGATAGTGGAGAGAACTGTCCACTTATAGTTTTATTGGATTTCCATCTTAAGACAATAATGAAGTTCATAGTTAACATAGAAGTTTTTAATGTTCAATTATTTTGGATGTTAAAATGTATAAAAAAAAATATGTGGATGATAAAATGTATTAGAGGATGTATGAGATGCAATCTTATTTGCAACTATCTCTTTCAACTAAGTTAAACAACTAGTAAGCAATTTTAATTTTATACATATAATATTTCAATATTTATTTAAAATTATGATAACATTAAATTACATGTAAATCTTATTTGTATAAATGAATGGTTTTTTTGGTGCATAAAATATTAAACTTTAATTTCAGAATACAATTGAAGGAAAATTATTTAAATATATGTTGGTACTAATTTTTATGTTCAATACAAATGTAATTTATTATTTTTATGTAGATCATTACAACATATCAAGTAATGATAAATAATTAATAATATTTTGCAACTCTAATGTTTATTCATTTTTGTACACATGATATCTTAATATTTGTTTAAAATTATGATAAAAACTCATTAAACACTAATATCTCCTATGTCATTGGCCCTAGTGCATTCAATTGAATTTTCCTTCCAAACCCCTTTTTGTAATTTGTTTGAATTTCCAACAACAATACCCACCAAAAATTCAATAATATTGTTCACATTTTAGGTCTCAAAAATTACGAAATCAACTTTATTAAATCAAACTTGGTGAAGGCTTTCCAACACTACCAAGAACACCCCCAAATTCCAATATAGTTTTCAATCTTGATTTTTCAAAAAATTCAATGAAAAAACGGTTCAATAATCAATAGATTCCACACTATAGTTCTAAACATTTAAAATTGAGTCGGTCCACCCTTATTTATTGAGATTTTTTTGATGATAAGTTCCACATCATAACCTAAGACACCATTGTTTGGGAGATATCATTATGACAAAACAAAACAAACTACCTTCATGGATATATAAGGTAACATGTGTTGTTGGCTCCAAGTGTGAACACACTCAACTCATGTTCCCTTCTAAATCCAATTATTTGTAATTTGTTTAAATTTTCAACAAAAAAATTCATTCAAAATTCAATATCTTCCACGCCTTAAGTATAAAAATTATGAATTAAATTTTACTAATTCTAACACAGCGGCTACTTTCCAACAACACCAAATATACCTTTGGATTCGAGTATAATTTTTATTTATGATTTTATTAATGTTTAATAAGAAAATGGTTCAATAATTAATACCCTTTGCATTGTAGCTCCAAAAAAATTCAACCCAAGTCAGTACACCCCTATTCATTATTAGGTTTTCAAAGATATCAATAACATTATATGAAGCAATTTGGTTCGGGAAATCTCAACATGATAGAATTAAAAAAAAAAAACTATCTACCTTCATTAATAGATTAAGTTACGTGTAAATGTTTTTTGTATAAAATGAATGGTTATGTATGATGTAAGTATTTTTTTGTGCATATAAATATTAAAATTTGATTTAAAGAAATTTAAGAAATTCTGAAATATAAATTTGTAATAATGTGCATGTTCAATACATCTAATTATTACTTATATGTAATTTGGATTTTAGTTTACAACATATCAAATAATGATACATAATTAATATTTTTTCTGGAACTCTAATGTTTATTCATCTTTATAAACATGATATTTCAATATTTGCTTTAAATTGCAATAAAAATTCATTAAACATTAAACTCATGTAAATTCTATTTGTGTAAATGAATGCTTATGAATGATGCAATTTTTTTTTATGCATGTGAATATTAAAATTTAATTTCAAAATAAAATTTAAGGAAATTTTGAAATATGAGTTTGTAATAATGTATGTTCAATATGTGTAATTTACTATTCCTTTATAAATCAAATGTTAATTTACAAAATATCAAGTAATGATACATAATTATTAATTTTGTGGAACCTGAATGTTTATTCATTTTTATACATATGAAGTTTTAATATATATTTAAATTGCAATAAAAATTCATTAATTATTAAGGTACATGTAAATGTTTTTTGTATACATGAATGGTTATGTACATGATGATTTTTTTTGTGCATATAAATATTACACTTTAATTTGAAAATAAATTGTAATGAAATTCTGAAATATAAGTCAACTTAATAATGTGTATGTTTCATACATGCATAATTTATTATTTCTATGTAAATTCAATTTTAGTTTACAACATACCGAGTAATGATATTTAATTGATATGTTTTTGGAATATGTTCAATACATGTGTAATTTATTATTTCTATGTAGGTTCAATTTTAGTTTACAACATTTCAACAAACTATGTTAGAAGGTGTCCAATTTAGACTAAGGTGTGAACAAAGGCCTTTAGATGAAGAATGAGTTAGCATTAAGAGAACCATGAAATCCAAAAAACAAGCACAAATGTGCCATTTGCAATGCCAACCATTCATTGGTTGTTAAACAAATGTCACCATTTCCATTACCTTCCTTGAAACAAAAAGTTGAAAACCAAAAAGGTTACTTAATTCATGGATTGGCCATATACATGCTTGGTCCTTCCCAAAGAAGTGCATAATAAAACATCATATGTAGGATAGCGGTTATGCAATAGTGTTTGAGTTCTACTGGAAATCAAAATAATTGATGGAATAAAGAACACAAATGCAAAAAAAAATGTAGTGCCAATAAGAACTTTGCTTCAAAATCAATTATAGGGTTCATACTTTTCCATTACAATCACTATAACAATTCCAAAAAAATGAAGATAGAGATAACACAAATGTAACAAACAAATGCAATTTGAAGATCTTTATTAGGAAGTTGATTGCTACATACATTAGAAGAAAAACAAGTATTTTTGACTAGTTTCAACAACTAAAATTTAGTTGCAAGTGACATTTGCAATTAACATCTCATTAATCGCCTTAGACAAGTTGCATGAGACATTAGTTGCAAATGACAAGGGGTATTGGATGAAAGAAAAAATCAACAAATACAAGTTCATCTTTTGACTCCATTGTATATGTATTGTCACATGCGATTATGATGCAACTATTTTGGTCACAATTGAGGCAAATGATGTGTTGCGATGTGTTTTAATATTGATTTTTTTTTAAAAATAATTATTTTGAAATAATCTAAGATGTTCAATTCAAATGTTTAGATGATCCTATATTCTGACATGTGGCCCAATCTAAATATGCCACATGGCACCTTAAGATGAATTTAATACAAAATATTAATATTAGGTTGGTAGGTGCTTAAGTAGATACATAAATAGGTGTTTACAAACCTAGGCTACATACCTACCTACCTACCTACTTATTTAGGTAAAAAGGTAGGTAGGTAGGTTTATTTTTTTAGGCTAAATACCTATTCATATAAATAGGTACTTAGGTAGGTAGGTACATAAGTTGACCTAGGTGGGTAGGTCATACTATGTACTTACCTAGTTAGGTAGATAAGTAGGTTGGGGAGGTTGATAGTTCAAAATTGTGCATACCTTTTCTTTTTGTTTTGGGTTAAACCTTTTGATTGGCTCATCCCATGTGCACAAATTTCTTAATGTGAAATTTGATGACCACACTTCTTATTTATATAATGTTCAAAATAGGAATGGAGAATAAACAATATGGGATAAGTTTTGAAGTTGCAACTTTTTCACAAACTAAATTGTAACTCCAAATTTTTTTTCATGCCTTTTGTTTTTAGTTTTTAGATATATAAACAATTCAAAAACATGGCTCACTAAATAATTAGATAACCATTTAATTAATAATGATTAAATTTAACATATATTTAAAATATAAACTATACACTACAAATATTAAGTATTCATCATCAACTACTTAAATAATTAATAAATTTTAAATATTTAACTAACTAGCTATCTAGTTTCTCACAAGTTGTTAATACATAATTCAAAGATAAATAAATAATTAATATATTTTATTAATTTTTAATATCTAGTCAAATTATCGTTAAATGTAATTAGTTTAAAATATAATTAATTTAATTAAAAAAAAATTTTAAATATAGTTTTTCAAATTATAAATAATGAAAAAAAAATGTTATTAAAAAAAAATCTTACACGATTAAAAAAATTAATATTAAAAAATTAAATTAATTTCTATATAATTACAATTATTATTGTACAAAAATTTATCATAGATATCTAATTACAGAATTTAAAAAAAAAAACTAAAATTAGTTTATAATAATTTTTGAAATTACAACCATTACAATAATTATTTTAACTACATTATATTTTTTCCAAAATTTTAATTCAGATTTAAAGTTACAAATTACAGATTGTGAATAATTATGTTCAATTAAAAAATTATTATGCATATACTATAATTAATTCTTATCTGAAGTAATTACAATGATTTTAAAGTAATGTAACATTATCTACAGTAATTAGTTTCTTTTACTGTAAGAATATAAAATATATGATGTAAAAATCTATGGTTTAAAAATTAATTATTTAGTGTAAGTTATAAGTAATAAATATAATCATTTATAATTATTTATAAAAGTGATTCATTATGCATAACACTAGTAGAAAAAGTCTTAAAACTCAATCAATAATTTTTGGAATTGAAATATTAATTTTAGATTCCAAAAAAACAATTCAGAATTTAAATATCATTTTTTAGATGCAATAAGTCTTTGAATTTAAATTAAAAATTTCAGAATTGAAATGTCAATTTTCAGATTCAAAGTTGAAATGTCCATTTTTGGACTTAATTAATAATTTTCAAATTCAAATAATTAAACAATGAATTCCAATAACATTTTTTGGAATTAAAATAACAACATTTAGATTCAAATATATATATATATATATCTATATATATATATATATATATATATATATATATATATATATATTTATATATATATATATATATA
>Ga0116231_10010162_pt1 | contig 15354 bp, 18 predicted proteins | sample S1TSphgellanicum_2_FD_89695 | JGI IMG/M metagenome (GOLD analysis project Ga0116231, IMG submission 89695) | Host-associated microbial communities from peat moss isolated from Minnesota, USA - S1T2_Fd - Sphagnum magellanicum MG | ecosystem: Host-associated > Plants > Peat moss > Unclassified...
AAGGACGTGCTGCTGGAATCGCTCGAAAAGTTCACCGGCACAGTCGTTTTTGTTTCGCATGACCGTTACTTCATTGAGCATTTGGCAACCCGCGTGTTTGAAGTGGCCGACGGCGGCGTGCATGTGTTCCCCGGCAATTTCGCCGATTATTTGTGGCGCAAAGAGGGCGGCCCGGCCAAAACACCCACCATCAAAGATGTTTTAATCGGAGTTCCCCCGGCCGAGCCCATTCCCATTTCTTCGCCCGATTCCAAGGCCGCCGCGGCCAAGCGCGTCAATCCCATCCGGCTGAAGCAGATGAAAGCGCAAGCTCAGGATCTGGAAGGAAAAATTGCCGCCCTCGAAAGTGAAATCCAGCAGGCCGAATTGCGCCTGTCCGACTACACCACGCCCCAGGAATCCGTGCGCCTGGCAAACATGCTCGACGACCGGCGCGCCCAGTTGGAGCGCGCCATGACTGAGTGGGAGAGCGTGACGCAGGAGATTGAAGCTACGGCTTAGCCAGCATCGCTTTGATGTTCGCTTCCATGTCGTCTTTATCCACCACGCCTGACTTGTAAGCGGCGGCGATGCGGCCCTGCTGGTCAATCAAGAATGTGTCGGGCATGCCGTCGATGGCATATTGCTTCGACATGGCTTCATTGCCCAGGACGATCCGGTAATTAATTGGATGCTGCGCCAGAAACGGCTTCAGCGCCTTCCAGCCTTTGTCGTCCAGCGACACTCCGACAACGCTGAGACCTCTGTTGCCGTAGGTCTTGCTGAATTCCTCAAACCAGGGGATCTCGTGTTTGCACCCGCCGCACCAGGTAGCCCAGAAGTCGAGAAGCACCACTTTGCCCCGATACTGCGCCAGGCTTGCGGTCCGTCCAGACGCGTCGGTCAAAGCGAATTCAGGAGCAGCCTTTCGCTGGCTGACGGGCTCCAGTTTGGCCTTGATGGTTCCCGGTTCGGAGGTAATGAATAAAAACATTGCGAGGAAAAATTGAAGAGTCATGGTGATTACTTACACATTGTGATTATAAAACGAATATAATGCAAGAGAGATGCTCGGAGAATTTGAATATTTGCTGCTGACGGCGGCGGCGCGCCTGGGTGAAGAAGCTTACGGCGCGGCAATCCGGCAGGAGATTGAAAGCGCAACCGGACGCGGCTGCTCTATTGGCGCGCTCTATACAACGCTGGACCGGCTGGAGACCAAAGGACTGTTGAAGACTTGGATGGGGGAAGCGACTCCGGTGCGCGGCGGGCGGCCGAAGCGCATGGTGAAGGTGACGGCCAAAGGCGTGCAGGCGGCCGCTGCTTTTTATAACGCGGTGAAACGAGTCAGCCAAGGTGTGGCTTGGGAGCGGCCATGAATATTTGTGTGGAGATTCTCGCGCGGCTGCTGGAACCGGATGAGCGCGCAGCAGTGCTGGGAGATCTTGCTGAGTCGCATGATCGCGGGATGAAAGCGTTCCGGGAAGTAGCAGGATTGGTCTTGCGGCGGCAATTGGCTTTGTGGAAGGATTGGCTTGCGCTGCTGGCAATGGTCGGCGTGATTTGCCCGATGCTGCTGAGGGTTGCCGCCGGCGTCGTGTCGCCTGTTTTGCTGAACGTCCGGACGTACCTGCGAGTGGGTTCGCCCTATTCGAGCGGGCTGACTTGCGGCGAGGAGGTTTCCCTTTTCTTGACTGGAGCCATCAGTCTGCTGTTCTGGTCTTGGACCAGCGGGTTTGTTCTGGCGTGCCTGTCGCGCAAGATTTTGTCGCACGGACCGGTGGTGCTGGCCCCGCGCGAGGCGGCGCTCTTAACGGCAGTCATTTTATGCGTCACCGCACTCTCTGTCTGGATGGGCGGCTGGCCGCATGCTGCTGTCACCCGCTGGGCAGGGGGCGCGTGGGACCCGAGACCAGGCTGGCCGCACCGGCTGTTCTTCTATACCATTCTGGCGTGGCCGACGGCTTACCTGCTGCTCATGGCCAAGCTTTGGGTGGGACAGGCGGTTCCGCCTGTCGGCGTTCCGAACACGGATTCGAACGGCACCCCCTTCGCTAAACTAAAAGCACATGGGGAGTTCCGAGGCTAGTACCTCCGCTGGTTTTGACGCGCGATTTTGGCTTTTAATCTGCGCCACGTTTTTAGGGTTTTTGGGCATGGGCACGGTGTTGCCCGAACTCGGCCCCTATATCCGGCACAGCCTGGGCGGTTCTGACCAGACAGTTGGCTGGGTCATTGGCATCTTCTCCTTCGTCGCGCTTGCGAGTCGTTTTTTCTCCGGACCGTTGGCTGACCGGCGCGGCCGCAAGCTTACTTTTCTCACCGGCATTCTAAGCTGTGCCTTTGCAGGTGCCGCTTATCTTTTACCCATCGGCCTGGTCGGCGCGTATGCTGGCCGCATCCTGCAAGGCTTCGGCGAAGCGTGCCTCTATACAGGCGCGGCCGCGTGGGCGGTGGAAGTGGCCGGTGTCCACCGAAGCGGGCAGGCGCTGGGGTATGTCAGCAGCGGCATTTGGGGCGGTGTGGCTTGCGGCCCGATGATTGGAAACTGGATGGGTTCGTTTCAGCATGCGGCTCTGTTCCAGTTGATTGCCGCGCTCGGTGCGTTTGGGCTGGTCTTGCTGGTGCGCGAAGATTTTCGGCCGCACGCCAGGGAAGATCGCAAGAAATTGCCGATTCTGCCGCTGGTCATCCCGGGCCTGGCGGTTGGCTTCGTGAACGTCCAAAGTCCGGTCATGGCCGGGTTCCTGATCCTCCACTTGGCGAACCATGGAGGGTCCGGCCCTGCGGCGTTTTCCGCCTATGCGCTGCTCATCCTGCTCTCGCGCTTCTTCCTGGGCGGCTTGCCCGACCGCATTCAGCCAGCCATCACGTTCTTCTGCGGAGTGGTGATTATGGCGGTCGCGTTGGGCGTGATTGCCGGCGCGCCTTCCCCTGTCTATGCCATCAGCGCGGCGGCCCTGCTGGGCTTCGGATTTTCGTTTCCCTGGTCGGCCATTGTCTCAACGGTTTTGCGCCGGACGCCTGCCCAGAACCATGGATCGGTGGTGGGCATTCTCAGCGCGTTTTACGATTTGTTTGTCGGCTTGAGTTCACTGATTGCCGGGCGCATTGCCGACCGGCATGGCTATCCCGCGGCTTTCATCATGGCGGCGGTCGCCTTGATTGGCTCAGTGGTGCTCGGCGGTTTGGTTTTTACCCGAACAAAGGGAAATTTTCCGGTAACCGAGGAAGAATATGCGGAGCCGATTCCGGAGATTGCCTGATCACTCCGGCGGCACCGCAAGCTGGTTGGTCCGTTTAGCTTTCACTTCCTCCCACCGGCGCACCAGGATGCGCCATTGATCCAGCGTCAGAACGCTGCGCAGTTCAATGTTCATTTCCAGCACAACCTTCGTGGATTCAGCGCGCGCGCTGGCCAGATGGTCAATCAGCGGCTTGACCGCTTCGGGCGAGACGTGGTCGTCATTCATCACGTCTTCCAGCGCGGCTTCGGCCTTCTGGACGTTGTTGCGCGCGTCAAACAGGCGGTTCCTGTAGCTGCGGACGATGGTTCGGATTCGCGTGGTTTGCTCTTGCGAGAGGCCGATGTCGGCGACCACGGGACTGTTCCACCAGGGAAATTCGGCGCGGTTTTGGGCCAAACCGGCGGCGGAGAAAGCGGCCAGCAAAACTGCTAGACGTAAGAGTTTCATCTATTCGAACAGGCCTTGTAAAGGAGCCACGGCGGGTGAACCTGTATCGTCGGCCATCATGGTTACTTCCAGCGCCAGTTTGGCATCGGCGATACGTTCTCGTACCAGTTGCATTTGGCGATTGTGTTCGTATACCGCCACTGAGCCGCCTAGAATACAAGCGGTTGCCAGGCACGCGGCCCAGCGCCGGACGGTCAGGGCGTTCCACCACGGAACCGGCTGTTCCAGCCGCCGATAAATAGAGCGCCGCTGCGCCGCCAGAAAATCCTGACTAACGGCATTGGCAACGCCAGCCGCGCTTTCGATGCGTTCATGATTATGCCGCATGGCAGCAAGACGAGTCTGGCATTCGGAACAGTTGTCCAGATGCCCTCCAGACGGACCGACTCCATAATGAAACGCCAGCAACTCATCATCTGTCCAATGCCCTGACTGACTGGACGGAATGTTCATTTTGTTTTCCTGATAAACGACTTATAATTTTCGTGATCGAGTGGACTCATACAAGTCCCTCAATTCTTCTCTCATCTTAGTTAACGCGCGAAATAAATGCGCTTTCACTGTCCCTACATCGAGTTTCAAAATATCCGCTATATCTTCCAGCGGCAGCGCTTCATAATGACGCAACGAAAAAACGGCCCGCTGACGGTCAGACAGCTTGGATAACGCGCATTCCAGTCTGTGCTGAATTTGCTGTGAAAAAAGAAGGCGCTCGGCATCCGGTTCGGTGTCCGACGTCATTTGGAGGATCATCTCTTCGTCGGCGACAGCCGGACGGCGCTGCCAGATTTTCCACGATTTCGAACGTAGCCGGTCCAGGCAGGTATTCACCGCAATCCGCGTCACCCATTTGCCGGGATTATCCAGCTCGTCCAAATTGCTCGCAGCCGCCTTGGTCATGGCTTTATAGGCTTTAAGAAAGACGTCCTGGGTGGCGGAATCGGCTTCGTCCGGATCTTGGAGCATTCTTCTGCAGAGCAGGAAAACTCTCCGCTGTTCGGAGGTCATCCAAGCGCCAAAATCTCTTAAATCCGAACGAACCTGGACATTGCTCACAAGCTGTTCAGCCGCAAGGCTCATCATACGTGTTCACCCGACAACCTAATACCGCATTCAAACAATGGGACGGGCAAGCCAGCCAAAGGTTTACACGAGCCGAACAAACCTTAATAGGGCGGGCCGATCTTACCAGCGGTAGTGTACCAACGGCTTGATTTGCGAGGCGTAAAGCGCCCGAATGGCGTCCATCTGATAGGCGGAGAAGGACGGCAGACCGGAAGCAGCGGCGTTTTCGGCCACTTGTTGCGGACGCTTGCCGCCGGGGATGGCGCAACTGACGGCGTCGAACATCAGAATCCATCGCAGCGCGAACTGGCTCATGCTGACATGGCTGGGCAGCAGACGGCGGACTTCTTCGACGGCTTCCAGTGCAGCGTTGTAATCCACGCCTGAAAATGTCTCACCGACATCGAACGACTCACCATGCCGGTTGAAATTGCGATGGTCGTCTTCGGCAAACTGGGAATCTTGCTTCAGCTTTCCAGTGAGCAAGCCGGAGGCCAGGGGAACGCGCGCGATGATGCCGATTTGGCGCTTCTTGGCTTCTGCAAAAAAGAGCTCTGCCGGGCGCTGGCGAAAACAGTTGAAAATGATTTGGACCGATTGGACGTTCGGGAAGTCGATGGCTTTCAGTGCCTCTTCGACGCGTTCCACGCTGACGCCGTAGTGCTTAATTTTCCCCGCCTTTTTGAGGTCGTCCAGGAAGCCGAAAATTTCCGGGTGGTAATAGGCGTCGGTAGGCGGGCAATGGAGCTGCAGCAGGTCGAGCGAGTCGGTGTCCAGGTTGTGGAGGCTGTCTTCCACCCATGTCGTCAGGTTTTGTTTGGAATAGCCGGCTGTCGTCTGTTGCGGCAGACGCCGGCCAGCTTTGGTGGCGACGACAATTTTTTCTTTGCGCGATTTTCTGAGCTGCCCAATAAGGCGTTCGCTGCGTCCGCTGCCGTAGACATCGGCGGTGTCAATGAAGTTGATGCCGCTGTCAATGGCTTTGTTGAGAGCGGCCAGCGACTCTTCGTCGCTGACATTGCCCCACGAACCGCCGATGGCCCACGCCCCAAAACTGATTTCAGAAACCTTCCATCCGGTGCGGCCAAGGGCGCGATAGTTCATTCGAACTGATTCTACCGGACGGGGCTTCTTTGTTCTCTCTCAGGCGCATCCGATAATGATGCAGACGGAGTGCAATCCGCAACGCCTACAGAACTGCGACCGTGAGGGCGTGCCCATTGCGGCCGCAAGAACGATTTTCGGGACGCCAAGCGGCTAACCCGGCGGCTGGTGGCGCACGGTTCTGCGCTACAGCGTTCGAGTGAAAAAATCCGTCATCGCCGCCATCAGCTTTTCCGAATCTCCAGGCCATTTCAGCACTTCAAATCTTTTCCGGACGTCCTCCTGCTTCACGCGTGCCATGGCTTTCTCTAAAGCCTCCAATTGATCGGGGCGAATCAGCGGATTATCCGGATCCGTGGTGACCAGCATTGTCCCGGTCATCTTCCGCGCGGAATGCACCGGGCTCGAATCGTCATACTCGTTGAACCGGTTCGCCGGCATTCCCAGATAGCGTTCCGTAAAGTAAGCGTCATATTTGGTCCAGTCCGCAATCGGAGAATCCGCAAACCCAGCCTTAAAGCCGCCGGGAAACTGCCACATTGCCTGCACAACTGTGTGCGCCCCATAGCCGCAGCCCCAAATTCCAAGACGTCCGCCGTCCACGTAAGTCTGACGCCGCAGATAATTCACCACCTCGCGCAGATCGGCCACCTCCTGCGCCCCAAAGCGGTAATGAATGTACTCTTCAAACGAATGGCCATAGCCTCCGGACCCGCGCACATCCACCGCCAGTACCAGGTAACCAAGGCGCACCATGTCGCGGTTCCAGGTCATTTGCCAGCCGTCCTCAACATCCGCCACCACGCGCCCGCGCGGCCCGGAAAAGGTATAAAGAATCAGCGGGTACTTTTTTTGCGGGTCAAAATGATCAGGCTTAAACAGCCGCGCGGGCAAAGCCACATTGTCATGCGTTTTGATGGTGAAAAACTCATTCGCCACCGGCTTGTCCGCCGCATGCCACGCCACTGAGAGCGCTTTGACCTGATCGGTGCCGGAACCATCCAGCTTCACGCGAAATAACTGCTGATCCTGCCGGTTGCCGGTGCTCCCGCTCACATAAATGTGACTGGCATCGCGAGCCGCGTGGAATTCAGAAACTTCCAGGTCGGGCGGAGTTAAATCGCGCACCAGTCGCCCATCCGACTCGTACAGATAAACATGCTTGTTTCCCGAGCGTTCACTCGAAACTACCAGGCGCTGGCCGCCCTCGACAAAAACCGGCGTCTCGGGGACGTTGACCCAGTAAGCGTCCTTCTCCGTCAGCAGCGTCTTCACGCTGCCACCGGCATACTCACACAGTTCCGCCAGATTCTGCAGACGGTTCATGCGGTAAAAGACCAGACGGCGGCTGTCCGGACTCCAGGCGACGCGCAGCAAATAAGCCCAGTCCTCGCTTGATTCGGTCACCTTCCGGCTCTGTCCGCTGGCGATGTCCGCAATCTTCAGGCGGAACAGCGGCAGTTTGCCGCCCGCGGCAACGTAATGGTTCGCGTCCGCAAACTCCGTTTCGATATAGGCAACGGACGACGAATCGGGAGACCACCAGTAATGCTGCCGCACATCAAATTCGCGCGCATAAACCACATCGGGAACGCCAACCAGCAAGTTAGCATTGCCGTCGCGCGTGAGCGGCTTTGCCGATATCCACAAGTTGTTGTCGCGAATGAACGCCACATGCCTCCCATCAGGCGAGGTTTGCGCTAGTTCGCCTGGCCCAGGTTGAAACAGCGAGAGCAGCAGGCAAAGAAAAAATCCATTCAACCGCATACCCAAGAGTAACGGGAGCTAAGGATTTGAGCGGTTCCCGCCGATATATCCAATGACCGTCTCATGAGCAAGCACCGACTCCTCTCTATTGCCCTCAGCGCCATTCTTGTCGTTTGGATCATTCGTTTTGCAGCCAATCACCTGGGGCACTCGGATGAAATCAAGGGACACACCGTGCCGGCAACGCACGGCCCGTCCGCTCTGGTGCGTGCCCTGCGTCCCAATTATCCTTATTCGGTAATTCCGGGCGGCGCTTATTCACAAAGCGAATTGCAATACGCTCATGGCAACGATAGCCTGGTTCGCTCACATTATTCAGATTTCGATGTCAAGAACGCCAAGCTTGTCAACCTCACCGAGGACCGCTTTCAATATGTGTCCTATCGGCTGAAAGACCAAATTTATTGGACTAAAAGAAAGCTGAGAATCCCCAAGGGTGAGTTGCTGCTGACGGATGGTGTCCACTACGCGCGGACGCGCTGCGGCAACCGTTTATCGGCAACACCGCACCAAGCGGCTACGAGTCCGAATGAACCGGATCCGAAAGTGTTGTCCCTGCCGCCTGTCACGCCGGAAATGCTGCCCAAAATGGCGCTGGCTACTCCGCCCTCGCTGGGCGAAATTCCCCCGATTGTGCCGTTAGTTGATTCGCATACGGGAGCAGGGCCGGTAGTGGTGGAACCAGGCTTGCCCGGAGTTCAGACTGTTCTGCCTGAAGGGCCTATTCTGACCGGCTTCGTGCCCCCGCTTACCGGCGGAGTTCCGGTGGTTTCCACCGGAGGAGGCACACCGCCCGCTGCTCCCACCACGCCTTCCGCACCGACTACGCCAACGAAACCTGGAACGCCGCCGCCAAACCAGCCGCCAACTGAAGTAGTGCCGGTTCCAGAACCCGGCACTGTCTATCTATTTCTGCTGATAGGCGCGATTATTTCCGTCTTCGCCATTCTGCGAATTGGACCTAAAGACAACCCTGAATAGCAAACTTAACAATCCAACTCCGCCTGCCATCAGTGCAAAACTGGAGGGCTCGGGAACAGGCTGAAGTTCAATCACCATATCGTTGTAATCAAAATCGCCGCTGGGTGCGGGTGTATCTTCCAGGCCAAGATAAAAAGTGCCGTTTGTGCCGCCAAAAATCGAAAAATGCTGCAATCCGTCGGTGGGCGGCGCTCCCGGTCCGCTGGTGTAATCCAGACCGCTGTCGGTGAACCAGAAATAATTGGCGGTGTAACTGGTCCCCGGGCTCTGCACATTTTCTAAATAGAACCCGTAATTGCCGGTCGGGAGAAAAGTGGAATAACTGCCAATCGCTTCGGTTGAATTCAGCAGCGGATTCATTGTCACAACGCCATTGTTGTAGGTATACCACCCAAAATAATCCGTGCCCAACGGTGTCACACCGGTCTGCGTGGTAAACACCCCCAGCAGACTAACTTCCTGGGCCGTTCCCGAACTGGTGAAGGACATATTGAAAGGGGCGGCTGTCCCGTTGCCGTAATAACTCAATGCACCGGGAGGGTTGGCAATTTGGCAATTGCCGGTTCCGGTTAAACACGAACCAATATTGTGGAGCGGCCCTTCGCCGGAAAGATTATTCCAATACGGACCTGTGCCCGGGCTATTCAAAACCGTGGGACTCCACGACTGCAGAGTTGCGCCATTCAGCGTATCAGCGTACGCGCTCATTCCGGCCAGCGAAAGAATTGCGGCCGTAAAAAGAAAATTAGTGATCTTCAAGGAACCTCACTTAGCAATAGAATAGTACTATTCCAGGCTAGTATGGTGTAATTTATTCCCCTATCACCTTAATGAGTACTCTTTTTGCCCTCTGACCGTCAAACTCGCCGTAAAAAATTTGTTCCCACGGTCCGAAATCCAGCCTACCTTTTGTAATGGCAACAACCACTTCGCGCCCCATCACCTGCCGCTTCATGTGCGCGTCGGCATTGTCCTCGCCGGTGCGGTTATGCAGATATTGCGAAGTGGGTGCATGCGGAGCAAGCTTTTCCAGCCACTTTTCATAATCGGCGTGCAGCCCGGATTCGTCATCGTTAATGAAAACCGAGGCGGTAATGTGCATGGCATTCACCAGCACAAGCCCTTCCTGTACCTGGCTTTCCTGCAAAGCGGACTCCACCTGCTGAGTAATGTTTAGAAACGCGCGCCGCTGGGGAACATGAAAGGTCAGTTCCTTCCTATAGCTCTTCATAAGTGCTAGATTAAGCTAACGGCGGAGCATCCTCTATGCCGATGCTGATTCCAGTTTTTCCGTCTCGACTTCGATGTCTTCTTCGATCAAAGGACTAGCAAGAATAACACTGATCTGCTCGAGCAGTTCTGGAGCGCAAATTTGCAATTCCTTTTCATGATCGGCGTTTAGTTTCTCCAGCAATTCCTCGCCAGTAGGCGTCAATTCTACCAGGACCTGACGGCGATCCTGCAGAGACGGTTTGCGAATGGCCGCACCGCGCTCCACTAGGCGGTTAATCAGTTCTACCGTGCTGTGATGCCTTAGGCAAAGACGGTTGGCCAGCGCGCTCACCGTGGGAATTGCATTGACAGGTAAACCCTTAATGGTCAGCATCAGTTGATGTTGCTGGGGTTCAATGCCGTGAGTCCGGGCCACTTGTTCGCTGAATTGTAAATACTGCCGTATACGGAAACGCAGTTCGGCTAGCTTACGGTAACTGGCAAGGGAAAAAAGTTGATTTTCTGGGGTTGATTCGTCGATCACTGTTATCAATACTAACGCCGTGATCAAGGACTACGGTATAGGTCAACCGTGTTGTGGATTACGTTTCGTTTTATAACCCTGTTGGGATAGTTTTTCCTTTATTGCTTTTGCAATGCCATTTGTTTAAAAATACTGTTAGGCGAACATATGGCGAATACTCTCGCGGGATTAGCCCTGGCTTCACATGATTCACGCTGGACTAAAGCTTCCCATCTTTACCTAGCACGCGAGGAAGGAAAGCGCGCCCCCCTTGAACTGCATCGTCTTAAACCATTCTTTCCCAATGGTTTACAGCGCGGCTCTCTGTTGGAAGTGAATGGCAGCCAGTCTTCCGGCAGAACCTCAACTTCACTTTATATTTTGGCGGAATCTATAAGCAAGGGCGAGACTTGTGCCTGTATTGATCTCAATAATGCATTTCACCCTTCCTCTCTCGCACAAGCGGGTGTAGCCCTCAATCAATTATGCTGGGTACGATGTAATGGGAATACTGAACACGCCATGCGCGCTGCCGATCTGCTGTTGCATGCGGGCGGATTCGGTGTAGTACTTTTGGATCTCTGCGGTGCCCGTCCTCAAACTTTAAATCGTATTCCGCTCTCCTATTGGTTCCGCTTTCAGCGTGCTATTGAGCACACACCCACTATCCTTCTAATCTGCGCCGAAAAGCCGCAAGCACGTTCCTGCGCACGCTATTCATTGGCAATAAAAAATCGTAAATTTCATTGGAAAGGAGAAGCGCCGTTCGCTATCTTAACGGCGCTGGAGTCCACCGCCCAGAACAATAAACTGACCTCCATTCGCCCCGAATCTCTAATCATCCAGACAGGAGAAGCCTAATCCGATGTACGCCAGCCTGTCGGCCAATCATGCGCCCCCGGCACTGCTTCTGGAAGTGGCGAGCCGGTTTTCACCGGAAGTGGAACTGGCCGCCTCCGGCCAGACCGTCACTTTTTCTATCGCGCCGCTGCGCCAGCTCATCGGCTCTCCTCACCAAATCGCTTCGGAAATCTGCCGCGCCGGACATGAATGCAAACTGCAGGCCAGCCTCGCGATAGCTGGCAACCCCGATTCCGCTATCCTGCTTTCGCGCCACTTTATCGGAGTGACCATGGTGACGCCCGGCGAAGAGCGTCTGAAACTGGCGTCGCTTCCGCTGGCGGAACTGTTTGCCTATGACACAGTGAAACTCGCGCCCAATCTGCTCGAAATCCTGCTGCGCTGGGGCATAAAAACCTGTGAGGACCTGGCCGCTCTGCCCGAAAAAGGCCTGTCGGAACGGCTGGGCGCAGCCGGCATTTACCTGCGCCGGCTGGCCTGCGGAACCGTCAGCCGCCCGCTTCGGCTGAAAGCCGAACAAACCAGCTACACCATCGAAAAAGAACTTGAAGATTCACTTGAACTTTTGGAGCCGCTGTTATTCCTGTTCAGCCGCGCGCTGGGAGAACTTTGCCATCGTCTGCGCGCGCAATCCCAGGCCGCGCGTGAACTGGATTTGCAGCTTAAGCTGGAAGAAAAGGACACGGCTTACACCTGCCGCCTGGAATTCCCCGTTCCGCTCTCCGACCCGCGCACTATTCTGAAACTGCTGCAACTGCATCTGGAGCGTCACCCGCCGGACGCGCCCGTGCGCGGCTTTCGCCTGCATCTGGAACCGGTGGAACCGCAGCGCGTCCAGGGAGGTATTTTTCTGCCGCCCACACCGGCGCCCGACAAGCTGCACGTCACACTGGCGCGCATTGCCGGCATGGTGGGAGCGGAAAACGTCGGCACGCCAGTGCTGCTCAACACCCACCGCCCCGACGCTTTCGCCTTGACCCCGCTGCCCAGCACCGCACGAGCAAACCAGCCAGCGCCCGAAATGCTGCGGCTGGCCATGCGCCTTTTCCGTCCGGCTTTGCAAGCCCAGGTGCAACTGGTGCAGCTTGCCCCGAAAAACCTAACCGCCGCCGGCATCCGCGGCCACGTCCTGCGTCACGCCGGTCCGTGGAAAACCTCCGGCGACTGGTGGACCACCACGTCCTGGACGCGCGAAGAATGGGACATCGCGCTGGATGACGGCGCGCTCTACCGCATCTATCAGGAATCCGCCACGCATGAATGGTTCGTGCATGCCGTTTATGATTGATCTGAAAATGCATCACAACCGCCTTGCAGCGCTGGTAATTATGGGCTTCCTTGTCGGCGGTTCGGCCGTCGCCGACAACGCGCGCGATGTCTCGCTGGATCTATCCGCTGGCGGAATCAATAGCTTTTACCCCGGCGACCCCATCCGCCTTCGGCTCGCGTTTATCTCGCATAGCGCGGGGCTGTCGCTCAATATCACCACCACCACGCCACCATCCCCGATTGACACCGTCGTCCTTACGCCGCTTTCCGGTGTTTTCAATTGGATGGAGGATCGGGCCCGTGGCCACCGCTATTCGCCGGACTATGCTCAACTGGAAACCCTAGAACCGGGAAAGCCGGTAATCATCACGCTGACTCTCAACGATATTTATCGCTTCGACGCGCCTGGCCATTACCGCGTGCATATCCGTTCCAGACGCCTTTCCGGCGGCATGCAAGATCTGGGGCGCGTTCTGCCAGCGCTCACCAGCAACGAGCTCGCCTTTGATATCAAGCCCGAAGATCCCAATGCCGAAGCTGCCGAGGCGAAAGAACTGGAACGGCAGATCCGCGCGGCAACGAATCTGCGCGCGGCCCAGGAGCTGGCTGGGCGGCTGATCTATCTGCCCGGCAATGCCGCCACCGAGGCCAAGCTTTCTCTCTTCCTTCATCCCAAGGAGTTTTATCCGTTCGGAGTCAATGTTGCCGATGGACTTTGGATCGCCCGCAACCGCAAGCTGGTGGCCGCGCGCCTGGAAGCGGCACTAGCCGACCCGGAGCAAGTACTTGATGCGGGAACAGGCGTGTTTCAGACTGCGGTTGCGCTGGGCGGCAGCGCCGGAGTACCGACCACTTCTGCCGAGGAGCGGCTCTGCCATCTGATCGCCGCGACTTTGCCACGGCGTACGGGCGAGTCCCTCATTAACGCCGCGAGAACTGTATTTGTCACCCTGATCAACGAAAAGCAGTTCTCTTCCTCCGACTTCCAGTCGGCCCGCGAAATCCTGATCACTCACTTCGACGAAGTCGATCAATACAACGTCGATTGGCTTCTCAACGCCTACGGCCAATATCTGGATGCCCCCGCCTGAACCCGATTCTTTTGCGGATGCTGGATAAGCCGAATGTGTCGCGCTCGGCCATTTTGCATTATCTTGGCGTCCATGATGGTGCTCAAGTCCGTCAGGTTTTCGCCTCCGAGCTGTGCGCCACCAGTCCGGCTCCGCTCACGGAGCTGTCCGGCGCTTCCATTGAGACAATTCCCGAAGCGGACACATGCCTGCTGGACCAAATTCGCGAAGCGGCGGCCGTTCCAGATGCCAGCAGAGGCCGAAGTGCTATTGAACTTCAAAATCACCTGGGTCTTGCCGCACGTTTTGCCAGTGCCGCCATTTACGACGCGCTGCTGGCGCTCTACACCTCTGACGCGAGCCGCTGGCCGCTTCAGGCAAAAGGTTATGCGCTGGCGTATTTCAACAAGTGGAATCCCGGCGCGGCTCGTCCTCTGCTGGACGCCGCGCTGGCTTTGGATGCGCCGCAAATGGATCTCAACATCACCTATTCTCTATTTCAAACAGGTTCCAGCGCTGCCCTTCTGCCATTCTTACGGGATCGTCTGATGCAGGCACCGCCGGGTCAGGCAGAAACGGCGGCAGATTATATTTCGCAGCACGGCGCGGCGGCTGACCGTGATCTGCTTCACACTCGTCTCGACCACTGGCACGCTCAATGGCTGGGCAAAGACATTCCAGCCGACCAGGCTCGGCTTGAGGCTGAACTCAGCTCCGCCATTGCAAATGGCAGCAATTGGAAGATCTCAGACGGTGAACGGGAAGATCTTCGCAACGCATGCGTGACGCCAATATGCCGTGACCGGTTTCCTCAGGCCGCACACGATCATTGATTGGGTTTGCTGAACCAGGTGCGGAAGAGGCGGCCGGTTTCGGCCAGGGCGACGTAGACGTTGAGCAGGCCGAGGCCGCTGAGCAGGCCGCGGAAATAGGGGCTCATCCAGAGGTCGGAGAGGCGGGGACTATGGACCGGGATGTAGCTCATTTCCCAGCCCCGGCCCCAAGGCAGGAAAAGCAGGCAGAAGCCGAGTTCGCCGGCAAAGAGAATGAGGCAGATGTTGAGGACCACGCGGTGCCACTTTTGAAATTTGATGAGTTTTTCAGGGGAACTCATGAAATATATCCGTTCCAGCGAAGCTCGGCGCTGGCGGCCCGCACGGGCTGGAAGCTGAAGCGGTGGAGCAGGGTGGGGCCGTGCTGCCGGAGGGCGCGGCGGTGGTCAGGGGTGGAATAGCCTTTGTTGGAGGCCAGATTGTATTGCGGAAAAACTTTGTCCCAGGCGGTGAGGCAGGCGTCGCGATGGACCTTGGCCAGGATGGAGGCGGCGGCGATGGCGCGGCACTTGGCGTCGCCGTCGATGAGGCCGAGTTGTTCGACGGGCAGGTCCAAAGTCAGGGCGTCGACCAGAAGATAATCCGGCAGGCAGGGGAGAGCTTGGACGGCGCGGCGCATGGCTAAGCGCGAGGCCTGATAAATGTTGATCTGGTCAATTTCAAAGGCATCGGCTGCGCCATAAGCGTAAGCCTGGGCGCGTTTCTGAATCTGCTTTGCCAAGGCTTCGCGCTCTTCAGCCGTCAGGATTTTGCTGTCGTTCAGACCGCGAATAGGAAGATCCGGGTGAAGCACGACGGCAGCGGCGAAGACGGGACCGAACAGGCAGCCGCGCCCCACTTCGTCGACACCCGCAATACAGTGAAAGCTGCGTTGGCGGGCTTCGCGTTCAAACGTGCTGCGGCAGCGGATGGGCAAAATGGCGAACCAAAGCCAGGTGAGCTTAGACGCGTTCTTTGAGACGGGCCGCTTTGCCTTTGAGGCCGCGCAGGTAATA